>Ga0307514_10006114_pt1 | contig 10569 bp, 6 predicted proteins | sample 16_EM_MG_FD_203088 | JGI IMG/M metagenome (GOLD analysis project Ga0307514, IMG submission 203088) | Populus trichocarpa ectomycorrhiza microbial communities from riparian zone in the Pacific Northwest, United States - 16_EM | ecosystem: Host-associated > Plants > Roots > Unclassified | place... | reverse complement strand
TCAAGACTATTCGGCAATTTCTTGAACAACACTTTCTTCATTGGTTGGAGGGACTTAGCTTAATCGGAGAGGTATCAAATGGAGCTCAAATGGTAATAGCCCTGGAGGAAATACTATCTGTAAGTTGCAATACTTATAAGTTTATACAGAGGATAGTATTGACCTGAATGAAAACAGGGGCAATTGGGGGACTATGATGCAGGATTGTTAGAACTTGCATATGATGCCAAACGGTTTGTATTGCATATGAGGTCAATCATTGAAATGGCGCCCCTTCAGGTCTACTATTCGGGACTTTTGTTTGCTCCTGGTTCAAGCCTGATTCGAGTGGGATACTTGAAAAATATCTCATGGGTTGCTATGAAACCTAAAGTGGCAGATATGTGGAGTTCATTGATACAGACACTAGAAGGCCATACCAGCGGTGTCAACTCCGCTGTGTTTTCATCTGATGGAAAGCTTGTTGCCTCTGCATCCTGGGACAAAACAGTCAGGTTATGGGATAGAGCCACAGGAAAGCAATGCAGAGTTTTGGAAGGCCATACCAAGTGGGTCAGATCGGCTGTATTTTCACCCAATGGAATACTTATTGCCTCTGCATCCGACGACAAAACGGTCAGATTATGGGATACATCAGCTGGGAAGCAATGTGGAGTTTTGGAAGGTCATACCGGTGGTGTCAGGTCAGCTGCGTTTTCACCCAATGGAAAGCTTGTTGCCTCTGCATCCAAGGACAAAACAGTCAGATTATGGGATACATCAACCGGAAAACAATGTGAAGTTTTGGAAGGTCATACCTCTTCTGTCAATTCAGCTGTGTTTTCACCCGATGGAACGCTTATTGCCTCTGCATCCGATGACAACACGGTCAGATTATGGGATACACCAACAGGAAACCAATGCACAGTTTTGAAAGGTCATACCTATTGGGTTCAATCGGCTGTATTTTCCCCCGATGGAAAGCTTGTTGCCTCTGCATCCAGCGACAAAACGGTCAGATTATGGGATACATCAAGACAAAAGCAATGTGGAGTTTTGGAAGGTCATACCAGCAGTGTCAGGTCAGCTGTGTTTTCGCTCAATGGAGTACTTATTGCCTCTGCATCCGACGACCAAACGGTCAGATTATGGGATACATCAACTGGAAAGCAATGTGTAGTTTTGGAAGGTCATACCGGTGTTCTCAATTCAGCTGTGTTTTCACCCGATGGAGCGCTTATTGCCTCTGCATCCTGGGACAAAACGGTCAAATTATGGACATCAAGACAAAAGCAATGTAGATTTTTGGAAGATCATACCAATGGAGTCAATTCAGCTGTGTTTTCACCCGATGGAAAGCTTGTTGCCTCTGCATCCGTCGACAAAACGGTCAGATTATGGGATACATCAACCGGGAAGCAATGTGGAGTTTTGGAAGGTCATACCTATGCTGTCAATTCAGCTGTGTTTTCACCCGATGGAACGCTTATTGCCTCTGCATCCGATGACAACACGGTCAGATTATGGGATACATCAACAGGAAACCAATGCACAGTTTTGAAAGGTCATACCTTTTGCGTTCAATCGGCTGTATTTTCCCCTGATGGAAAGCTTGTTGCCTCTGCGTCCAGGGACAACACGGTCAGATTATGGAATATATCAGCCCGAAAGCAATGTGGAGTTTTGGAAGGTCATACCAGCGATGTCAATTCAGCTGTGTTTTCACCCGATGGAACGCTTGTTGCCTCTGCATCTGACGACAAAACGGTCAGATTATGGGATACATCAACCGGGAAGCAATATGGAGTTTTGGAAGGTCATACCCGTTGGCTCAAGTCGGCTGTGTTTTCGCCCAATGGAAAGCTTGTTGCCTCTGTATCCTCTGGCAAAACGGTTAGATTATGGGATATATCAACTGGAAAGCAATGTGGAGTTTTGGAAGGTCATACCAAGTATATCAGGTCAGCTGTGTTTTCACTCGATGGAACGCTTATTGCCTCTGCATCCGACGACAAAACGGTCAGATTATGGGATACTACAAAAAACAAAACCATAGAAATCATAGAAACTCACCAAAGCACCAAGATTACGAAGTTTTCTAATGACGGAGCGCATCTACATACGAGCCACGGCATACTACCGCTCAAGTCATCTCCTCGCAACAGCGGCAATCTGGAACTACCACACACACAAACTCATTCCTTGTATGTTACTGATCAATGGATCACATGCAACATGAAGAAATTGCTCTGGATTCCTGCTGAATACCGACCATCCTGCTCTGCAGTAAATGACACTGGCAACCTTATTGTCCTTGGATCTGGCTGCGGTAGAGTTATTTTCACATCTATTGATTTTACCGCTCTGCCGGCTGCATATCTCCGGCCATCTGTTAACGCTGCGGTCATAGCAAGTAAGGGTTTCCTTGGATATAAGTTCCCTTTTTCCCTGTTCATGAACTAATTCACTGGTCGGTGTATTTTAGGTGCAAGCTAAATCAAGGGAACCGCAGTTTGAGTATGATACGGGAGACACACGGGAGACATGCGACTATGCGCGACGCCTGGGCATTGGATGGTGGTGGTTTTTTTTTTTCATGATCTGTATTTGAGCAACGCAATATTTCTAGGGGAAAGAGGGCGATGAAAGAAGTATCATGTCACAAAAAATTTCCTTAGTTATTCACTCTGTGATTAGCTCGATTTGTACTTCAACCCAGAGCCAGAATTCACATTCCACGAGCGGTAAGAGCAGGAATATTACCTTAACGGAGCTCGAGACCGCCATATATAGTTAAATTCACTGCCAGCCAGGCCGCCACATATGGTGGGCTTTGTAGCCTGCCTGGTCGCTTCCAACGACTGACTTTTTCTAATCAAAATATGAACGAGTTACGTCGGTTTCAAAGGAGGGAGGCCCAGGCTTCTACCTTGTTGTGCTATTGAAAACCTCTCCATGACGGTTGAGAGTACTATCAATACGTATTTGCAGCGGATTTGAGAGCAGGAGGTTCAGGGTAGCATAAACCAAGGAAAATTAGCGAATTGTCAAAATAGCACATTTTACAGCGGTGAATGACTTATTTGATAGCATGCTACTGCACTATATTGTAGGCTGCTGCTATAAGAGCGGTTTTAATATGAATATACTGTAGCTGCTTGATAAAGGCCTCCTCATGCTCCTAGGCTCGCTCACCTGCCTGATATTCAGCCTATATAGTGGGGTAGAGGGGGGTACTGGTAGACGGAGAGGTCATATCGCATACTGGAGTATTGGGTAATATGTTGGTTTTGGCAGGACATGAGGACTGCGATGTTCCATATATATAGATCTGAATTTGGCTGGATCGCCTAGCACCCCAGGATTTCCGAAAATAACTAGCGTGTTGACCCTAGTCATATGTAGGTCGTTGGTCATATGGTTAACCATCCTGAAAGAGGAAAATGACGGAGGTGGGATGAATAAGGAAGGTGACGAATAAGGAAGGTGACGCTAGGCATGGTGGAATAAAACTAGGAGGATAATGTAGGATAGAAAGGACATGACGGAACAATACAGACCAGTCACCCTAATACTCTTTGAAAGGTTATGAGACCTCTAAGCTTCCGCTGCAAGAACCTTCTTACCCCACCTATAATCTAAGGAGACCTGGACTTCCGGGGCTCCAAAAAACCCTATCAAAGTGCCTCCAAGACGAAGACCAAGGTCTAATCAACTGAACAGAGACCGGCAAAACGAACAAGGACCGGTAGACAGGCAAAACGACCGGCAAAACGAAGAGCAAAACGAACAAGGACTGATGCAAGATCCCCCAAGAAGCGTGATGGCTGATTTGACTTTAGCTGCCCTACGACCAAGCCCTCCTAAACTCACAGGACATTCGAACTATAGGGCATGGGCCAAGGATATGGAGACTAAGCCCATTCAACGCCCTCCAGCTTCCAATTATGGCCTTCTATATCTGTAGCTGCTAGGTAGGCTCTGTTCAGCCGTATTCCGGCTCTGTTGCAATAGGCTCCTTCTCACGGCCGCTTTCTGACATAATAAATTATTTTGAGTTCCAATTAATGTAGGGCATAGCCATAGACTGTTTGTAAGTGTAAGCTATGATCTATAGAAAGCTTCCGAAGATCAAATATCATGGCCAGTGGCTTGATTCATGAACTGTGATACAGCACAAGTTTTCCAGCATCAGGGATAGAGAGCACATACATACTGTACATTTACTGGGTCAAGTATTGGTAATAAATCTCAGTTATTCATACTTGGAGTAATGTTATATTCTATATTAGGCAACGTATGGAGTACATAACTACAGTAGCTGCGCATGAGCCAAGACAATCTGTCAAATTTACCCTGAAGCACAGCGACGCAGGCTAGGTATGTTGAGATATCACGCCGAACTTCCTTAAGTCTAATCCGTTGAGTTGTTTCTATCCTAGTTACATATTCGTTACCTCATATTCTTCATGTAAAAGCTACGTATCACTGTACGTATCACTGTACCGGTGTACCAGTTCATGTATAAATACTGCTCATAATACCTGCTAGATAATTCAATTCAACCAACACACACGAACTCGCTCACTGCACATACGCACGCTCACGCTCATATTTTCGCTACCTCTACTATTGAAGCTCTCCTTCATTGGACGTTCAACTGCAACGCTGCCTCTATCTCATAACCTAATCTCAATAAGGTACAGCCAGTGGACATAAGTCTTGGTAAAATGCGAAATCATACCAAAAGTGACCGTCATGCAAAAAATGTTAAAAACCGAGTTTGTAAGGTAATCACATGAAAAAGATTGTAGATACCAGATTGTACCTTCTCTGATTTTTGTAGCTGGGTGAAATGCCGTGGAGAGGCATAGTTGTCTGTAGAATTGAGGCCATTTCCAAAATCGCAGGAAAAGCACTAAACTGTATGGAGAATAGCGCCTTTTTTTGAAGGTTTCGGTTTTCGAGGACTAGTTGGAGGGATGCTACAGACCTCTACCGGTAAGCCAGGAATTAGAGACTTCGTATCAAGCTCAAACTATATTCAAAAAGCCGACCGTGAATTCATAAGATGAGTGCCATTATGCAGGTGTCTACGAAGGGCACTTTTGGCCATTTTGGCTGTAGTTTCACTGTTTTACCAAGACTTTATGTCCACGGGCTGTATGTGTAAGAGCAAGTCTACGGAGTACCTACGATACATACCTATGAGAGCAAGCCGAGCTAATTATAGACTGTTATGGACATGACTGCTTGAATGTCAAGGTATAACAGTGGTTACCTCCGCAGAGTCGCATGTAGGTAAATGGGTGAAGAATGCTTGAGGTCAGTTTTTTTTTTTTTTTTGAGTCTATGCGCCTTCCCCCCCGAAGGGCTATGAGGCGAGTCAGATTGCTTAATGAACTATGTACATGTATATGCAGGCATTGCATAATTGTCCGAGTATATATTGACTTCTTGTACAGCGCCTATTACCATAGAAATCCAGTGCATAGGTGACTCTATATGTGTAGTCCGTGGGCCTTCTGAATCTAGGCAAGAACTGACGGATATTCCAAATACGGAAGATAGTTCTGCGCCATGGTCTCAGAAGCCCATCTTCCACATCCACAGGTTTTATTGTATTAGATACATACATCCATACATACATATGTAGCAGGAGGGTGTGCTGGGCAGATTACTTTGTTTCAGATGCATAGTCTGTCTGACTTTCAATTGAACTAAATCATATGTACCAAGTACTCCGTAGTATTGTCCAGTAAACATGGCTTAAATATCAATCCTCCCTGCTAATTCTTCCAAGAGTAAAAAAAAGCCATATGCATCAAACCCAGTGCGCCGCTACCTACTCAGGCAAAACGAGAGGCATCACAGACAAGCAGTGACCTCACCTTGCACTTTCCACAATAAGAAGGTGGGTCAGGAACCCCAGGGCAGACCCTGCAGAAGAAAAGGTATTTGCTGTGGAAAGCCTTGCAGCCCTTCACCCCACAGTCGCGTAATTCGCCAGGGAGTGTAATCTTACACCTCCCCTGACAGATGTAAAAGTAGATTGTACACATATCTCTCGGTGCCTTGTTGTCCCGTTTTTTGTAGTTCTGAAGAGAATATATGTGACATCTTCAGGTATTGAAGTAGTACCTTGAACGGAGATGAGGTGGTGCTACTGGGTTGTGGTACTCTGTGTTGGGTATTTTCTGGGTAAATTATTTGGAGTTAGAGTTGCGGGGATGGGGCGAGAGTATTTATGGCAAAAGCCACCAAACTCTCTTTCTAGATTTAAGTGTATATAGAGAGGACGTCGCGTTGAGGTTGGTGTGGTACCGCCATAACCATATTACATTACTATACGATTACCCTGAACTACCTGCTGAGCTAGGATGGGTTTCTTGATTTAGAAACGATCTAAAAAACTAGCTCACGTCGGTCTTGGTCTCAGTTGCTGTATAGTAGATCCACATAGGTAGAAGTTATCATATCACACCTGGATGGTTTGCAGCTGCTTAGGTATTTGGTTCGAGATTCCAGGAGATCTCACATACGTACATACCTAACTAACTAACTCCTGATCGGGGTCCTGATCACAAATATCTTTGGTCTCCAGTTGATCTAGCATGGCTTGCATCTGCTCTGTCTCTTTTAATGCGACAATTCCACCACCATTGTGCCATGACTTTTTTTTGGGGGGGCAAATCATTATGTACTCGTATTCAGTCTATCTAGACTCTGACAAGAGGTGCCATGACTTCATACACTCAACTGCCTCAATAAAGATGGTAATTGTGATAGATCCCTCTTTTTGTCCTGGTCACCATCGGAAATCCCAGACATATCCAATGTATGGCCTGGGTGGCCTTCCAAAGGTCAGGCAGGGGCCGCCCCAAGCGGTTTCGGGCCCCCACGGACCTCGCCCCCCAGGCCAGGCTTCAGGCGACCTAGTCTTTTTTTTTTTTTTAAGAATCATTATATAATCGCATTCACCCTATATAGAGTATGGCGATGGACTGCAGCTCCTGGCTGACCAGGTGACCTCTCTCTCCCACACGGGCCAGTCCCTGCCCTCCCCTAGCTATATACACAAATGTCTATATAGTAAACCTAGCCAGCGCCTCGCACCACCTCGCGTCCTCCCAAATCATACCATATGTCCGTCCTTTCCCATCTCCCACCCATGGATACCCAAGCAGATGCGCTGCATTCTGCGGCGTTCACCCATCGCATACGCACCATTGTGTGTCCGCTTTGCCAATCTCCCACAACCACTGCTGCTGGGGGCCTTTGTCCGTCACTATATAAACCAGCCCTTTTAATGCTGCGGGTGACCAACCCAAATGTGCTGGCGCCTGCGGGTATATCGGGAATTCTTGTTTAATACCCCGGGAGTTGCTACCCCCGCCTGCCGCCTGCCGCCTGCCTGCCTTCACCTCCCGCCTTGCTCTTTCATCCGCCTCCTCATTCCCCTGTACCCCTTGATGCCCTTTCACCCGCATCAGCGTTCTCAGTCGCTCCTGCATCTGTCCTACTAACCGCTCTTCTATCCACGATCTCGGCCTTCCGTACTGTAGGTTCACAATGCGCTGTATCACCCCCTGGCTATCTAACGCCACTATGTTGCTGTTTTCCAGGCTAGTAGCACTCCTACCTCTTCCGCATCGGCTACTGTAGCCCATTTCCCGAGGTATAGACCCTTCTGCCGTGTGGCTCCAGCGGCTCTTCTATTCGCCCTGCTCCCATCCGACCACTCCTCTACCAGTCCTTCCTCCAGTTGCTCTACCCGCGCTTCGCACCTCTCATTCCTCACCCCTTCCATCCATCGTAACTTCACCTCGTCTCCTAGCACTCCCCGCAATATTGGTTCCGCGATCTCCCGCAATTCCGTTAAATGCCTGGCATATACGGAAGCCGCCCATCTGATCCTCTTGTTCTGCATTATTACTCCCACATCGTTTAGGCCAACTAGAGCGTGCACTTTGTCTGCTCTGCTCCCCGGATACGCCCCGACCGTCCACCGATACATCTCGTTCGCTAGCCTTTGCTGCTGTTCACTAGGCTCGGGGTATAATTCGCACCCGTATGTCAAAACCGGGAGCAGTTGTTGTGTCAGTATTGTTCTCTTTCCCCTCGAGGCGACCTAGTCGGCGGCCGGGTCGGTTGCGGGCCGGGCCGCACGGTGACTGGCACGATGACAGGCAGTGGCAGTGGCAGTGAGTTACTGTCGTAGCTCCCTAAGTATGTACTAGGTAGTAGTAAGCAATACTAAAGAGGGAAACACAAACCGAGCCAACTATCTCAACAGTGGTCAGTTGAACATAGTTAGGCTAAAGTGGCGACAGTAGGTCGCTAAGTGACAATAGAAGATCACTAAGTGACGATTGGTAGGCGGCACCTACTCCTAGGAAGCTAGGGTTGCTAAGCGATGAACGGCTAGAGTGAGTAGGCATTAGAAGAGCCTGGTCCCAAATCCCCGTGAATGGAAGCCATATATAGGGTAGTGAGCTTGAGCTTGTACCTGATCCAGTGTATGTTCGGCCGTGGCCAGTGCCGTACGCCTCCTTTAGGCGCTACCTGTAGTAGGGAAGAAGTACTATCACAGAGATAGCAGGCTAGTTTATCTTTGGCAGGTTTTAATAGCTTCCTAAATGGTGATGTGATCAATTATATTACATGTGTGAGATGCAGATTACTAACACCCCTTTTCCTGAGCTTTCTGCGAATGAATCATCTGTCGGAATTCAATGCTGGCCAGGTCTTTCGAGTAGCCTCTCGCTCTTTGGAGTTTCTATCCGGTAACTACATGTAGTGGTGGCATGATGGACCCAATATCAGAGAGATTGGGGATTCAAAAACTACTACGGCCAGATAGGTAATTGTGTGAAACCATATGTGTAGGCTTTTGTCGCAGAATAGTATCTAATGGATCCAGCCGCTTCAAAGCCCGCGGAGGAAGAATCACAGATCGGCTACGAAATCTAAGCATGGGTTTGATTCTATATAGGGAGGTTTTCCCAGTCAGTGAAGTACATACTAAGACTAGCCCAAATGGGCCTTGGTAGTGGAGAATAGGGTAGGTATTCATAGAGGGGAGCTGCTCATCACCTAGCTGCTATAGCGGAAATAAAACTCTCGTTAAGTACAAGCCATATCTTCTAGTTAACCACTAAAAAGCCACGAGTAGAATTAACTCCCATGGGAACTGTATATTTCTATAATTTGGTACCTAGGCATGTTCAACGCCCTCCAGCTTCCAATTATTACCTTCTATATCCGTAGCTGCTAGGTAGGTTCTGTTCCAGCTCTGTTGCAATAGGCCCCTTCTCACGGTCGCTTCTGAGATAATTAATTATTTTGAGTTCCAATTAATGTAGGGCATAGCTATAGACCGTTTGCAAGTGTAAGGCATATGTGCTATAGCTTCCGATTCCGAAGAGGACCAGTGACTTGATTCATGAACTGTGATACAACACAAGTTTTCTAGCATCAAGGATAGAGAGCACATACATTGATTGGGTCGAGTATTGGTAATAAATCTCGGTTTTTTTTTTTTTTTGTGTCTATACGCCTTTCCCCGAAGGGAGCCTTAGGCTATGAGGCGGCCCCGTTCCCGCACCTTTGAAGGATTGGGTTTACACACGGAACATGCTGCTTAAACGCCCAACCTCCCGAACCTAAGAAACAAGAACCCCGAAAGATAGAAGTGTCCGGATAATAAATCTCAGTTATTCATACCTGGAGTAATGATATATTCTATATTAGGCAATGTATGGAGTACGGTACCCGCGCATCGATGTATCAAATTTACCCTGAAGCGCAGCGAAGCAGGCTATGTATAAGAGCAAGTCTACCTACGATACCTATGAGAGTGAGAGACTACCTAGCAGCTATAGAAGGCCACCATTGGGAGCTGGGGGGTGTTGAACATGCCTACCAAATATAAAAATATATAGTACCCATGGGTGCAACTAGAGTCTAAAGGAAGTTCAATAAGAGAGCAAGCAGAGCTAATTATAGAGTGCATACATGTACATTTGGAGAGCACAGAGCCAAGCAGACCTTGACTAGGAATCTAGGAGCGGGCAGCTCGAGGTGCTTGTGTCAACCAGCCCTATGATAATGAATTGGACTGATAGCAACCTGGGTCCTGTCACCTGACACTTTTGTGACTGTTCTATCTGTTCACATTGGTCTTACCATACCTGAATATCGATATCTGGGTACTTGATAAACAACACAACACACCCAACACAACGACACATACAACACAACGGCACAACATAACGACACAACACAACGACAACACCATCCCTTTGATTGTGGTATTTACATATAATCTATGGCCGAAGTACTAGGCACAGTCGCAAGTGCAATGGCTGTGGTTGAAGTTGCTGGCAAGGTCTGGTCGACTGGCTGGAAATACTATCAGGTAAGAATCCCCCAAACGCAATTCGAGCCACAATCAGTAGTAAATAATTTTATATGGGGTTAGGATGCAAGGAATGCCCAATCCGAGATGAATGATCTTATGAATGGCATTATGGCTCTGCAAACTACATTTCAGCAAGTTAAAAACTTGGCGAAAGGTCCTGGTGCCAC
>Ga0307514_10006112_pt1 | contig 10571 bp, 9 predicted proteins | sample 16_EM_MG_FD_203088 | JGI IMG/M metagenome (GOLD analysis project Ga0307514, IMG submission 203088) | Populus trichocarpa ectomycorrhiza microbial communities from riparian zone in the Pacific Northwest, United States - 16_EM | ecosystem: Host-associated > Plants > Roots > Unclassified | place... | reverse complement strand
TAGTTGGTTCCATAGTTAGGTATATACCATGAGCACCTGGATTCCCTCTTGCAGGGCGTGTCCGTTACTGAGTAGCTTGTTAGGGGACGCTATGTACAGTAGAGTGTACCATATTCCGGTTGTATGACCCCTCCTATGGTTGTTCCGTGCGCAAACCCAAGCCTGCAAAGGGGCGGGACTCATAGCCTAAGGCTCCCTTCGGGAGAAAGACATACAAACATCAAAAAAAAACCCTCCTATGGAGTCAGTAAAGACTAGTCTGGTCCCCTCGGAGGGACGCATCACCTAGTTACCGTAGCAAAAATAAACTCCCAAGCCATATTTCATCAAGAACCGCAGTAACTCTAGCTAACCATAACTAAAAGCCACGAGTAGAATTAACCATCCTATAAGCTCTCCAATGGGCACTATATATTTCCATAATTTGATAGGCATATTCAACGTCCTCCAACTTCCAATTATGACCTTCTATAGCTGCTAGGTACTCGGCTCTGTTCTGTTCCAGCTCTGTTGCAATAGGCTTCCTCTCACATTCACTTTCTGGGGTAATGAATTATTTGTAGTTCCAATTAATGTAGGGAATAGCCATAGACCGCTTGTAAGTGTAAGGCATAATTAGAGACCTATATGTGCTATGATTGATGATAGCTTCCGAAGATCAAATATCATGACCAGTGGCTTGATTCGTGAACTGTGAGAAAACACAAGTTTAATACAGCATCAGGGATAGAGAGCATATACAGTACATGTTATGAGCCAAGTATTGGTAATATATCCTAGCTATTCATACTTAGAGTATGTTATATACGGAATACTATATTAGGCAATGCGCAATGCATTAGATGTCAGCAATGAGATACGCATCAGGTGTCAGCAATGCGATATGCGTTTGTTGTCAGCAATGCGATATGCGTTTCATGTGTTTATGCGAAGGGATATGAGTGTACTGAATGTGAGGAAGGCGCTGTCTATTAAAGACCCGCCTACGCTCTATTGTCCATTCTCTTCCTCACGCAACGTCTTGTATCTAACTCTGTATACAACGTTACCTACTAGCCCACGAGTTCTTAGTCCATTAGTTCGCTAGTTCACGAGCCCTTCGTCCACGAGTTCCTAGTTCACCAGTTCATATATACATATTAGCCAGTGCGCTCCCTGGAGTCTCCTAGTCCCAGTCCCCCGCTACACTGTTACAGCTATGTATAAGAGCAGGTCTACCTACCTAGCAGCTATAAAAGGTCGTAATTGGGAGTTGAACAACCTACCAAATAATAGAGTGCATACGTTCGGAGAGTGCAGAGACAATCAGGCCTTGCCTAGTAATCCATAAGAGCGACTGATAGGAACCTGGGTCTCTGTCACTTGTAGTGGCCTTATCCCTTGACCCGGTGAGACACCCACCCATCGTGCGTGAATGGAATTACAGGGGTTGTTCAATTGTTTTTTTTTTTTTTTGAGTCTATACTTACACCTTCCCCCGAAGAGAGCTTTAGGCTATGATGCCGATTGAATTGTTCTGGAACAATAGAAACAATAGCATTTATGCACGATTGGTGGGTGTCTCAGCGGGCCAAGACTATCGATATCTGGGTACTTGATAACACACACACAGCACAACGACGCAACGACACAACGACACGACACAACGACACGACACAACGACACACACAACACAACACAACGACAACACTATCCCTTTAATCATAAAATTTGATATCAAAGCATGGCCGAAGTACTAGGTGTGGTCGCAAGCGTGATGGCTGTGGTTAAAGTTGCTGGGGAGGTCTGGTCGACTATCTACAGGTACTATCAGGTAAGAATTCCCCGCAACCAATTCGAGCCACAATCAATAGTAAATAATCTTATATGGGGTTAGGATGCTACGAATGCCCAATCCGAGATGGGTGACCTTATGGATAACATTATGGCTCTCCAAACTGCATTTCAGCAAGTTAGCCACTTGGCAAAGGGTCCTGGTGCCACCAAGTTGATTGTGCTGAAGCCGCTCCTCGAAAAGAGCTCTTCGGACCTTAAAAAGAAGTTTGACCAAATTCTTCAGATTTTGCAGCCAAGCGAAAGACAAAAGAAAAAGAGAAAAATGCTGAGCCAGAGGTTAAAGTGGCCATTTCAGAAGGCGGATGTGGAACAAATTATTCAGTTACTTGAGCGGCATAAATCAGAGTTGACTTTTGCCATGAATTCTGACCAGATGTAAGAGTCTATCTCGACTGGGGTCATAGTATGCGCTAATGTCTATATCCAGGATGGCTGTTATTGCAAGTGTCCATTATTGATCCATTCGCTCAGTACTAGTACTAATTAGTAGTACGTATACAGTCACTACAGCAAAGTGCAAATATTGCAAAGTTACCACGCGCGGAAGGTGCTGCCCACAACGACTGGCTCCGCCAACATGAAGATCATTGTTTGCAAGATACACGAGTAGAGCTCCGGAAACAGATTATGGACTGGTGTGAGGATCCGGACAGTAAATGCATCTTCTGGCTTAACGGAATGGCTGGGACTGGCAAATCCACAATTGCTCGTACAGTTGCTCAGGAGCTTGCAGAAAAGAAAAGACTTGCCGCAAGTTTCTTTTTTACTCGAGGCAAAAAGGATATCAGTCACTCTCGCATGTTCTTCACTACTATTGCCGCCCAGCTTGCAAACAGTTTACCTGTACTCCGGGCATTCATCTCAGATGCCATCGACAACAATTCTGGCATCTTTCAACAAGGATTACGGGAGCAATGGAACCAACTCATTCTTAATCCTTTAAAGAGTGCCCCTACTCAATCAATTCAACTGGTTGTAGTAATTGACGCACTTGATGAATGTGACAGCATGCGAGATATCCAATTGATCCTCCAACTAATTGCAGAAGCCAAGGACCTTGACACAGTTCGGATCAAGATCTTCCTTACCAGTAGGCCAGAAGCCCCTATCTTTGATGGATTTCGCCAGTTGTCTGGTGAGGCATATCAGGATTTCATACTACAGAGTATCCCGCTTGATACAGTTAATGGAGATATATCTACTTTCTTTCAGCAAAATTTGGCACCACTGAAAGCCAAACATGGGTTGGGGACACCATGGCCGGGTGAGCAAATTATTGAGCAATTGGTGGAAAGGGCAGCTGGACTGTTCATCTATGCTGCAACAACACTTCGATTTATTCGAGATGGGATAGATGGTCCCGAAGAACAACTCTCTTTGATCCTTAACACAACCAAGTCATCCCTGTCAGCAACAGAGCATCTTGATGGCATATATACAACACTACTCCAGCACTCAGTTCTTGGAAAACGAGGTAATCAAGAGTGTGAAGAGTTAGCACGACGGTTTAGGGAGGTGGTTGGATCCATTGTGGTAATGTTCAATACTATGCCAGCTAGAAATCTAGCACAGCTGCTTCAAATACCATTCAAAATGGTTTCAAGAACTTTGGACTGTTTGCGTTCTGTCCTCGATGTCCCCGAAAATGAAAGCCAGCCTGTCCGATTATTTCATCTATCCTTCCGAGACTTCCTACAGGACCCTCAGAGATGCAGTGATCCTCGATTCCAGATAGATGAGAAAGAGAGACATATCAGTCTATTTCGAAAATGTATGGAGCATATATCTCAGCTTCGGGAAAATATGTGTGATCTTTGGGGGCCAGGAGTTTTGATTACCGAGATTCCCACTGATACGATACAAAAAAGCATTCCACCACACATTCAATATGCATACCGTTATTGGTTTGATCATTGGCGACGTGGGGATCCAATGGAGAAGGACATCAAGATGATTCGGCAATTTCTTGAACAACACTTTCTTCATTGGTTGGAGGGACTTAGCTTAATCGGAGAGATATCAAATGGAGCTCATATGATAATAGCTCTAGAGGACATATTATCTGTAAGTTGCAATGCTTATTAGTTTATACAGAGAATAGTATTGACCTGAATGAATACAGGGACCATTGGGAGACTATGATCCAGGGTTGTTAGAACTTGCATATGATGCTAAACGGTTTGTATTGTACATGAGGTCAATTATTGAAATGGCACCTCTTCAGGTCTACTATTCGGGACTTTTATTTGCCCCACGGTCAAGCCTGATCCGAACAAAATACTTGAAAAATATCCCTTGGGTTACCTTGGAACCCAAAGTGTCAGATGTGTGGAGTTCATTGATACAGACACTAGAAGGCCATACCAGCGAAGTCCGATTGGCTGTGTTTTCACCTGATGGAAAGCTTGTTGCCTCTGCATCTGTGGACAACACGGTTAGATTATGGGATACATCAACAGGCAAGCAATGTGGAATTTTTGAAGGTCATACCAGGGGGGTCAATTCGGCTGTGTTTTCACCTGATGGAAAGCTTGTTGCCTCTGCATCCGATGACGGAACGGTCAGATTATGGGATACATCAACAGGAAACCAATATAGAGTTTTAGAAGGTCATACCAGTGATGTCAATTCGGCTGTGTTTTCACCCAATGGAGAGCTTGCTGCCTCTGCATCTGGGGACAACACGGTCAGATTATGGGATACATCAACAGGAAACCAATATCGGGTTTTGGAAGGTCATACCAGTGACGCCAATTCGGCTGTGATTTCGCCTGATGGAAAGCTTGTTGCCTCTGCATCCGTGGACAACACGGTCAGATTGTGGGATACATCAACAGGAAAGCAATGTGCGGTTTTGGAAGGTCATACCCATATTGTCTGGTCGGCTTTCTTTTCACCCGATGGAAAGCTTGTTGCCTCTGCATCCTCTGACAACACGGTCAGATTGTGGGATACATCAACTGCAAAGGAATGTGGAGTTTTCAAAGGTCATACCAATTGGGTCAATTCGGCTGTGTTTTCATCTGATGGAAAGCTTGTTGCCTCTGCATCCAACGACAAAACGGTCAGATTATGGGATATATCAATTGGAAAGCAATGTGGAGTTTTGAATGGTCATACTCATTGGGTCAATTCGGTTGTATTTTCACCCGATAGAAAGCTTGTTGCCTCTGCATCCTTGGATAAAACGGTCCGATTATGGGATACTACAAAAAAAACAACCATACAAATCATAGAAACTCATGCCAGCATTGACATTATGAAGTTTTCTAATGACGGAACACATTTATATACGAGCCACGGCATATTGCAACTCAAGTCATCTCTCCACAGCGGCGGCAATCGGAGCCTAGCACACACTTTAACTCATTCCCTGTATGTTACTGATCAATGGATCACATGCAACATGAAGAAATTGCTCCCGCTTCCTGTTGAATACCGACTATCCTGTTCTGCAGTAAATGACACTGCCAACCTTATTGTCATTGGATCCAGTTCCGGTAGAGTTATTTTCATATCTATTGATTTTACCGCTCTCCCGGCTGCGTATCTCCAGCCATCCATTGCTGTCGTAGCAGGTAAGGCTTCCTTGGACTAGTTGGCCCTTACAAGCTTTGATGAGCTAATTCACTGGTTGGTGTATTTTAGGAGCAAGTTAAATCAATGTAACCGCAATTTGGGTATTCTAGGCCGGGTATTGGATGTTGCTGTGTTTTTGTGTGATGATTTATCTGAGCAATGTCGGAGGTACGTGAGTAAGGAGGGCAAAGGGGGCGATGAAAGAAGTATCATGTCACAAATTTCCTTAGTTATTTACTCTGATTAGTTGTATTTGTACTTCAACCCAGGCCAGAATTCACATTGCACGACGGACAACAGCGGGAATATTACGTTCACCGAGCTCGAGGCCTTGGTCTCGTGGGTCATCCACTTGCCCATCTAGCGACGAATAAGTTTTCAGTCCGGGGGCACCAGGTAGTTATGTCAGGTGAAATTTACAGCTAACCAGGCCGCCATATATATATACAGCTTGGTGGCAAAAAAACTCATACCCTTGTGTGAGTTTTTGTGTGAGTTTTTGTATGAGTTTTTGCTTGGCGGGGTATGAGTTTTTTTGCCACCAAGCTGTATAATTTCCTAGAGCTATATAACACAGAAATAACTAAACATGAGTCTTCAAAACAAAAAAAAACCTATGACTAATTCTGGTGCTGGCGGCCTAGCTACTCCACCAAGCAATTCTGGATATCCTCTAACAGCCTGAGCGGTGCTAGATGCCTACATAGCGAGGAGCATTGGGTAATGTAAATGTAGTTCCAGAGTATCTAGAATATCATCCCCCAAACCCATAAGGTCCGCAGCTGGTTGAAGGTCCTTTGTTGGGGGCGCTCCGGCTGTGGTTTTGCAATAACTTTTGCTTGTTATCTGTTTTGGCTGTGTCTTCACTATCCTAACCATATCACCCACTGCAAAAATATGCGTCACTGTGCCATTCGCCTTGCGCACAACACTGTAATGCAGCATCTACCTGCTTCGAGCCAACTTTGATCTGATCCAGAACTGTAGTAGTCCTCATTTTCAGAAGGACTTGCCCTAGAATCTACCTCTTGTTCAACTTCTGCTGTATTCCATTGCTCAACAGGAAGGTGAATTAATTGTACAATGCTGGATCTCAACTCGGCTTTTATACCATGAATACAGAAACGTTCAGTTATAGATTCGTATTTTATATCTATACCGTATTTCCGGTCTATATACCATATCTTAGTAGTGTATCCCTCGTTAGATTTATTTACCAAATATTGCCCGCGACCCAGGACATACTGTATGTACATGTATGTATATAGTGAAATTCACAGCAGCCAGGCTGCCACATATGGTGAAATTTACAGTCTCTTCCAACGACTGACTTTTCCTAATCAAAATATAAAATATCAAAACGGTTTCAAAGGACAACCCTGTTTTCTAGTCTAACGAATATATTTAAGACAATTCACTTTTTGCCTCTATGTACCTAGAGTGCGCTCAGTTGATAACAAAACCCGTAAAGTAAAGAACTTACCACTCCGCCATCGCTACCGTCAGTTCATCTGTGATGCCGCAACCAGCAATATATGACGTTGACTTAGGGACAGATTGTCTCTGGATGTATCGCCCGATTGGAGCTTAGTTATTGGTTAGTAGTATACGGTAGGTCACGTGTGTTCTATTTCAAGTCAAGGCACTACGGCCCCCGTGATCACAACAATGCCTGGACCCCCCAGGTGACCTATCACTGCTGGCTACATTCACATCCTTCAAGACTGCAACATTACATAGCTTAATATATATAATAATACCCTTGCGTCCTGCGCCCTGAATATCATATATTAAGGCATTGACCGTGATCAGCAGCTCCATCCCTTTCTTCAGATATCTTGCCTTGAATTTTGGCACTGGTAAGTCCTCTCTGAATTCCAACTTCACTTGCAGCCGCCTTGACGAACACTCGCAAAACTCTCTTCCTCTAGTGCAGATACTGTACTTTTTTACCCTGAGCTCATAATAACAGAAACACCTTCCCTTGCCATTTTGGCAGTTAGCATTGTTAGCTGCCCGAGCGACCAAAGGTCCGCCAAGCCGCTAGGTGACGTCTGGAGCGAGACGGGTAGAAGAGGAGCTACCTACCGGTAGCTCGTATGTACAAAAGATCAATTCTGCAGGACAGGGGCTAGGTACATAGGTAGTTGCATTTGCAATCGCAAACTTGCCAGCCACGAGTTAACAACTTGCGCCGCCACTGTTGGCCTCACTGTACTCATGCAACTGCAGATGTGTACTACGCAGCCTCGGCCACCTCGGTTCCAAGAAAAGTCAAGCTAGACTACCCACAACCAGAATGGTAGGAGGCTTACTTGTTGCTGGATAGGTATGTAAGTACATGCTTCCCTGTATTTCCCTCATGCCCATTTCCTCCTTTTTTCATTATTTAAGGAATCATTAATCGCATTCAGCCTATCTAGACTATGGCAATGGGCTGCAGCTCCTAGGGTGCCCTAGGTGGCCTCTCTCCTCCCCGCGGGCCAGTCCCTGCCCTCCATTTCCTCCTTGACGGCACTCTTTTGGGGAGCGGGTCAGTCCTGGGGGATGGGAGAGTGGGAGCGGGATGGGTCAAGGTCACAAGAGGTCACAGGCTGAGGTAAGGCCGCGTTGGGCAGAGGCATGGCGTCGGCGGACACCGAGGTGGAAGCGGTTGCGCAAGCACTAGTCATCGCACGCAGCAGGGCCGATAATCATCCTCACAGACTCCGAAACAGTCATCACATCAGGCACCCGTCACAGTCTAGATAGGCTGAATGCGATTAATGATTACTTAAAAAAACAGACAGACACCCTGGCACCATCCTGGAAACAGCAGCAGCGCTGAGGCAGGCGAAACGAGACCTCCGCATCGGCTGGATCAAGGGACACACAGGCATCCCCGGAAACGGGGTGGCTGACGGGAGGCTAAATCCGGAGCAGCCGCGGTGGACCCTGTTGATCATACGACAAGAGTTGCGGAGAGTGCAAGGGATACAGAGAATGCAGGGGTTACGGAGAATACGGAGAATACGGAAGATAATGCTTGGAAGGCAGATTGTATGATGAGAATGGGATATATAAGGGCGCTGGGAATCCCTCATGTTCAGTCTCTTGTCTTTATCGAGTACATTTATTCTTCCCGTCTACACCATTCACATACGGGAGCAAGTGACTTGACGGACGCACTGTTGCAGACCCTGCCCAACCGTACGAATACGTCACGGCAGCTTGGGCACGAGGGGAAGACTCCCTATCCTGGACGAAGGCTGACATCAGGGGACTGATAGCATATATCACAGGGAAGCGGCTCATCACCACGAAGTGGCGCACTCGGGTTTTCGCGACTACTATATATGGATATCCCCAAATTTTGACCCTATTTGGGCCAAGTATGACTGAGCTATGCAAAAAACCCGCTCAACGCGGGTGTGCCACTTCCCGGTGATGGGGCGCTTCCCTGTGATATATGGTAGCAGTCAGTCAAGCAGCGGGTCCATGCAAATGCTGCGATGGAAGGACCGTACTGGAGGGCAACATCACCGCACACAGCATGGTGGAATGCCCGACCTTCGGAAGGGACCGTACGGTGACGAAGCTGTACAGCCCCACACCCCCGGCGGGTGGTAAGACTGGGAGGTGTGGCTAGGCAAGGATGGGCACGCCAACACCCGAGACTTTATAAGGAAGGCCACCCGGGGCACTCTGTGCAGAAGGTTTCTTTTCTCGGTAGGCTCTGTTTTCCTTTGCTTTCCTTTCGTTTTTTCCTTCTTGTCTCCATTTTTCGGGGGAGGGCTCACAGCGTGGGGGCGTGGGGGGAAGGGGGTGGAGGGCTGCGGAGCAATGTAGCTACATCATCTAGTTATCATAACGATAAACTTAGATAGCCCAATCTGACCCAGGTCAGCCAGCTGCACATTGCCAACTACGCCAGCATCCCCCCAAAAGCCACGAGTAGAATTAACCATCCTATAAGCGCCCCCCCAATGGGCACTATATATTTCTGTAGTTTGGTACCTAGGTATGTTCAACGCCCAATGACCTTCTATATCTGTAGTTGCTAGGAAGGCTCTGTTCTGTTCAGCCGTATTCCAGCTCTGTTGCAATAGGCTTCTTCTTCTCACGATTCTTTTCTGAGATAATTATTTTGAGTTCCAATTAGTAGGGCCTAGCCGTAAGGCATAGCTAGAGACCTGTATGTGCGATGATCTGTAGACTTTGATGATGGCTTCCGAAGGTGAAATACATGACCAGTGTGGGCTGTGATACAACACAAGTTTAATACAATATCAGGGATAGAGAAGAGAGCGCATACATTTATTAGGTCAAGTATTGGTAAAAAACCTCAGCTGTTCATACTTGGTACCACTGGGGACATAACCACGGTACCTGCGCATACTTAAGCATGAGCTAATAGCACAGTTTATCAAAATTACCCTGAAGTGCAACCACGATGCGCAAGTCTACATACGTACATACGATACCTATGAGAGTGGATACAGCCTACTTACCTAGCAGCTATAGAAGATCACAATTGGGAGCCGAGGGTGTTGAACATTATATCTGGCAAATAATAGAGTGCATACATTTGGAGAGCGCAGAGCCAATCAGGCCTTGTCTAGTACTCTGTAGGTGGGCTGCCCTATCATAGACTGACAGCAACCTAGGTCCTGTCACTTGACACTGCAGTAACTGTACTACCAGCTCATATTGGCCTTATACCTTCGATATCTGGGTACTTGATAAACAACACAACACACAACACTGCGAGACACACAATACAACACAACGACACACACAATACAACACAACGAACAGCACTATCCCTTTAATCATAATATTTTATATCAAAACATGGCCGAAGTACTAGGTGTGGTCGCAAGCGTGATGACTGTGGTTCAAGTTGCTGGGAAGGTCTGGTCGACTATCCACAAATACTATCAGGTAAGGATTCCCCGCAAGCAATTTGAGCCACAATCAATAATAGTAAATAATGTTATATGGGGTTAGGATGCTACGAATGCCCAATCCGAGATGGGTGACCTGATGGATAACATTACCATACTTCACCGGGTAATGCATCATCACCGGGATATGCATCAGCCCCCACGCAGCCCCTGTCGGTTCATTCTTGGCGGCGTAATGGGGTCTAAAATGAACGGATTCGTAGCCAGCAA
>Ga0307514_10006111_pt1 | contig 10572 bp, 10 predicted proteins | sample 16_EM_MG_FD_203088 | JGI IMG/M metagenome (GOLD analysis project Ga0307514, IMG submission 203088) | Populus trichocarpa ectomycorrhiza microbial communities from riparian zone in the Pacific Northwest, United States - 16_EM | ecosystem: Host-associated > Plants > Roots > Unclassified | place... | reverse complement strand
GCAATTAAAACCTTTGTGGTTAAATAGTATGGTTAATAGATAGAAATATACACAGACTTTTGTCCCTCTCATACAGGTTTCACCCCTGCCAAATGTTAGTGAGTTCTTGCAGACCCCGCATATATGCCCTCCCGGTAGGTACTGTATATTCTCAGGTACCACCAGTATACAGTAGACGCAATGTTCGAGTTTGGACAGATTTACATTCTGATGATAGGTCCCTTCGCTATTTGGGAATTGGGTACAGCATACAGTGAGTCTCGTGGCCTAGTATGGCAGAATTGGGGGAGCTACTGGGTTTGGGCACAAATTCAAAGCTCGACCTCGGGCTCAAGTCGGTTACAAAGGTGGTACTTTGGAAGCTATTCAAGTGACGAGTGTATCCGCAACAACTAGGGCAACATACACATGGGTAACTAGATGTATAGGTATACAAATATGTATGTAAAGTACCACTTGATGTTTCTGACACCAATAATAAGTAAGCCCGGATAAATAAAAGAACCACTTCGGATAGTCGGCCAATCAGGGCGTCATGTTAGCCGCGCCGAATGTCGTAGGTATGTGAATACCAATTGCATTGGTTTTCCATTTATCAAGACCAGGACAAAGGGGATATGGCGTCTTACGATATTTGGTCAAGACAATCTCGGCAAACATTCTTTGATTCAGGCCCAACGAAGGCATCGCTACGAAATTTACTGTATCACACTGACACAGCAGTGATGTCCAACCATAAGCTCTTGCAACCCCTGCTATTTCTCTAACCGCCGGGTCCCCTGCAAGAAAACATCTGCTGCAAGGGAGTAAATTTAGTTCCCAAACCCCTGCTCTTGCGTTAGCCAAGCTTACCCGAGAATTTGGGTGTTGGCGCTAGGATCCTGGGCCAGGTCTGTGAGGTGGGGAGGAAGCTTGAGTTGAGCGTATAGTAAACGAGTATGTTGGAATTTTCTTGTGAGGGGACAGCAGGATTCCTCAGGGCAGAAGGCTAAGATCAATTGCATGGAAGTTTTGCGTGCGAAGAGCGGAAAAGCTCAAGTGCTCAACATATATATATATAGATACAGTACTCTACATGCATATGGCTAACCCCGCTAATGCACTGCGGCTGATTGAGCTTTGAAATTTGTTATGAGAGCACCAAGTCAAGTCTGTTAAGGTGCCAGGCTATCACAATTGGGGTTGCATCCTGTAGAGGTGGAGTAGTCTCGTGATCTTGAGTGGAGGTCCAGTGAAATTAGGAGGGCAAGAAAATTAAAAAAAAAAAAAAGGCAAGTTAATTCATACGCCAACTTGAATAAGTTCCATACATGTAGAGCAGACGCCAAAGGGAAGGAGAGGGGTCTCCGGACTGGTATGATGACCAGTTTGAACCAGAAGCAAGAAAATCCAGTAAACCATAAAAAGACAAAAAAAAACCCAAATTGCAGAATATAAGACCCAAAGCCCAAAAGAAAATGAATACGCCCTTGTCCCGTGACCTTAATCCTCTTTTCTCCAATTGAGCATTCCCAAGAATCATCAAATATAGTCCCATGTTCACTCAATTCGCCTTCGCTTGCCTTTCGGCGCTGGCATCAAGCTCATTCTAGGCTTAAATGTCACGGTAGTAGTTACTACCTGCTTTATCGTCACAGTTCCATCCTTATTTATGGTCTTTTTCCTGGTGCGCCTAACCTCCTCCATAGGCTCATCTCTATCAGCATCCTCCTCATCCTCATCCTCTTCCTCATCCTCATCCTCATCCTCATCCTCATCCTCGTCGTCTTCTATCTCTTCTGCATCGGGAGTTTTGCCGTCGGATTTAGCAAACCTCACGACTTTCTTTGACGACTCTGCAACCTCTGGTTCTCTCTCGACCGATGTTCCCGATGAAGAACGTGAAACCGGCTCGCTATCGGTACCATTTGATAATGAGGAGGACAATGATGAAGATAATGATGAGGTCGACGACCGTGCGCTGGAGAGCGCAGAGCTATGTGTTGGGGTGTAAGGCCCCTTCGTCTGGGTAGAGCTAGAGCTTGCTTTGGCCAACGCTTGCATATGAGCTCCCAAAAGCCCCGGAGACGGCATTCCACCACTAGGGCCGCTTATGCTTGCTCTGTATCGTTTTGCTGGGTTATGCTGTGGGTACATTGGACTGCTAGGGCCGGCGCTCGCGTGGCCTGAGGGGTGATGATGTGGAAGGAATTTTGGGGATTTGAGGTCTGAGGGGCTTGCAATCGCATTCCTTAGAAAATCCATATATGCAACCGGTGGGGTTATCGGAGTTTTCAAGGCGCCTTCCCCGGCCACCCCCGGAGTATGCGGTAGGAGGTTAAATGTTGCAGACATGGGAGAGCGGGGAAGCTCGGACGGGAAAGCTGGCGATTTTAGGGTGGCAGGGACGGCGCTTGCAATGCCAGATGTTAATAAACTCGCAGGCTTCGTAGATGTCGTTAGCGGTGGTGAGGGGAGGGCAGCCGGTGCATTTTCTGTTGTAGCGCTTGCCTTTGTGATGACTGGAATTGGGGGTGTAGCTGCTTCCGTCACTGTTGTTACTGTGGTCGCAGAAGGTGAAGCCATTTGCAATAGTATATGGTATTACTTTGACAACTGTGGGGATATCGCAGTCGCAAGCAAGAGGCGGCAAGCAAGAGTAGCGATCGAGAAGGTTGGCGGAGAAAGACTGGAATAATGTTTACCTATGAGCCAAAGAGGGCAAGCTGTTACCACATAAGTCGAATAAGATAGCTCTGTAACGAAAGACTTGTACTGGTAGGGAAAGCTTCTCGGGTGGAAAAAGGTGAGTTGGAGGCTTGAGGGAGAAAAGGTATTTAAGGGAGAAAATTGTCACGTTCTTCCCAGTGACTGAGTTGACCAGGATCTACGTTGGGTGGGTAGGTATACCAGTGGCTTTGAGACACATCTTGCCCATCACAGCGCGGTGGCCCCCTCCCCATGTCTTGTACAAGCTAAACATAATTGATTATACAGTACTTGAAGTGTGCATGATGTAGCTAAGAAAGGTAAAAACAACAACGTGGAAAAGGCTGACGATCGTTCAAGCTACAATTATACCTGGGCATCGTCCGCGCTTGCCTCGAGTTCTGGCCAACGAGGAGACCCTCCTGGGGGAGGAACCTGGGGTATTTTTACTAGGTGCAAGAGTATACTTTTTGTTGGATGGGCAAACATGCTAGCTTGTGGTGTCGAGATGTCTTCATGACCCTGTGCTTTCGTCTTTCGTCTTTCGAGTTGAGATGGTGCCCAAAAATAGCTTGTTATTTGTGTCTTGGGTGACAGCTTATTTTGGCGAGCGTGGCTGCAGCCGGGCTGCGTGTCCAACACCAGCGTAAGCTCATACGAAGAGTTCTCTGCCTCGATTTGAGGGTTATGCTGACATACCCAGCCCATTATGCAAATTTAGATAGTACAAAGTAAGGAAGGGAAATTTTATTATCATTGATATCACCAGACTAATTGATATCATGATAGAAGTTGGGTAGAAATTGGTCATCTGGGACAATATGGCCTACATATGAACCAGTTAAGAATAAAAAGAGGGTTACGCTATGGGTTTTTTTCCTTCAAAATCAAACTCCCAGATTCACTCATATGATATTATTCAAGAGTAGGGGTTGAGAGAAACTTCAAGATGAGCTGGATTGAGGTTTCAAGAGTGTTTTTTGTGCGTGTGCCCAACCAGAATGGGCTATGGTTTTCATGATCAGCATTTTCCAAAGGTTTCACAAAAGCTTCTCCCAAATATGATACACGCTAACCACAAGACCATTTTGTGATAAAATTGCCATGGGTTCCGACTGACGGGTTCACGGGCCCATTGGCAGGAAATGTTTTCTCTGAACCGATAACAGGCGGTAAACCAGACAGAGTGAAGGTAAGAGTAGGGTTAAACGCTGACCCCTGCATGTATGTAGCACAGTGCCTCGAGGGACTTGGCTATAGTGGTTTTTTTTTTTTTTTTGAGGTCTATACGTCTATGGAGTATTAGGCTATGAGACGACCCCGTTCCCGCCCCTTTGAAGGTTTGGGTTGCGCACGGAACAACACGCCTGTTAGTGTTTTTTTTTTAAATATTTTTTTAAGTCTATACGCCTTTCCCCCGAAGGGAGCCTTAGGTTATGAGGCGGCCCCGTTCCCGCACCTTTTAAGGATTGGGTTTACAACCTGGCTATGGTGTACCACATAGCTGTATAGAGATAATGCAGGTCGAATGTTTATTCCCTACTCAGTGTTCTGAGTTGTACTTGTAATATATTTGTACAAGGCTATTGCTAGTGAAGAAACTGGGGAGCTGAACCCGTAACCAGGCATATACTCTGCCAGAATATTCCCCCTTGAGATAACAAAGCAAGCCAGAACCTCTGAACTGTTTACTTTTTATGTCGGTTTGTAGGCACCCGCTTTTCCGAGACTTGTTAAACGCCCTCATATTGAAGTGCTCTATATATGCTATAGACAAAATCGGCTATATCTTCCATATTATCCACGTGGTATTCATTTGTCGCAATTGTGCTACAGTATGTATAGCACGTATATATCTACATTACTATCCTCCGCTCCGGGCCGTTAAAAGTGCTGCCCTGGTATACCGCCTGAACCTCCTATGTGAGTCTGAGACAGGAAAGCGAAAGACTGTAGACAACAAGTAACTATCATGCCTGTGAACCCAAACAATAGTAGTATACCAATATCTAGCAATCCATGGCTCGAAACATCGACATTTATACCTACTGAATGGTATCTTATATAGCTTTAAACAGTGCAATTGGCAACTGGCATGTGCCGAAAATAGTGGCATCCAAACTTAATGATACAAACATGCTGTGAGGAGGGTTTTGGCCCCATATCATGAGCCCGTCTAGATCCGAAGAACATTACAGGGCCTCTATGCCTCATGATCATGTTGTAAGCTTTGATTTTGCGAGTATTAAGGTCTAGAGCCTTGATTTTTTCCTATTTCGTCGACGGTATATTGGATAGCCGTAATTGGATTAATCCCCACTGTTGATAAATGCGAAATGCCGGGCGCCAAAAACGGACTGTCCCTCCTTTCCCCGTTCGTAATTTGTTTTTTATACTACTTACTGGGTATTGTACTTGTGGGAAATACCTGTCAGTTATAATTATCAAGTTCGGACGGAGGCCGCGGCTTTCCGCAGCCATTCGAAACAGATGTCCTCTTGGCTTGGCCCTCTATTGGCTCCTAATACTGTAGCTTGGAGGATCCATGCAACTACACAGATTCGGCCCGCTCTTCGAAGATAGGATGATCCGAACTCTTGTTTCATGATACCAACTCAGACTGGGTATCAAAACTGAAACCGTGCGGTTACCGGCTACATTGGCGGCTTGTTACATCTCTTTTTCCGGCTTGTTGATTTTTTATCAGTTGCGCAGGAGAATATACTTTTGTTTATACAACCGCACCCCATTTCAGGGAATGTCAATAAGTAGCCACAAATCCACCCTTTACCATCAATCGCTAGATATGTCGAAGACCCACTCAGTGCTAGCCCTGCCCTAGTCTGGTTGCCCTATACTAGCTCTCAATTGGCTTTGAAAGCAGGCCTGCGTTGGTCACGTGTACCTGTGGTATATCAGTTTCTAAGTTAGTCCCAGCTTAAGGTTGTCAGGAGTCTAAATAAAATTATATTACCTTTATGTTAGTCAGCAAGTTTTTATGGAACCATTATATGTCTGGTCATGCAATTGTACCAGCCCCAGCAGCCACGCCTATTTCGGAGGGGCCTTCCCTCCGCTGAGTATTTTCGGTGACCTCAATCTAACTGGGGGCAGGGACACAGCATTTTCCCGAAGAAGCAGTGATACAACTATTTCTTAGCCTACCTATACAGAGAAACTGTACCTGACATTCCTGAAAAGTGCATCGGCATTTCCAACTATATGGATGCTTAAGGTTGATGTAGGCTTATACAAAGGAGCCAATCACCAGTGTACCTGAACTCTGGGTTATTTGAAACCTTTTGCCACCTAGCTGTATATGCCTACAACTGTTCAAACTCGTGAGTTGTGCTTTGGTGTTTGACTAAGTCTTAGTTCTATGTACTATGCATGTGAGCGCCAATATGGCGCCTAAATAGGGTTCATGAGTTCCGTAAAACTTGTGCAATAGGCGCCTGGTTTGCATTATATCGATTGTGCAGTGACTCAATTCAATTGATGGTTGTCCTTCCTCCTTAACTCACTGGGTTCCATAGAACCCAGGTATGGAAATGCATAAACAAAAAATTAAACCCAGGAATGAGAAATGACTTCGAAGTCGTACTAGTAGCGGAAGGTTGACTATAAGCATGTGCTTCCTGGCAATAAGGGGGTTTTCGTAGCATTGTCAATTTATCTGGTTTGACCCCTTACGGGCAGGTATTTCCATATTTTGCGTGCTCTAAGAGGCCAATAAGAGTAACTTTCGAAGCCCTTGAACTAGAGCCCTTGCTCAAATCATGGGTGGGGCTAAGAATATATGGACATGAGAGTTGGGAGCTTGTTGGCCCGGGAAGCGAGGCTAGGTTAGCAGTACAGGCGGTTAAATCTCGATTCCATTTTAGAGTTGCGTGGTGGGGCTTTGAAACTTTAGTATGGGTCAAAATTTAACGGGCTGATCGCGGGGGGACACGGGCAAACTTCTTGACCTCACCAGCGTCAGGAGATATTGATCCGAGGCTTTTACTATCCATTTTATGGGTCCTATAACAGTACACAGAGTTTCGGATGAAGAATGCTATATTCTTGTCCAAAGTATGTATGTATATGCTTGAGGGACTCTAATTATTTAAATAATACCTATGTGAGTGAATTCACGGGCAACTCCTACCTCTTCCTCCCGCAGCATTTGACCATCTTATCCCCTCTACACGTGCAAGAATCAGTGTCATGGTATCCCTTCTCTAAGGATTCTTGGCACCTAGAATAAGTATGTGGAGGAACTAGTGTCTCCTGACACTAGTTCCCCATGGGGTAGCGACGCCTCGTGGATGTGTCATCACTATGGGATATGAGGAGATAAACTCTGAGGACAAGCGAGACCTTACGAAGCGAGGGACAGACAATAGAATAATCTCAAGCCTGATACTCTCTCAGGTTATGAGCCCTCTGACGCTTCCGCTACCATACAAGAATCTCCTTTCATATCACTTATCCTACTCATGGCTACCGGTATCGAATCCTCGTTGTCTAAAATCGAGAAACTCGATTCTCACAATTACCATGCGTGGAAACGAGACATGGAGATGCTATTAACGTTGAAGGATATGTGGGAGGACATGCACGAAGCCAGACCTCTACCAGCCGAGAAGCTGCAGCAATGATAGCTGAAGCCACCACCGGTAAAGATGCATAGACTATTTTGAACGACACATATGCTTCTACCAATATCCAAAACGTCATGAGGTTAGAGGAAAAATTCGGTAGAGCAAAGAAGGAAGAGTCTCAAAGCATGCAACAGTGGATCACTTATGTGAAAATGCTGGGATCACAACTCCAAGATGCCGAAGTGGAGATCCCCCCCGTCAGGATAGCACACTATATACTATCTGGACTCCCTAAGGAATACGACAGTCTGAAGTACTCGTTAAAGACACGACCAGGGGCACTCACGATAGAAGTGGTGACAGAACATTTATTGGAAGCGGAGCAAGACATCAGGGAAAGAAAAGCAGAAAAGGAACACCAGGAAAAGGAAAATCAACCAATCAATGTCATCAACCAGATGGGTAACGCAACCACATACCAGATAGGTGAACAACTTAGCAGACCCCGAGCCACGGCTATGCCCATGCATAGTGACCAGATCCAATGCCCCCCAGGATGCCTCTGTTCAGTACATGTACAAGCATCTGGTTCCATAGGACCAAACTGAAACCACGAACGTCTAACCTACAGAACCCACCCATACGGAAGAGAAGTGGCTAATACATATGGAAGGGAGAGCCTGTATTGTCATTTCTGCTCCAATATGGGACATACGCAAAACAGGTGTTGGCAAAAATACCCACACCTTAGACCATAGTGGAAAATAGATTTGGACAGAGCTCGAGGAATAACTTACCCGAATAACTCAGACGGACCTAACTATCACAGGCCAGTGAATACCAATGTTCAACTACCCGAAACTCAACCTCAGACGAGATCCACAGCCACGCTTGCCGCAACAATCTCAGCATATCAACCAGTACCATACCAACCCAACCCTGCTTTCCCCACAACTACAAGACAGAGCGAAGAGCGAAACGTCCCACAGACACAACAGCAAATCACTCCATCTAATTTCACCAGCCCTCAAAGGATTTCAGTCAGAGCTAGCCTACTTCTGCATCTTCAAATGTGAAAAGACGAAATTCATACACTCCTACAACCTAAGGTCGAAAGATGAAGTTCGAGAAGCCTTCTGGGATTTCAAAGCTCTAACCGAAAAACAGACCGGCAACAAGATCCTAGCCATATTCTCTGACAATGAAAAAGCCCTTGAGGAAAGAATATTCGCTTCTAAGCTCACGGAAGAAGGCATAATACACTATACAACACAGACCTATTCCCCTGAAATGAACGGTCATGCAGAAAATTCCTGATATGGCCACAAACCAGATCTGAGTTATCTCCATATATTCGGTTGCCGAGCTTATGCTCATATTGAAAAGCCAAATCGGGAGGGCAAATGGGGATCTCATACATTGGAAGGAGTGTTTATGAGTTACTACGCCACCCACCAACGGTTTGCTATATGGGACTCTATCGGTATGAAGATGTTAAAAAAGCGCGATGTAACATTCTGGGAACATATACTAGGACATCCAATTATGTCGCAATTCGGAATGACTCCTGGCCACAATATTCTTGGTGAAGAAATGGTGCTAACCGATGGAGAACCTTTGGAATTAGTCTCAGCCTCGGACGAACTTGAATTGGACCAATTAGATGTTGTGTCAGCCTTCCTAAACGGAGAAATAGATACCGAAGTTTTTCTGCATCAACCAGAAGGTTTTCGCTTGGGCATCGAATACTTCTGCAAATTACACAAAAGTATCTACGGACTATGCCAAGGAGCCAGGTCATGATACATGGTCCTATACGATGCTTTAACTGAAGACGAATTTGAGAGATTAATGTCTGATCTGGCGTGTTGGATAAAACATGGGAGCGGGAAACATAGGAGCAGGAAAGACCTAAAAGCGGTATCTATGCTGATCGCGTGGGTAGATGACATTCTCACAGCAGGCAGCCGGGAGAAAATCAATGCAGGAAAAACACACCTCGCAACGAAATTCAAGATAAAAGATCAAGGACCAGCAGACGTCTTCATAAACATCAAAATCAAGCGTGATAGGGACCGAAGAGTTATATACCTCGATCAGTCTCACTACTGTAGGGACATTCTTGACCTCTATGGAATGACTGACTGCAACCCTTGCCTTTTACCAATGAACCCGGGAGTATCACTAGCAAAAGCTAAGACTCAGGAATCACTGAGCGAAACTGAAAAGAAAAGTTGGAAAACTGGGTCTATACGCAGCGTGCCTCTCGGAAAAACATCTCCTAGCCGCAAAGCACGTATTCCGATACATAAAAGGGACGATTGATACAGGCATGACTATAGGAGGATACTCAAATATCCCAGACAGCAAGCGAAACGACACGTGATATCAGCTGGATACAAAACATCTTCGAGGAAATCGGGATGCCACTCAACTTACCGATTACACTATATGGCGATAATGAAAACGCAAATGGCCTGGCAAACAATACAACAGTCAGTAACAGAATACGCTACATAGCACTGCGAGAGCGTTATGTTACTGAAAAGGTAGTAAAATTACTCTTCTACTTCTACTTCTACTTCTACTTCTACTTCTACTTATACTTATACTTATACTTATACTTATAATTATACTTCTGTTTCGACTTGTTAACATCTGAATAGGCTGGCGAAGGAATAATAAAAGTGGAAAAGGTCGATACGGTATCACAGACCGCTGATATATTCACCAAAAACCTCTCAACAGCGAGTTGTTTTTCAAACATTGCAAGTCCCTGGGGCTAACACATAAACCCCTCCCCGTATGTTCACTATGTCACCTTTCATTCACCTCGAAAAACACACTACATAAACACATTAGGAACTCTCATGTCGCCCAACAAGAAATACAAGGTGAAAAAAGAGCTGGGGAGGAAATGGGTGAAGAAAGGGAGAGGTTAAAGAGAAATAGGAAGGACGCTAGAGAACCGTGAATGTTGAAGGGTGGAAATTGAGGGGAGGCTTTTGGGGAGTTTTATGGAGGATTTGGAAAGGACATGAACGCAGACGGTTCAGAGTTGAGGGGAGGTATTTGGAAAGGAGACTGTAGTATAGACATACCTAAGGGAAAGTGGATACGAGAAGGGTGGATGGATTGTTTGACAGAATATAGTCTCGGCGTCGAGGGGAGGTGGAGGAACTAGTGTCTCCTGACACTAGTTCCCCATGGGGTAGCGACGCCTCGTGGATGTGTCATCACTATGGGATATGAGGAGATAAACTCTGAGGACAAGCGAGACCTTACGAAGCGAGGGACA
>Ga0307514_10006110_pt1 | contig 10574 bp, 11 predicted proteins | sample 16_EM_MG_FD_203088 | JGI IMG/M metagenome (GOLD analysis project Ga0307514, IMG submission 203088) | Populus trichocarpa ectomycorrhiza microbial communities from riparian zone in the Pacific Northwest, United States - 16_EM | ecosystem: Host-associated > Plants > Roots > Unclassified | place... | reverse complement strand
CGTTCAGAAAGCTGCCAGGAGAGTAATCGTGATGACGACGGATGGAAACACTCGATTATGCCCATACCTATAGAGCGGAAGAGTTAATATAAAGTGGTCCCATTGAAGGTGACAGGGCAGACTTACTTTCAATGTGCTATCCCAGCTGCCCGTGCAAAGAGCCATACCATCAGTTGAAACACCAAGGCAGGATACTCGGTTCTCGTGTCCAGTCAGGACACCCACGCGCTCACCCTTGAGCGTATCCCAGACGTTGCACGTCCAATCGTCGTAGCCACCGAACAGTAAGCGACCAGAGATGGAAAAGGCGACAGAGGTGATGCCGCACAGAATGTGGTCGTGGGTGAACGAAATGAGCTCGCGATCGGCGCGAATATCGAAGAGTCGGCAAGAAGCATCGTCAGAACCCGTCGCGAATGCATCTCCGTTCGGGAAGAACCTGCCAGTAGATGTGTCAGGTCAGCTCTGGCAAAGAGGCGGTACCAATGCCACTGGCGGGATAATAGGACATACTGAACGGCATTGATATCAGACTCATGGCCGACGAATGTTTGAGTGGCCTTTCCGCTTCGAATATCCCAAAGCTTGGCGGTGGCATCGCAAGCGCCGGAGACGAAGACGTTCTGATTTGGGCCCAGGGATAAGCTATTGGACGATGAGTCCGCAGACGGAAAAAGGTCAGTGCCGGGTTTATTATTGGTTGATATTGGAAGCCTTCACCTCATCACATCACCAGTGTGGTCACTGAACTCCATAACACGGACGCCAGCCTCGATGTCCCAGAGCATGCAGGTCATGTCTCCGGACGAAGTGACAATCTGGCGGTCGTTGATAAAGCGACAGCACGAGAGATAGCCCGAGTGAGCGCTGAGCTCGCGGGCCCCCTTAACTGAGCCAACGCCCTCCTTTGAGCGGAGGTTGTAAATTGAGCAGATATTATCGAGACCACCGCAGGCAACATAGTTGCCCGAGGGTGAGTAGGCACAAGTCATGACCCAGGAAGAGCGGAGGGGGATGGCGTGAACCTTGTTGGTCGTGTAAGCGTCCCAGACGATGAGCTTGCCGTCCTGTGAGGCGGAGACGAGATGACGCTTGTCTGCAGCCCAGTGCATCGCATAAATCTTGGCGAGATGTCCCTTGAGGGAGCGTCGTGGCTTCATCACAATCCGGGGGAGCGTCTCGACTTCAGCTGCCATCGCGCGCACTGGCAGGCGGAATAGGATTAGCTCGTGCCCGTCATCGAGGAGGCCGACGAGAGTGCTGTGAGCTGAAAGACGCACAGGATGTATCTGCGGTTGCCTCTTTCTTGGCGCGGATTTTCTCCTTCAGAGAATCCGCCTCTCGACGGGCGGCGGCAATGCTGGGGGACGACGTCAGTACGTGGGTGTAGTAATGGGCATAGCAGGCGAGATTCACCGCTCTTGGATGTCGTTTGCGGACATGGCGGAGAACGGCGGGGGTAAAGTAGGGTGAGAACAGAAACCAAGTTTAGTAACAACACACAATCGGATAGTCGAGTCGAGTCGAGGATGAACCCCTGATATGGAATAATAATATTGACATTACAGCTTGTTCTCTACACCCCTTTCAATTTGAACCCGAGGCGAGCCGCCATTTTTACTCGGTCCCTCAGGTAACACGTTCACCACGTTCACTCGCTAATCTCGGATCTATTCATTCCTTGCCTTGTCATACCATTGCCGAATCTCAATATCGCTGCTCTTTTTCCCCACTGGCAGCGGCATAGCGGGTACAAAGCCCGGTAGAGCCCGGACCAGGCCCAGCCGAATCCACGCCCTCTTCGCCCGCTCAAGTCTAACATAGACTTCCATGTTCCGCTTCATCAATGCGCGCCCCTTTGCGTCGAACGCCGTCTCTGAGCTTGGAGGGTCCCGCCATCGGGACCCCTCCTCAAGCTCGCGCATCAGCATCACCTGGGCAATGTCCGGCCGATTATCCTCGATAGCAAACTTGGCCACCAGCCGGCGGACATCCTCGTTTTCGATTCTCGCTCCCCACTTTGCTCGCATATGCCGCAGGACACGGAATGCACGCCAACCTCGCGCCTCGCTCTTGTTCAGGTTGTTCAGGAGATAGTAGAGGCTCATGGGGGTCGGTTTGAGGCCAATGCCGCTTTTGGTAAAATACCGGTGGAAGACGGACATGGGGTGCTTGAACTTGTTCGCTGTCCCATCGCTTTCGACATTGTACTGCCTCCGTAGGTGAAGGTGAACCAAGTCCAAGACGTCGCGCAGGTCTCGCTGTCGCACAGGTGGTTTAAAGTTGTTCACAAATGTGTCGAGGATCGACCGCGCCAGGTCGCCACGTTGAACGATCAACAGCCTCCTGGAAAGACCGAAGAGGATCCGAAAAGGTGCGTGGAGCGTGTTATGGCGCATGGCATACTCCATAGGAGCCTGCAGCATTGCAAATCCCTCAGGGTTGGGAAACTCGCTGAGCTTATTAGAGGAGACAATAAACTCGCCGTGACGTGTTGGGTCACAAATCCGACGGTAGCCAACCGTATTAGAGCGGCTCCCAAAGAACTCCAGAAGGAACACGACGGGGATATTGTTCGGATTGCCCGCTCGCGTCGCCGCTTTCTTGACGCTCTTCCACGCGGCATTCCACTTCCCTATCTTCACCAAGAACCGAATGACAAGTTTGACGGTCTCCTCGTCCTTCTGTATTCCCTCCTCCTGCATCTGCTTGAACAGCTGTACTGCCGTCGGCCGGGCAGAATGTCTAATGGCGAGGCCGATGATAATATTAAACGAGCGGGTACTATGGTGCTCGGGAAAGAGATTATGGTAGTCGACGAGTCGGGGGAACGGGAGCGCGGGGATATTGTTGTAGAGCATAACGAGGGCTTGGACGAGTGACTTGCGGCTGTTCGGCGTGGGCGGCAATTTGATAGCCCCCTGAGCTGCGACAGACCGTTCCCCGCCCGAGCCGGGTCCTGTAAATTTATGAACCCACGAATAGAGGAACGGCCGTTCGAGTAGTTGGTCGACTTGACGCTGTCGCGTTTGCTCGAACATGGCGCGTTCTGTATCCTTAACGGGCTAAATAGAACGCTTTCGGTATCAGCTTGCTGCGACAAGCGAAGAGGGCCGACGAACGCGCACCCTCTCAACAGTTTTTTCTGGCTGCTCCGTCTCGGAGACAAAAGGCAGCCTGTCCTCATCGAGCACATCGTCAAACGAGATATGAGAGGATGGTCTTCTTTGCATGGGCTCTCGTTTCGTAGCTTCTTGAGCAAATGGCCGTGCAAGCAGCAGCGTGCTCGGACTCGAGCATCGCAGTTGTGTGGAGAAGTGTGAAAGACCATATAGAGAAGACCAATGGGTAAGTCGCAGCATCCAGGCATTGGAATGTGCAACCCTATGGTCCTCAGGCGTTGGTTGAGGTCAAGGTCTGCTATAAATCTCCGTTCGCTTCTAAAATTCGCCCAAATCAAACTTTTAAAATTTAATCTTCATGATTGAATCCTGCGACCCGTGGCAATGAGTCACAAACACCCGAACACGTCCTCGAAATTCGCGCTCCCAGCAGGGTCCTGTATACATGTATCCGAAATCGTAACTACTGTATGGTGATCGATACTAAAATGAAGTCTGGTGAGGGGGTCAGTTTGGAGACGCGAGGCACGGGAGAAACAGAGAGAACAGTGTAAGAGAGGGAACAACGATTGAAAGCCTATAGGGCGGACTACACATCCGTGACAGTGACAGTCAGCGAGTACAAGGAATGCGAATTTGCAAGGAGGGGGAGCGGAAGAGGGGCGGAGGGGTCAAGGGCATTCCATTTTGTCACCATAGAACCCTGTGACACCATTAGGCAGCTCTCGATTAACGGTGAGCTTGTACCAATAATGAAGGCATGAAGACAACGCTGTAGTTGCTGACGAACTCGAGGGACGAGCAAACTCCAATGGTAGCGTAGGACTTATGATCGCAAGGTCGTGAAGGGGCGTGAACAAAGATGTATGAACCGCTGTTTTAGCAACCGTCGTATTGCGAATTTCGAGGGAATTTATAGCCTGCCGCATCCCACGTTGTGAAGTTGGGATTTGTGTACGCATTAATATGGCTAGAGAGTACAAGTTAGTAGATTCACAAAGCCTTCGACGAGTCGATGGGACACACTCTTTGATATATTGGTTTGTTGGGTGTGAGCTTGGGTCGCAGCCCCAGTTCTCATGTCCATCGCGTTGGTAGACGCGGACGTAGTCGATGAGCATCTTGTTCGGGAACACGAGGTGCTGGAAGTCCTGCGCTTGGAAACCAGGTGACATGCCAAAGTTGAGGATCATGTACTGCAGCGAAATGGTCAATGAAATGCAAAGGCGACAGTCAAGGTATCTCACCATGGGCTCTTCAGGAATTAGCCTAGGACCAATCTCCACTCTTGCATTGGCAGCAAGTGCCGCATTGGTCATCGTCCAAGTCCTTTGACCATCAACAACCCACGTAATGTATCCATCGTTACCCCGACTCGGCCAGTACTCAAAGCCGTATGTGCTAAATTGCCCCTGTGTACCCTGATAGCTCGCGTCCGGCAAAATGGTAAGGGCAGACAGCGCTTGTTGCCAGATACCACCTTTGTACGTATTCATCGTAGTCTTGCTCGTGTCGTAGATCTGGGTCGCAGTGCCACCAAGCGGGAAGTCGTAGGCATAGTCGAAGGGAGCGATCTGCACCGACTGCGAGACTTCTCCGCGGCGGAGGTCGGTGCTGATCTGAGCTTCTAGAATATCAATTTCAGGAGCGGAGCGTCCTGTACTGGACTGAGGACCAGGGTGATCGGATCCGGGACACGTGCAAGCCGACAGGCGTTGGCCAGGGAGGTACGATATAGGTCCATCTCCGCCAGCATTGCCAGTCAGCGCGGCTGCGGGAGTATTATCTTGCCGAGTCTGGTTGGGGAATGTGCCGACATCGCACTCGGCATACGAGTAGGGCCATAGACCTGGAAATGACGGTCAGTACCAGCCTCGGCACGGGCACAGAGGGGACTCGAGAACCTTCTGTGGTGGCACCGTAGCCTCGGGGAACTGAGTCAGCACGGGAACGAAACTTTGGAATGGTAAGAATATACCTGCACGGCCCAGATTACCCTGTCCAACGGGGTCAGCACCACTCCGGTGGAACATTTTAAGAGCTTACCATTGTCCAAGCGCCTGGCCAAAATCTGTTGGTGTCATGTAATGAGCATTGGTCATCCGCGAGTGCGAGAAACTCACCCTGGAATGTCGGGGCTCCCTGGCAACGAAATAGAAACTTCAACGTAGCCTCCTGTGAAGCAGAATTTATTCCACGACTGCATCATACCTGCCGGTGCATGAATATGGTGCGTGCCTGCCAATAGGCGCGGACTCACCAGATTTGAAGTTCATGTCATGATTATTTTCCTGATCAAAGAGGCTTAATCATCACTTCAGCGAGTAGTAGGTGTTGCGCACCTGAACCATCTCGAGGACAAGGTGTCCGCCTTGTGTGGTTACCTGGCCGGGATCATACCACTCAATGTCCACTGTAGGCCAGTAGTGGAAGTCCACGGCTTCCCAGAATGGATCGTCGCCAGGCCAGAAAGTGCGGCCGTCAACGTTGAACTCGTCGGAGAATACGAGGTTATATTTGTTGCCATCAAAACCGGTACGCGTGTAGACGTCGTCTGGGGTATCTTTGTCTATTCTAAAGGGGATTTTAAGATCGGGAACCTGGCCAGTAAGGTTGATGCCACCGATGTTAAAGGCGGAGCCTTGTTCAAGCTTGACAAGGCGGTAGTGTGCAATGATGGGATAGCCAGCGAAGAGGATGATCAGACCGAAGAGAATTGCAAAGAGAGTGAAGTAGTTTGCCCAGCCGCGAGCGCTCCAGAGGGTCCACTCAGAGTCCTGAACGGCATTTTGGCGGGGGTCGGGGTTGTGGAGGGCGTCGTCAAGGTCTGGATCACGTGTATCCCAGAGATAAGCGGGTGCTCCGACCGTGGTTGTCTGTTGGGGAGGGCCGAGTGGCTTTTCTGCGTACGATTGCTCGGAAACATGGCTGAAGCGCGGGCTGGTGGCAGATTGCAGCGGCTCTTGGGCCTGCTGGAACTGGGGAGGGGGTGAGCTGGGGCAGTAATAAGTGACCATTGTAACATACAGCATAAGGACCGAAACCACCGCCAATGTGCCCTGTGAAGACGGCCTGGGACGTGTTCTCGTTGGGACGACTATGGGCGGAAGGGTTGAGAGGCATCTCCGCGCTGCTGCCAGCTGAATGAGTGCGTGACCTCCCTGATTGGTATGGTTTCAGCTGGGAGGGTTGCTGCTTTTGCTGAGGGTGTTGCTGGTGCAAGTAGTGGGCCGTCTGCGGCGATTGGGGGACAGCAGCGTAGTTTGTCTGCATTCCTCCTCCTCTCCTTGGTGATGCTGGGTTACGAGATGCCATCCTATCCCAACCAGACAGCTCGGCGAAGGAGGGCAAGGGAGCGTGGTGGCTGGAGTTAAGAAGCTGTGACCATGTTTGGGTTGGAGCGAATCGTCATTATGAAAGGTAGCCACCTCAGAGCTTGTGCGTAATCAACCACTATAATGATTTCAGAAATACTTGTCTCATCCACAAATGCGCACAGTAACAACCCTCCACGCGCCGGCAACGCGTTTTCCTTTTCCTTTGCTCCGACGCTACTCGACACCCTCCCAACAGCCTAGCGCCCAGCCAACAACTCATTTTGGCTTTCGTCAGGTACCAACGGAGGAGAAAGAGTCCCTCGGTGCGCCCATTTCACAAGCGGGCTTAGATTGGCGCGCATCCTGACCATTTCGCCACCAGTCAAGGACGTATTTTCATCCGTCGCATCAAAATATGACCTTATGAATGATGCCATGTCTATGGGCGTTCACCGCCTCTGGAAGGACACGTTTGTCGCCTCCCTCAACCCAGGTAACGCAAAAGTCGGCAAAGTGACCCGCTCTATCGACGTTGCCGGGGGCACTGGCGATATTGCACTCCGCATCCTTGACCATGCCCGCGAACGCAAGGCGGACCGTGACCTTACTGTTGATGTTGTCGACATTAACCCTGACATGCTCAAGGAGGGACAGAAACGCTTCCGCAAGACCATGTACCACGCAAGTAAGATATTTTAATCCACCCACACCTGTTATACACACTCACTCGTTCTCCCCAGCTCCTCAGGTCGCATTCCATGTCGGTAATGCGCAACAGCTAGACCCAGAGAAATTTCCTGATAATACCTACGACCTATACACCATTGCATTCGGGATAAGAAACTGCACATCAATACCAGACGTAGTCAAGGAAGCCTATCGTGTCCTCAAGCCAGGAGGAGTCTTTGCGGTCTTGGAATTCAGCAAAGTAACTCAACCTGTTCTCGCCCAGTGAGTAGGCCTGTTGCAAGACCTCCTAACCACTCATCCCTTGTCGTAGGGTCTATGACCAGTATTCGTTCTCTATGATACCGCTGCTCGGCACCATTCTCGCGTCTGATCGGGCGTCATACCAATACCTTGTCGAGTCGATCCGCAAGTTCCCACCCCAGCCACAGTTTGCACAGATGATTGCCGATACTGGATTCGAGGTCGGGGAGATGCGCGAAGGTGGCGCCTGGACAGATTTGTGGGGCGGGATTGCGTGCATCCACAAGGGGGTCAAAGTGTGAAAGACGAGTCATGAATAATGCTGTATATTTAATTTTTGATGAGCCTGCGTCGTGTTTGGCGCCGTGCTTGTCTGTCTTCGGGGACGGCGCCATCAGCTTAAATATTTGTTCACACAACCTGGGCTCACCCGTTCCCGCTCTTCTCCCCCCACTCGTCCTCGCCACCCTTGCCACACAGTTGTAGCCCACGATGCCACCCTCAGACCCTGCAATGCCGCCCGCGAACGCGGATCTCGCGACTACCTGGGCCTATCTCGAAGAAGGCGTTGACCACATCATGAACCGCCTGCGAGAAGGTGGGTCTACGAATAATTTATCGTCCCTGTAATTCTAACAACCCGTCGCGTGCTCTAGGTGTCTCGTACTCCAAGTACATGAATCTGTACACGGTCGCGTATAACTACTGTGTCTCGTCGCGGATGCACGGCAACATCGATGCAAGCGTCGGTCTTGGCGGTCGAAGTATGTCCCCAATTTCCTTCCTATCCTCTCTGTGTCAGACGACGACGGCGAGGCTGACATGCTCCCTCGTGCTCAAGCTGGCGCCAACTTGATGGGCTCTGATCTCTACAACAACCTCATCCGATACTTTGTGCAGCATCTCAGGTCCCTCCGCGACGTACGTACCTACTCCTTGGACGCGCTGCCCGGGTTTGCCACATCCCGCTAGACGCCGAGCCGGCCTCTCACGACGCCCACTCCCAGGCTTCCGATCCGCTCGTTGATGAACCCTTGTTGAGATACTACGCGCAAGAATGGGACCGATACACTACCGGCGCCAATTATGTCAATCGCCTCTTCACGTACTTAAACCGCCACTGGGTAAAACGTGAAAAGGATGAAGGGCGTAAGAATGTTTATGCTGTCTACATCGTACGTTGTCTCCCGCTTCCCCAAGATGCGCGCTGACCCGGTTTTGGTAGTTGGCTCTCGTGCAATGGAAGGATAACTTCTTCCGTCATGTACAGAGCAGGAACACCAAACTCGCGAACGCCATTCTCAAACTTATCGAGATGCAGCGTAATGGCGAGACAATCGACCAAACCCTGGTGAAAAAGGTTGTCGATTCCTTTGGTACGTGATATCGCGCGACACGTAATGGTTGATTGCAAGCTCATCGCATTCCTAGTCTCGTTGGGTCTGGATGAACAAGACACAAACAAAGCTTCTTTGGAAGTGTACAAGGCCGACTTTGAGGCGCCGTTCATTAATGCCACCGAGAAATACTACACCGCCGAATCGGAGGCCTTCCTGCAGTCAAACACCGTCTCGGACTACCTGAAAAAAGCCGAGGAGCGCCTGAGAGAAGAGGAGGACCGTGTCGAGCGCTATCTCAATGGGAACACCCGCAAAATTGTGAGTCTGACTCTCGCTTCTGAACCAAGATACTGACCCCGCTTTGCAGCTGATATCAAAATGTGAACACGTACTCATCCGAGTCCATTCAGAGCGCATGTGGGAAGAGTTCCAGAATCTGCTTGACTACGACAAGGATGAGGACCTCCAGCGCATGTATGCCCTCCTCGCGCGTATCCCCGAAGGTCTTGAGCCACTGCGGAAGAAGTTCGAAGAGCACGTTAAGCGCGCTGGCCAAGCGGCAATCAGCAAGCTCGTCGGTGAGGGTGGTGCGAATGCCGAACTCGAGCCCAAGATCTACGTCGATGCCCTGCTCGAGGTCTACCGCAAGAACCAGCACACTGTGCAGCGGAGCTTCAAGAACGAGATGGGTTTCGTTGCTGCGCTTGATAAGGCATGCCGAGACTTTGTCAACCGCAACGCCGCAACCGGTAATTCAACGACCAAATCGCCCGAATTGCTCGCTAAGCATGCAGATGCGTTGTTGAGAAAGAACAACAAGCTTGCAGAGGAGGGCGATCTGGAGGACGCTTTGAACCAAGTGGTATGTCCCTAGAATTTCGGTTAGCGACGACTCCTTGGCTAAGGGGGAGTATAGATGATCCTCTTCAAGTACATCGACGACAAGGATGTATTCCAGACGTTCTACACAACCAAGTTGTCCAAGCGTCTTATCCACGGTGTCTCTGCCTCTGATGAAGCCGAGGCGAGCATGATCTCGAAGTTGAAGGATGCCTGCGGTTTCGAATATACCAACAAGCTACAGCGCATGTTCACTGGTACGTCCAATGCCCCGGAGCCACTCTGACGCCGCTGACTCCCTTCCTAGATATGAGCCTGAGCAAGGATCTAACCGATCAATTCAGAGAACGCATCGAGCAATCTGGCGACGACACTGGTGCAGATGTCACCTTCACCGTCATGGTTCTCGGTACTAATTTCTGGCCTCTCAATGCCCCAACACACGACTTTACCATCCCTCGCGAGATCCTCCCTACATACGAGCGCTTCACTCGGTACTACCAGAATAAGCACTCCGGACGGAAACTCACTTGGCTATGGAACTACTCGAAGAACGAGCTGCGGACGAACACCCTCAACCAGAAGTATATCTTGATGACTAGCTCGTATCAGATGGCCGTCCTAATCCAGTACAATAACAACGACAGCTTGTCATTGGATGAGCTAATCCAGGCTACTGGCATCACAAAAGACTTGCTGGTCCAGGTTGTGGGTGTACTCGTCAAAGCCAAGGTGTTGGTCGAGGGCGATACTGAGCAGTACGACTTCAACCCCAATTTCAAGTCGAAGAAGGTATGTCGCTTCAATTCATTAGCTGCGAATTAAACCTGATCATGCGTTACTAGATTCGTGTCAACCTTAACCAGCCCATCAAGGCGGAGGTCAAGGCGGAGGCAGTTGATGTGCTCAAGGCGGTCGACGAAGATCGCAAGTACGTCATCCAGGCGACCATCGTCCGTATTATGAAGGCACGCAAGACGCTCAAGAACCAGGCATTGATCCAAGAGGTTATCTCTCAGATTTCG
>Ga0307514_10006109_pt1 | contig 10574 bp, 10 predicted proteins | sample 16_EM_MG_FD_203088 | JGI IMG/M metagenome (GOLD analysis project Ga0307514, IMG submission 203088) | Populus trichocarpa ectomycorrhiza microbial communities from riparian zone in the Pacific Northwest, United States - 16_EM | ecosystem: Host-associated > Plants > Roots > Unclassified | place... | reverse complement strand
CATAATATTCGGAGTTTAAGTTGCTCACAGGTTTGCTCCTGGCTTTTTGCAAACGCTTTTGAACCGCCGCATCGTCTTTCGCGACTGTAGGAAGCTGCGAAACGTCCATAGCGGGAGCTCCGGCGACCATGGCATCATCATCAGAAGAGTCCGCATCGGTCGAGAACCCGTGAATGTAGTCTTCCCCTTCTACCTCTTCATCCGAGGAATCTTCGAGCATTATCTCCTCCTCTTCTTTACTTGAGTATTTTCCCTTTTCTGTCGACGGCCCTTTGCCCTTTGATGAGGCTGCCCCGTCGTTGAGTTTAAGCCTTTTCGCTATTGTGCTAGTTAAAGCCGTCGGTTCATCCTCGTCACGAGAGCGCTTCTTTTGCTTGGGTACATGTGCCTCGTGTGCATCGACAGGTTTCGATGACCGCGAGGGGGCCGATGTGTTCTTGCTTGTGTCTGCTGCAGATTTTCTTTTGATGAGTCCAGAAGCAGTGTTAGAGGGCTCTAGAGTGGTTTCCTCGGGTTTATGGCTTTTCTTTGCAGGTCTTGAACTCTCCTTTAGCCCTTTGGCCACTGACTCCGGCGCAGACCAAACACTCTCCGCTGCCTTTTTTCTCTTCTCCTTCTTTTCCGGAGGTTTCTTTTCTTTCTTTTTGGACGATGATTGCTGCCCCTCCGCTCGTTGTGCTTCGTCTTTGGGCGTTTTACTTTCCTCTCCTGTCTTTTCCGCGATGACAGGGGTTTTAGCCCCCTCTTTCGAATTTTTTGGCCGTTTTCTATCGACTTTGGATGTGTTTGGCATCGTCAATCGTGTCAAGGGTAATTTGCGACGATAAGTATCTGGTGCAAGATCGAATACAAAGCTTGTAAACTCCCGCTTGACCGCTCAATGGCCTCTCGTTTCCCATTGAGCCAAAATCCCCACGAATCAGTTCATGACCTTCGCAAGATCAGGACTTTGAATGGGACGGGTGATGAAAATGCAGTCGCGACAGAGAGCGATACCAACTTTCAAGAGTTGTCTCGCAGATACCGGGACTACTTTTATAGCGACCCAGCTGCTATCTCCTCTTCGTTGAATCCCTCCGTACAGCCCTCCTCTTCAATACGTACGCGATACACCCTAAAAATTGAAAGGCAATGTTGAAGAGAAACTTCACAGTATTCCGCCTGCTTTCGACAAACAAAAGACCCTATATTATATCTCTCGACAGGAAACCTCCCAAGATTGAGTAAATCATATCCTGATCGGTCTATGTCGTTGTTCTCATCAAACCTTTCAAGCGTCAAACCTCCTCCTGTAGAAGATACGGATAGAGAGGCGAAATCTCGCCAGCAAATGGCTCGTGAAAGCGCTGTAGAGGTGTCAACCGTGCTTTTGGAATCGCGAAGGGTGCGTGGAATTAGGTAGCGAAGCCCTGAATAAACTGTTAATCCTCCCTTATAGGTGAACCCATCCAAAAGGAACAACCAGATTGCCCAACATTTCCGATCTGACAGTGCCGCCACTCCTATAACGATCCTTCGAGTCCCCATCACACCTGAGCCAACTTTTCAACCAGCTGTTCCGATAACACGGGTTTGGGAGATCCCTTCTCCATCCGAAACGTTCTCAAAACCAAGGAGACGTAGACGATATCGGCGCCGCCTAGACTTCGAGCGCCATTCGCCATCATTCTTCAGGCCTCCAATACCCACTGGCTACGCTCTTGGCTACGAGAACAGCCAGTCTATCTACAATTTGAACATTTCGTATGTTCCCGACCGAATGAAGAAGGGAACCCTCGCTGGCTGGGAGCCGCCGCAAGGACGAGCAGCGAAAAAGGCGCAGCGAAGCCAAAAACGAAGGACTAAGTGACCTTCCTGTTGAATCTGGACCACTTTACTTTTGGTGGGCGTTTCCCGGCCCAAACATATATTTTTAAAGCAAACACAGCGAGGTGGATATAAACCCCCCTGTCACTTTCTACTGTAATCCTTAGCAACCCAAGTATTAGACTGTATCATTCCATACACCTCATCGATGTCGCCGATGTGAGCTGAAAGCTTTGTTGCAACCTTGGAGCTGTCCCTTTGCATCGGCCGTACAATGGCACGTCTTACAGGCCTTCCGCGAAATGTAGTGGTAATGGTGCCACGTAACGGCGCTCCATCAGCTCCCAAAATCCTCCAAACAACCGCACAGCAGGTCCTCAAGAAAGAGAACAAAATCTTCGAGATGCAGGACCCAATCACAGGCGCGGATTTACAAGACTTAGTATGTGTCCTTGCATATATAGTGCACCAGAAAGCGTGTTTTCCTCATTGTTCGATAGAAAGATGCATCCGATTGGAATGGTCTGCTCTTGAACGCTCGAGGCGAGCGTGGACCACAATGGGATACCTCTTCGCAAATGTGAGCATGACTGTACTTTGTTGTGCTTTCCTCTCGCACATAACACTTCCGTCTAATCCAGGCATCAAGTCGAGATCGGTTCACCCGCCTATTTTGACCCCACACTTCTGGAAGAGCCACAAGAGCCCGTAGTAGAGGAGGTGAAGCCTGAAGCGGTAGCACAAGAGGAGCCGGTGCAGCAAGCACCCCAGCCGCCGAGCGCCTACCTTCAACCATATCCACCGCAAGGGCAAGATCCGCGAATAGCGTCTCATATTCAGCCGAATATGGGTGTGCCTGTGAATGAGGGTATGAGGATGCCCGGGAACGTCCACCCCCAGTCAATATACCACGGAATGAATGGGACTGGACTAGGGGTTGGCGGAATGGCGATGGACCCCACTCAGCAACAACACCAGTTTCACCAACAGCAAATTCAAATGCGTCATATGTCTGGTATGGGGGTCCAACAGTACGGCGCAAGCAGTATGGGAGGGCATATGGGAGGTCCGGGGATGCACGGTCAACCCGGAATACAGGGCTATCCGCAAATGCAGCAACCTACTCAGCAGCAACAAATATCCATACCTCCGGCGACTCAGATGCAAGGAAACGGGATGGTTGGAATGGGTGTGAACATGAATATGGGCATGAATCAAGGTGGAATGCCTCAACAGTACCCTCAACAGTACCCACAGCAGCCACAACAAGCTGTACAGCCGGGAATGGGTATGATGCCGCAACAGACCCAATACACTCAGCAAGGTGGCATGCATGCCATGGACACTGGAGCGATGCAGATGCACGACGGAGTGGGTACAGGTATAAATATGTACGGAGCGCAGCCACAGCAGCCTGGTGGGTATGGTATGAATCAGCCCGGACAACAACAGCCGGGGCAGCAAATGCCTCCAGCTGGATATCCGCCAGGGTCTATGGGGACGTATGGCAGCATATATTAAATCCAGACTTGTATATCCATAGTCTTCTCAGTGTACGGTTTATGGTTCTCTCACACACGACGTTGACGCCAATGAGTGTATGGATGACTATGCTAGGAATGAGTCATTTATATGCAGTATCCTTACTGTGAGTGTCTCTATGATTGTTCTAAGGCTACGGTAAACCGTGCTAATTGGCCCCGACAAGCGCGACCGACCAATGATAGAGTGGGGGCCGCGCGAATTCTGAGAGCTGACCGGCTCGAGACTTTCTGAGAGTGGAGAACGTTGCCCTCGTACGGGCGCTCAACTAGCGGCTTCATTGTCAAGGAGAGTATAACAAAGCCATCAACCCGTTGATGCGTTTAAACACCTCCCCAGCACTGGAAAGAGTCATTATCTTATGTCGTTGAACTTATTCGATTAATTAACTGGGGTCGCTAGGAAGGAGGTTGACTGTTGGCAGTTCAAGAAGGTCATTGCTATACATTTATATTATAGTATATTAGACGCTACATCCGAGATATGAATGGCCCAAGCTTTAAAGTCTCAGGAGGGGAGGAAGACAAAGGATAGAATGCTGCGATTTTTCCCAGGCGTTGCCTTCACTCAAATCCTGCTCATTTTCAATAAAATTGTATATTCAGGGTCAGCTCAACCGCCGCTCTTAATCCATACACAATATGCGAAGATTGCAGTCTCTGGTCCCTATCATTGTGCGCGTGAGGCGCGTCGCGACAGGGGTCAAATTTGGTATACATGCCAAACTTCGGCGATAATGGCAATAAGGGCCGCACATAATAATGGCCGCACAGGACGGGCCAAGTCAGGCACAGTATGCGGGGTTGTCCCCGATACTGTCAGTGACCGTGAGTAAGTTCACAGACCCGACTGGGCAACGAAATACAATACCCTTCTTATATTCCGCTCTCAACGCTGAGTTACGCAGACCAGCTGCGGGGCCAACCAAATACTCGAGATTGCTTATAACGTGTGTGGGCATCCTACACGAGCTTGTCAGTCACCTCAGTCTTGATCTCATATACGACTTCACGCACGCCATCGACGTCTTCTCTGCTCGACAAGAGAGAGGATGGGTGACACCAACTCTCAACCGCTTGTCGACCCTATAACAGAAATCCAGAATGGCATGATTACACGCTATGTTGCAGGCGTGAGCCTTGTAATTCTCCTGTATGATCTTATTATCACCATGAAAGCAGAAGTTAGTGGTAACAAATAGGTTTCTTTCCTTCGGTTCTCATTTGACCCCTAAACTATATTTTAGGTGCAGTTAGTTTGGCCAGGAGTTTCCTCTCTCCCAAAGCTCCTATACTATGTCAACCGCTATATGGTCCTTGTAGTCATGATATTTGCAAATTATTGTCAGTATATTCACAAACATAAGGAAATCAGAAAGCTCAAAAATGATTAGATTTCGCGGGATTTCGGCAACCACTCTCGAATAGTGTGAGTATCTCTCCTTTTGGTACAGGAGGTCCCGCACTTACTAGATGGCCTCAGTTGTTCGTTGTTCCCGATCCCGCTTTCTGGAAAACCAACGCGGACTGACCATCAGAGTTCAGTTGTACGCTATTTGATGCTTCGAATGCGGCAGCCCATGTAGTCACGAAAACCGCAGGAACAAGTGAAGATTCAGCATTTCAGATTGCATGACTAATCTAACCTTTGGCACAGTACTTGTCTGCCTCCGCGTACAGGCACTATACAATGATGCCAAATGGATCATGAGAACGGTGTGGATTCTTTTTGGACTGTTTCATACAGTTCGTTCGGCCCTGTCCATTTTTGGCGCCGTCTATATAATCCGTGAGTCCGACTCAGTCCGAGTCTTGGAATCATATTAAGTCGTCCCTGAACAGATAACGGACACTACTCCCCTATCAGCAATTTATGTGTTCCAACGAAGGCAGGCTACAGATTCGCAGGAATTTTTATTTGGGCAGTTCCCCTTGTATTTGATCTCCTCGTGGTTGTCCTCACGAGCGTCAAAGCGTATCGGAATGCCAGTTGGCTAAAATTCGAGTCAGGCTCACCTCTCGTGCGTCCGTTAATTCTCTGATCTTCACTATAACTCGCTGAATGCACGCCATGCATCCGCAGCTGTATACTCTGTTCCGTGATGGGGTACTGTGAGTCCATCACATGAACGTTTTGTGACAAATCCTTACGGAGAATACACCTAGGTACTTCGTCGCTATCGTACGTGATCTTCACAGACTTCTTTCTGTTGTACAACCCTTCTCGCAGGTCGTGTTACGTGCGGGTGCTGCGGTCGTATGGACCTTCCTGGATCCAACATTGCTGGACACCTCTGCTTACCTAGAGTGGTCCCTTGAATCAACGTACGGCAACCCTCTCGCGCGTAACACCGTCGAGTGCTAATAGCCTTTGCAGCCTCATATCACGGTTCTTTTTAAATCTCCGATCTACCTTCCACAGCGGTCTTTTAAGTACAAGCAGCCAGTCCATGGAGGTTTTCGCTCTCGACAATGTTTCACCCAGGGCCTTTGTTGGCGCGCTCTCCCGTCGAAGACAGAGAACGGAAATGACGTCCGATATCTACTTGGATATGAGCGTCAGGAGAAGAGCGTCTGAAAGAGTCGATGGAACTGATATCGAGAGGTGCGGCGAGTAGCCAGATGCAGAATGGGAACTAGGGGCAAAAGTCTAACCCTAAAAAACAAAGACTGTACAGAAGGGAACCAGTTGTCCTGTTTGGTTTGCGGGGCAGTTCCACACCAGATTGGGTTCTGTATCGACATTTGATGACGCTTTGGCTGCTTATTTGTAAACATATACCAGCTGGGGGCTAGGGATACGGCTTAGACCAGAGAATAGCAGTATTAGTACCAGATAAGGCCCATATTGATCTCGAGCTTCACTAATTTGCTGTTGTATTTGACACCTTTGATAGCATATTCCACCATGTGTCCGTTCACCATTGAGCGATTGTTGGCGTGGTAGTAACCGAACTAGGGGAAGGCCGCCCAGCACGGGGCTCGTGGGAGAGGCAGGGGGACGTGATGGCGTGGAAATGATTACATTACTAGTGTATATATTGGACCATATTTCTCGAGTTAGCTGGGGTCCTGGAGGCGGCCAGAGGAGGAGTCTGGACAAACAACTGCAAAAGAGAATCGGGTGGGCGGGACAAACTGGTGAGGCAGCTGACTGTTGCGGGGGTCAATCATGTTGGAACGAAGGCTTGCACTGCGAACGAAATTTACCTAGGAAGAGGGTCCCTTCACACAGTGTGCGCAGTCTTAGGGATGCTGGCGCATTAGAAGCGCAGGCTTGAGAAGGATACAGAACGCAGGCGTTATATTTAGTGGGTTATTGGAAATGACTAAAATCGTATTGCCATTGACGAGTGTTCGCAGCAATACATTAAGATGCAATTATCATAATCTAAACGCCCGAGGGCGCAACGTTGCAGATCAGCAGGTACCGATGGCTAATCATGTACGTAGGTCCAACAGAGTACTGCGGATGGCCTGGAGATCAAATTGAAAGGAAGGAAACGAGGTAGAGGACATCAATTCCGAAGATAGAGGAAAGCCTGACGGTGATTGCAGGCGTCGTCAACGTAGTATTGCATCAGAGTATATATTCAAGTGAGTTCAGTAACCGTATTGGACTATCGCCCAGCTGGTTACTGACTTGTGCGATCTATTTCAGACCGTTGACGGTGTTTGTGCGTGTTTGTCCGACGCGTCTTGGCCCTCCTCTCTCCCAATAATTCCAAAATAATGTCCCTTTGGGTTGATAAAGTATGAAACGCGTCAAAGAAAGACGAAAGTAACTCTGACTACGTGATCAGTATCGTCCACGAGCGCTGGACGATCTCCATTACCACAAGGATCTCTCGAATAGGCTGAGGTCTCTTGTACGTAGGAACTTCCAATCTTGTCTAGTGCGCTTTTTGGTGCTTTTGCTCACTCTGTTCTCTGTTCCCCCCAACCAGGCCGCGTCCGGCGACTTTCCTCATATGCTCTTCTATGGACCATCTGGAGCAGGGAAGAAGACACGCATTGCATGTACTCTGAAAGAACTCTATGGACCTGGTTCTGACAAGGTATATGACACCTGCATGCTTTATGGTTTAAATCCTCGCTCGTGCTGACCCTCCTGTGTTGTAGCTCAAAATTGACCAACGCGTATTTATGACACCATCCAAACGAAAACTCGATGTCAATATTGTTCAGAGTAATTTTCATATCGAAATCACGCCTAGGTTTGAGCGTATTTAGTCAGTTTCGAATTATCTCACATATGCTGCCTCAACTACAGTGACGTAGGGAACTATGATCGTGTTGTGATACAGGAAATCCTCAAAGAAATAGCGCAAACGCAGAATGTAGACTTGAATGCAAGGCAGCGCTTCAAAGGTGACAATCGTGCTTCTCCAATGTGTAATGTATTAACATGCGGCTATGGAATACAGTTGTAATCATTAACGAAGCGGATTCCCTCTCTCGTGATGCGCAGGCTGCGCTCCGTCGAACGATGGAGAAATACATGGCTAATATGCGGATTATCCTCTGCGCCAACTCCACTTCTAGGCTCATTGCTCCAATCAAGTCTCGATGCCTTCTTGTCCGTGTCGCGGCCCCTACTGCTGGAGAAATGACTGCGGTTTTGGAACATATTGCCAAGAAGGAGAAATTCACTTTACCTCCTAAGGCCTCCAAGGCTATCGTTGACGATTGTGAGGGGAATATGAGAAAGGCTCTGCTGGTTCTGGAAGCGCTCAAGATGCAATCGTGAGCTATCCATTTATTTGCCGACAATCGAATTTGAAGGACCGTACTAATTCTATATGAAACCAGTCCGGATATGACTGGAGAATTGAAGATAGCAAAGCCCGACTGGGAGAGCTACTGCCAAAAGGTGGCGGATTTGATTGTTGCTGAACAGTCGCCGGCTCGCGTTTTGGAGGTCCGAACCAAGCTGTACGAGCTGCTGTCACATTGCATACCCCCAACTGTTGTCCTAAAGGTGTGTACTTGCCTTCAACCATCTTGTCAGACCTTATTTTCCCTATCTACCAGACGATCGCCGAGCGAGTGACAGACAAAGTAGATGAGGCCATCAAAGCAGACATCATGCATTGGGCAGCGTTCTACGTATGTTCGCCCTGCCTCAGTTGCGAGGCGCGCTTGACTAGTCAACAGGAGCTCCGCATGCGAATCGGACAGAAGAAGATATTCCATCTTGAAGCGTGGGTCATCAAAGTTATGAGTATACAGAAGGTATGGTTCCTCGTAGTTTCCTTCTTTTTCTCACGTCTCTCTTATCCTTCAGAATTTCTACCATGGTTATCACGATGCCGACGACTTCGAATAGATGGACCCATATCACTCTTGTAGTTATTCTCACTGTATAACATGTCCAATCCTATAGTCTTGCCGGAGGTGGCTTCCCGACAAACCGTCCATTGGCCTTGAACCGTACCACATCCACACCATGTTCTCTTTTTTTGGGTTGGTTATCTCAGCGTTATGTTTGAAGCTCTAATACCAATCTATGGTCGTAGTGGTTCGACCGCAAACCCACAGGCGCAGAACATTCATCCGGTTTCATCTGCGTTCAAGCCCGAAGAGCTGTTTGGCGAGCTCGAGGCAGAGGATCTTAATTGGACGTGTGCAAGTGGATTTGTAACTGAGACACAGACGTTCTACCATCTCCTCGACGATGGGACGTTCCTTATGTGCCAAGTTATCCACTCGGCTACAGGGTTGGTATAGTCAATGACGCGTCCTCTGCGTGTCTACTGGGCTCACAATTCGCCATTTACTTGGCCTATTACAGAATGTGGTATCCAACCATCCAATTTACCTGCAAGATTTACAACCCGACCACCAAGGAACGGACTTGGCGTTCGCTCACAGCATCCAACTTCGTTTCGCCCCCTCCAGGCCAAGACAAGCGCTCTTGCAAATCAGACCAGTTTTCCGTTATTCATCGCTCGACTGATAGCGACCCTGTCATCGGGGAGAACTACACTATAACCGCAAACCTTTCTGCTGACCTGCAGATCGGTCTCACAGTCAGTCGACCTTCTGGAACCCCTGGCTTCAAAGTCGGTAATGGTGAGAAAGGCGGCTTCAGCTACTTTGGGGCAGATGCGAACAAGGCAGAGGGATATGTGGTCCACCGATTCTGGCCTCGTATAACTGCAGAAGGGCACATCATACGCAACGGAGTTGCTCAGGCTATCAAGGCTAGCACTGGGATGTTCGTACATGCGATACAGGGAATGCGTCCCAACTTAGTGGCAAGTAGGTGGAATTTCGGGTGGTTCTCAACGCCTGAAAGAGGTGGCGTATCTGCGATTCAGATGGAATTCACAACCCTTGACTCCTATGGGAAGAAGGGATCTGGATCTGGCGGAACGATCATCAATGTCGGTAGCATTGTTATTGGTGGGAAGCTAGTGAGCGTCACAGCCGAAACGAGGTGGAAGGGGGAAGAGAACATCGTAGCAGGAGATGTGCAGTCTCGTGCCGTTCATTACGACACCGTCCTCGATCCCGACACAAGCTATCACGCACCCAGCAAGTTGGGATTCTACTGGACAGCACCAAGCATCATTCCTGATGCTGCAGGGAGAGTAAGGGCAGAACTTGAGGTCGAAGCTGGATCGGGACATGCGCCGGAAGGATTGGTTGAGAAAGTCGACATCCTGGGAGAGATCCCTTGGGCCCTGAAGCAAATTGTCCATGCAACGGGCACAAAGCCACACATGTATCAAGTAAGTGACCAATCCAATCAATCGTCCTAGGCTTGTCTAACCCTCTTCGTTGTTGTCGTAGTGGCTGAAGCCGGCAACCCTGAAGGTCACAGCACCAACGCAGGTGCTCGGGGGTGACAAGGAGTCGGAACAGATCCCAGGAAATGTCTACATAGAAGCCACGTTCATTTCATGAGGAACGGGGTTGTCCACGCGATGCCGGCCTGGTCTCTGTGCTGACGCGGACCCCCGGCAAGAGTGGAATGACCGCCTTTATCTGATAGTCAATTGAATAGATAACTATACTATAATGGACTGCGGTGTCGGAGCCAGACTCGATGCCCGAGGGCACTTAGCTAAGCGATCTTAGACCACTACCACCACAACCTCGACACGCCCGCTCCGCACCTGTATATTCGTTTTCTGAGAGTAGACTCTACACAGTCCCTTGCCTCCTGCATAAATGCCAAAATGGTGTTTGGTTTCGGCCGGCATTTCCTAAGGCTCCCAT
>Ga0307514_10006108_pt1 | contig 10574 bp, 9 predicted proteins | sample 16_EM_MG_FD_203088 | JGI IMG/M metagenome (GOLD analysis project Ga0307514, IMG submission 203088) | Populus trichocarpa ectomycorrhiza microbial communities from riparian zone in the Pacific Northwest, United States - 16_EM | ecosystem: Host-associated > Plants > Roots > Unclassified | place... | reverse complement strand
CCGATGAACTCGCTGGGAGCGAGGATCGTGGCCCGGACGACCGGCTCGAAGACCTTGTCGATCTTGCCCTCGGGGAACTCGCTCGGGTTGGTGACCGTGTGCTCCTTCCCGTCCTCCATGATCACGCGGTAGACCACGTTGGGCGCGGTGGCGATGAGTTCGAGGTTGAACTCGCGCTCCAGGCGCTCACGGATGACGTCGAGGTGCAGCAGGCCGAGGAAGCCGACGCGGAAGCCGAAGCCGAGGGCCGCGGAGGTCTCCGGCTCGTAGACCAGGGCGGCGTCGTTGAGCTGGAGCTTGTCCAGCGCCTCGCGGAGGTCGGGGTACTCCGAGCCGTCCAGCGGATAGAGGCCGGAGAAGACCATCGGCTTGGGGTCCTTGTACCCGCCGAGGGCCTCGGTGGCGCCCTTGTCCTTGCTGGTGATGGTGTCGCCGACCTTGGACTGACGGACGTCCTTCACACCGGTGATGATGTAGCCCACCTCACCGACGCCGATGCCGTCGGCCGGTGTCATCTCGGGCGACGAGACGCCGATCTCGAGGAGCTCGTGGGTGGCGCCGGTCGACATCATCTTGATGCGCTCGCGCTTGTTGAGCTGGCCGTCGATGACGCGGACATAGGTGACGACGCCCCGATAGGAGTCGTAGACCGAGTCGAAGATCATCGCGCGGGCGGGGGCGTCCTTGACGCCGACCGGGGCCGGGACGTCGCGGACCACCCGGTCCAGGAGCGCGTCCACGCCGATGCCGGTCTTCGCGGAGACCTTGAGCACGTCCTCGGGCTGGCAGCCGATGAGGTTGGCGAGCTCCTCGGAGAACTTCTCCGGCTGGGCGGCCGGCAGGTCGATCTTGTTCAGTACGGGGATGATCTTGAGGTCGTTCTCCATCGCCAGGTAGAGGTTGGCGAGGGTCTGGGCCTCGATGCCCTGGGCTGCGTCGACGAGCAGCACGGTGCCCTCGCAGGCCGCGAGCGACCGCGAGACCTCGTAGGTGAAGTCGACGTGCCCCGGGGTGTCGATCATGTTGAGGATGTGCGTGTTGTTCTTGTCATAGGTGGGAGCCCACGGCAGACGCACGGCCTGTGACTTGATCGTGATTCCGCGCTCACGCTCGATGTCCATGCGGTCGAGGTACTGAGCACGCATCTGCCGTTGCTCGACCACGCCGGTCAGCTGGAGCATCCGGTCGGCGAGCGTGGACTTGCCGTGGTCGATGTGCGCGATGATGCAGAAGTTGCGGATCAGAGCCGGGGTGGTACGGCTCGGCTCGGGCACATGGCTGGGGATCGCGGGCACGCAGGGTCCTGATTCTTGAGGCGTCCGCAGTGTCTGCGGTCTCGGGTCGGATCGATACGTAGCCTCCATGGTCCCACGGGCGGGGAGGTGCGACCGGTTTGGGCCACTCGGAGGGCCGCTGGTACTCTGGGTGGCTGTGTCTCATGCCCTCTCAGCAGGAGGCACATCATCAAGAAATCACCGGCGCGTGGAGCGGACCGTGAACGGTCCTCGTTCTCGCGTGCCTGAACCTGTAGAGGCTCATTCGTGGCGAACATCAAGTCCCAGATCAAGCGGATCAAGACCAACGAGAAGGCCCGGCTGCGCAACAAGGCCGTCAAGTCCTCCCTGAAGACCGCGATCCGCAAGGCCCGTGAGGCCGCTGCCGCGGGTGACACCGAGAAGGCCACCGAGTACCAGCGCGCTGCCGCGCGTCAGCTCGACAAGGCCGTCTCCAAGGGCGTCATCCACAAGAACCAGGCCGCCAACAAGAAGTCGGCGCTTGCTTCGAAGGTCGCTTCCCTCAAGGGCTGAACCCTTCTGATCTGACCGCCGGAGGGAATCGAGCGGGCCCTCTCTCATCCGCTCCCGTCCGGCACTCCGGAACCGCGCGCGGCCTGCGTTCGCCACGCGGGCGCGGATCCACCGTTTTCACATCGTGAACCGGAGGCCCCGGCGCCTGCCCTTCCCCAGGGCGGGCACCGGGGCCTTCGACGTACCCCGAGGCCTTCGGCGTGCACCGGGGCGTTCGGCGAGCTCCGGGTCGGCTGGGCTCACGTCCAGAACTCGTTCGCCATGTCGATGTCCTCGACGCACTCGTCGAGGTCGCTGATCTTGTCTCCGACGATCCGGAAGACGATGCACCCGTTGGCGTCGATGCTCTTGCCGCCGCGCCGGGCAGAGAAACGGTGCACGGAGACCGCGTGTCCCCGGCCGTCGACGAGGATGCTGTTCAGCTTGACCTCCATGGTCCCGCCCGTCTCCTCGAAGAGCCGGCCGTACATGTCGATGGTCGCGTCCAGCCCCTTGAAGTCACCCGAGAGCGGGTGGCTGCCGGGAACATGATGCGTACAGTCCGCTGTCATCAGCCCGCGCAAGGCGTCCATGTCCCCACGCGTGAAAGCTTCGTACCCCTTGCGGACGAGCGCTGCGTGCGGGTGTTCAGCCATGACAACCGCCACCTCTCCGTTGCTCGGCGATTTTCGGCTGGCATGTCCGATTCTCCTCCGTGTGGAGGCGGGCGTCACCAGCTCGCGGCGGGGGATCGGAGGTGGCACGACCGCCGAACCTCCGGATCACCGGGAAGCCGGGGCTCCAGGGCATCGGTGGGTCACGCCGAACGCCGGAGCACCCGGCCGTGAGGGAATGGTGCCCGTTGCTACCCGCGGCCCCTGGACCGTGCCGCGCGCGCGATGGCGACGACGGCCTTCTCCAGGGCGTACTCGGGGTCGTCGCCGCCGCCCTTCACTCCCGCGTCCGCCTCGGCGACGGCCCGCAGCGCGACGGAGACACCGTCCGGCGTCCACCCCCGCATCTGCTGACGTACCCGGTCGATCTTCCACGGCGGCATGCCCAGCTCCCGCGCGAGATCGGCGGGCCGGCCGCCACGCGCCGACGACAGCTTGCCGATCGCCCGCACGCCCTGCGCCAAGGCGCTGGTGATCAGCACCGGCGCCACGCCTGTGGCCAGCGACCACCGCAGCGCCTCCAGTGCTTCCGCGGCCCGGCCCTCGACCGCCCGGTCGGCGACCGTGAAGCTGGATGCCTCGGCCCGTCCGGTGTAGTACCGCCCGACGATCGCCTCGTCGATGGTGCCCTCGACATCCGCGACCAGCTGGGACACGGCGGACGCCAGCTCCCTGAGATCGCTCCCGATGGCGTCCACCAGCAACTGACAGGCCTCGGGGGTGGCCGAGCGTCCGGTCGCCCGGAACTCCCCGCGCACGAAGGCCAGCCGATCCGCCGGCTTGGTCATCTTCGGGCACGCCACCTCCCGCGCCCCCGCCTTGCGCGCGGCATCCAGCAGCCCCTTGCCCTTGGCTCCGCCCGCGTGCAGCAGCACAAGGGTGATCTCCTCGGCAGGCGCCCCGAGATACGCCTTCACGTCCTTGACGGTGTCGGCCGAAAGATCCTGCGCATTGCGTACGACGACGACCTTCCGCTCCGCGAAGAGCGACGGGCTGGTCAACTCCGCGAGCGTCCCGGGCTGCAACTGATCCGGGGTCAGGTCACGTACGTCCGTGTCGGCGTCGGCGGCCCTGGCAGCGGCCACCACCTCCCGCACGGCACGGTCGAGCAGGAGGTCCTCCTGGCCCACGGCAAGAGTCACCGAGGCGAGAGGGTCGTCATTCGCAGTCTTTCTGGCCATCGCGTAAAGCATCGCACGGGCCACTGACAACGAGCCCCCGACGGCGAGGCTGCCGTCAGGCCACCTTGGCCGGCGCCCCTACGGCTCCTCGCGCCACCCGTCCCACTCCCCCGCGAACGCGTCCAGCTCCCCGGGGTCCAGCCGCCCTTCCTCGTCCCGCAGGGCCACGAGCCACTGCGCGTCCTCGGCGTCGTCCTCACCGGCCAGCGCGTCCCGGACAAGTCGCGGCTCCTCGACCACACCGAACCGTTCCACGAGCGCCCCGGCCACCTCCTCCGCGGCATCACGGTCGGGCAGCACCAGCACATGTCTCACATCACTCACGCGGCCATTCTCCGGCACCCGCACCCGCACACACCACGTCAATCCTTGGGCACGATCTGCACATCCAGCTCGATCCGAATGCTCGGCCCCACCACCGCGATCCCCCGCGCCAGCATCGTCTGCCAGCTCACCGTGAAGTCGTCCCGGTGCAACTCGGTCGTGGCGCGGCACGCCGCCCGCACCTCACCCTCCATCCCGTTGCCGAGCCCGAGGTACTCCGTGTCGAGCGTGACCGTACGCGTCACCCCGTGCAGCGACAGCGCCCCCGTGACCGCCCACCGGTTGCCGCCCTTGTGCACGAACCGCTCGCTGTAGAACTCCAGCGTCGGAAACCGCCGCACATCCAGGAAGTCCGCCGACCGCAGATGGTCGTCCCGCATCCGCACGTTCGTGTCGATGGACGCCGCGTCGATCACCACGTGCATCGCCGACTGGTCCATCCGGTCACCGATCCGTACCACCCCCGCGAAGGAGTTGAACCGCCCGCGGATCCGGGCCAGCCCGATGTGCCGTGCGGTGAAACCGATCGAGGTGTGCGCCGGCTCGATCTCCCAGTCACCCGGCGCCGGCAATTCCGGCGGCTGGGCGACCTGAAGGGTCACATCACCGAGCGAGGCGAGCGCGTTCTCGCCCACCATCGCGGTCGCCCGATACGGCGTGTACCCGTCGGCCGACACCGCGAGCCGGTACTCGCCCGCCGGTACCGTCGTCATGAACGACCCGTAGGGGTCCGTCCCCCCACTGACCACCTGGCGCCCCATGGCGTCGCTGACCGCGAACTCGGCGTGGGCCACCGGCTCGTTCACCGGGTCCAGCACCCGGCAGCTGAGCACCCCGGCACTCCGCGGGGTCCGCACCGCCGCCAGCGGACTCGCCCGTTGCACCCGGTTCGTACGGTTTCCCAGCCAGTGGCCGATCATCTTCGACATCCCTGCGACTTGACATCACTGTTGCCGAAGACGCATTCGACCACTGATGCGGCATTCGAGGCAACAGGAGCTCACATCGCGGGAAACCAGACCGTCTGGCCCGTATTAGCCATTCCGGTTGGGATTTCGCGCGGTCGGCACACGGTCCAGCTCGATACCGAACCGCTCCCGGTACACACCCAACACCTCCTCGTCCGTACCGAGCTCCCGCTCCTCCCGCGCCCCGTCCGGGCCCGTCACCTTGAAGGTGCGCCCGCTGAGCGTGATCCTCCCTCCGTCCTCCGTCACCCGTGAGCAGACCAGGGACTGCGTGAAGTGCGAGGCCGGCGAGGTGCTGTGCCACCAGGCCCCGGCCACGAAGTCACCGAGCACCCGGGGCCGCGTCTCCAACCGGTACCGCGCCCTGCCGTCCACCACCACATCAAGGTCCGCCGCAACCACTCCGCTCCTCTCGGGCCCCTCCTTCTCCAGGGTCTGTGTCCCCGCGCCCCCGCCCCGTACACCCGCGGTGTCCGGCCCCGCCTCGACGATCCGGAACGTGCCGCCGGGGTCCTTCTGCTCGCCCCGCCCGCCGAACGCCAGCGGATAGTGGCTGTGCGCCCCGAACCCGACGTCGGCCAGCCATTCGCCCCCGTCCACCGTCCGCACCCGCAGCGCGAGATGGTCGTACGGAATCCCGAGCCGCCCCTCGTCCCCGTACACCCGTGCCGCGAGCAACCTGACCTCGAAGCCGAGAGCGGCGAGCAACAGACCGAACGCGCCGTTCAGTTCGTAGCAGAACCCGCCTCTTCGCGCGCCCACCACCTTGTCCAGCAGCCGCTTCTCCTCCAGCACGATCTCCTCACCGAGGTGGACCGACAGGTTCTCGAAGGGCACGGTCCGCAGGTGGCGCAGCTGCAACTCGCGCAGGGCGTCAAGGGTGGGCCGGGCCGGCCGCTCGACGCCAATGCGACGGAGATGGGCATCAACCTGTGTGGAATTCATGGCATCAGTCTCGCGCCACCGTCAGCTCTCCGCCGCCCGTGCCATCACCTCCCGCTACCGCGAGCGCTCCGTCCCGGTCGGTCCGCAGCACTGTCGCGCCGCCGGCCCGCAGCGCCTCGATCGTGCTGGGAGCCGGGTGTCCGTAAGGGTTGTCGGCACCGCAACTGATGAGCGCCAGGCGCGGGGCCACCCGGCGTATGAGTTCCGGGTCCTGGTAGGCCGAGCCGTGGTGGGCGACCTTGAGCACGTCCACCCCGGCCAGCGCCGCGCCCACCGGTGACCGCGACAGCGCCTGCTGCGCCGGGGGTTCGAGGTCCCCGAGCAGCAGGAACCTCAGCCCCGCCGACCGCACCAGCAGAGTGACACTGGCGTCGTTCGGCCCCTCCGGTTCCGCTGCCGGACGTGGCGGCGGCCACAGCACCTCCCAGGACAGCGCCCCGGTGCGCCGCCGCTCTCCGGCCGCGGCGCGCGTCACCTGAATGTGCCGTGCCGCCGCCTCTCTGCGTACGAAGTCGGCCTGATCCACGGGCTCCTCATAACCCGTCGTGGCGATCGCGCCCACCGAACGTCCACGCAGCACTCCGGGCAGCCCCGTCACGTGGTCGGCGTGGAAGTGGGTCAGCACCACCAGCGGCACCTTCGTGATGGCGAGCGTCCGCAGACAGTGGTCGACCAGCGCCGGATCGGGTCCGGCGTCCACCACCACCCCGGTGCCCTCGCCCGCCGCGAGCACCGTCGCGTCGCCCTGTCCCACATCGCACATCGCCAGCCGCCAGCCGGGTGTCGGCCAGCCCGTGATCACCCTGGTCAGCGGCGGTGGCTGCACCACCACCAGCACGAGCAGCAGCCCGCACGCCCCGCACAGCCAGGGGTGCCTCAGCAGCCGTCGGCCGAGCAACAGGACGACCACCGTGACGAGGAGGAGCAGCGCCGCGCCGGCCCAGGTGCCGGGCCAGTCCACTCCGCCGCCAGGCAGGGCCGCCCCGGCCCGGGCGATCCCGGCGATCCACCCCGCAGGCCAACTCGCGCACCAGGCCAGCCCCTTGGCCACGGGCATCATCATCGGTGCCGTGGCCAGCGCCGCGAAGCCCAGCACCGTGGCGGGCGCGACCGCGAACTCCACCAGGAGGTTGCACGGCACCGCCACCAGGCTCACCCGCGCCGACAGCACCGCCACGACCGGCGCGCACAGGGCCTGCGCGGCGGCCGCGGCGGCCAGTGCCTCCGCCAGCCGCGGCGGCACCCGGCGTGCCCGCAACGCGAGGCTCCAACGGGGCGCGAGCGTGAGCAGGGCTCCGGTGGCCAGGACGGAGAGCAGGAAGCCGTAGCTCCGGGCCAGCCAGGGGTCGTACAGCACCAGCAGCAGTACCGCCGTCGCCAGTGCCGGGATCAGCGATCTGCGGCGTCCGGTCGCGAGCGCGACCAGAGCGACTGCTCCGCAGGCCGCTGCCCGCAGCACACTCGGGTCCGGCCGGCACACCACGACGAACCCGAGAGTGAGCCCTCCGCCGAGCAGCGCGGTCATCCGCAGCGACAACCCGAGACGGGGCGCGAGCCCGCGTCGCTCAATGTGTTGGGCCAGCCCGGGCGGCCCGACGAGCAGGGCCAGGATGATGGTGAGGTTGCTGCCCGAGACGGCGAGCGTGTGCGCGAGGTCGGTCTCCTTGAAGGCCTCGTCGAGCTCCGGAGTGATCCGCGCGGTGTCCCCGACGACCAGCCCGGGCAGCAGCGCCCGCGCGTCCCCCGACAGCCCGTCCGTGGCCTCCCTCAGCCCGGCCCGCAGTCGGCCCGCGAACCGCTGCGGCGCCGACGGCTCGCCCACCACGTCCGGTGCCGCCCGGCCCCGTACCCGGAGCACGGCCGCGACCCGGTCGCCGCCCTCCATCGCGGGCGCCAGCCGCGCGGTCACCCTCAGCCGTGTGGACGGCAGCAGCCCGAGCCAGGGCGACCGTGCCGGCCCCTCGACGACGGGACGCGGGCCCGTCGTCGTTCCTTCGGCGGCTGCACGCTGTCCCCCCGTCGTCCGGTCGGCGTCAGGCGGACCCGTCCTTCCGGCAGCCGCGTCGACGAACACCAGCACCGGCGCGCGTGTCGTCATCGCCGTGCCGTCCGGCGTCTCGACGCGTCGTACCTCGGCGTTGATCAGCACGGACGCCGGTGCCGCGTGGTTCCCCCTGATCCGGGGCCGGGTGAGCCGGGGATCGGAGGTCACCTGAATCTCCGCGGTCACCGTGGCGTACTGCCGTGCCAGCGTCGGAACCGGCCCTCGGCGAAGGTCGGCCCCGTGGAGGCCGGCTGAGGCCGCGGCCGCCGCGACACAGAGCAGCACCGCGGCGACCGATACGCGCGCCCAGGTCGCCCGCGCGGGACGAGCACGCATCCGCGCGGACATCAGGAGGACACCTGCTGCGGCGAGGCACCCGGCCACCAGGCCGATCACTTCGTTCGGCGACGCGCTCAGTGTCAGCGCGGCCGTCGCCCAGGCCGCGAGCGCGGGCGGTACCAGCCGTAGGTCCGTCGGTCCTTCCTGCCGAGGGTGGGCGGCTCCGAGCCGTTTTCCCGAGGTGGCGTGGATGGCGTGGCGGGGCGGCGAGGTGGCCGGTTCGGGCGGCGTGCACGGCGTGCGCCTCGTCGGCGTACTCATGGCCGTACGAGATTCCGCAGGTCGGCGAAGCGGCGGTCGCCGATGCCGTTGACCTCGCGCAACTCGTCCACCGAGCGGAATCCGCCGTGCTGGGTGCGGTAGTCGATGATGTGCTGTGCCAGCACCGGGCCGACGCCGGGCAGGGTGTCGAGCTGCTCGGCGGTTGCCGTGTTGAGGAGGACGGGTGCCGCCGGGGCCGCCCCCGCCACGGAGCCGGCCGCGCCGCCGACGGCGGGAGCACTGCCCGAGCCGGGCACCGAGGGGACGGCGGGGCCCCCGACGATCACCTGTTCCCCGTCCACCAGGAAGCGGGCGCGGTTGAGGCCGTCGGTGTTCGTCCCCGGCCGCACTCCACCGGCCGCGCGCAACGCGTCAGCGACCCGTGAACCGGCAGGCAGACGATGGATTCCAGGCTCGCGCACCTTGCCGCCGACGTCCACGACGATCTCGGCGGCTGCCGTACCCACGGCGCTCGGCGCATCGGCCGGCGCGGCGGGCTCCGATTCCTCGCCCGGTTCCCCCATGGCGTACGGCTGGGCCGCCCGTACCACCTCGGGCGCGCGAACGGGTTCGGTCCGGCCGGCCCAGAAGTGCTGCACGGCGAAGGCCCCGGCGACGACGAGCAGCACCGTCAACGCGAGCACACCCCGCCGTTCCAGACCGCATCGCGTCTGCAGCCACACCGGCATCCGCTCCCGAAGAGCCAACCCGACCCGGGCCCGCCGCGCACCCACGGCTGCCCCGGCCCGGTCGCTGAGCCCTGCGTCCGCGTCGTCCTCGGCGGCGAAATCTCCTACGGCCGGGTGGCCGGGAGACGCGGCGCCGCCCCGGTCCCCATGGTCACGAGACGCCACGCCGGGCCACGCCACGCGCTCACGAGACGCCACATCTCCCAGGGCCGCACCGGAGGGCCGTACTCCCCCGCCGCCGGCCACTGCGACATCGGCGACATCGGCGACATCGGCGACCCGCTCCTCCCCATCCGGCGGCCCCTTCCCCGACTCCCGCCATTCCCCGAAGCGTTCGGAGAACAACGCCTCTGCTCTGAGGCGGAGTTCGTCGGCGGAGGCGTGCCGGTGTCGGGCAACGCGGCCGCGCGTGGGCGGACGGCGGTGACGGGTGCGGGTAGTGGTCCGGGGAGAGGTACGGGTCCGGCCGTCGGAGGTGGGCCCGCGTCCCGGGCCGCTGGTCGGGGTCGCTGTGCGTGAACGTGATCGAAGTGCCATGTGCCGAGGATCTGACACACCGCCACCATCGCGATGATCTTGGTCAATTCCCGTGGACTGCCGCCCGGTTGTGGATAAGTCCGCCACCCACACGAGTGAGCGACCCCCACGCACCCGGGCCCCATCTCAGCGCGGTGAGACCACGACCCCCAGCAGTCCGGGCCCGGTGTGCGCCCCGATCACCGCCCCGACCTCGCTCACATGCAGATCGGCGAGGCCCGGCACCCGCGCCCGCAACCGGTCCGCGAGGGCGGTCGCCCGGTCGGGGGCGGCGAGATGGTGGACGGCGATGTCGACCTGCGCGCTGCCGGCCCGTTCCGCCGCGATCTCCTCCAGTCGGGCGATGGCCTTCGACGCGGTTCGCACCTTCTCCAAGGGCTCGATCCGACCGGCGCGCAGCTGCAGCAACGGCTTCACCGCGAGGGCGGACCCGAAGAGGGCCTGCGCGGCACCGATCCGGCCACCGCGGCGCAGAAAGTCGAGGGTGTCGACGTAGAAATACGCGGACGTGCCGGCCGCCCGTTTCTCCGCCGCCGTGACGGCATCGTCCACCGTGCCGTCCGCCTCCGCCGCCTCGGCCGCGGCGAGGGCGCAGAACCCGAGGGCCATCGCGACCATTCCGGTGTCCACCACCCGTACCGGCACCGGCGCCTCGCGCGCCGCGACGACCGCCGCGTCGTGTGTACCGGAGAGTTCGGCGGACAGGTGCAGGGAGACGATGCCGGTGGCGCCGGACTCGGCGACCTTGCGGTAGGTCTCGGCGAACACCTGGGGGCTGGGCCGCGAGGTGGTGACGGGACGTCGCTTCTGGAGGGCCTGGGCCAG
>Ga0307514_10006107_pt1 | contig 10575 bp, 8 predicted proteins | sample 16_EM_MG_FD_203088 | JGI IMG/M metagenome (GOLD analysis project Ga0307514, IMG submission 203088) | Populus trichocarpa ectomycorrhiza microbial communities from riparian zone in the Pacific Northwest, United States - 16_EM | ecosystem: Host-associated > Plants > Roots > Unclassified | place... | reverse complement strand
GGCCAGCATCTTGCCGGTCTTCTGCGAGATGTCGATCTGGGCGTCCATCGAGAGGCCGATGCGCAGCGGGTTGGCCTTGAGCTGCTCGGCATCGAGCGCAATGCGCACGGGCACGCGCTGCACCACCTTGATCCAGTTGCCGGTGGCGTTCTGCGCCGGCAGCAGCGCAAAGGCGCTGCCGGTGCCCACGCCCAGGCCCGCGACCTTGCCGGTGTATTCCACCTTCTTGCCGTAGACGTCGGCCCTGAGCTTCACGGGCTGGTCGATGCGGATGTTGCGCAGCTGCACTTCCTTGAAGTTGGCGTCGACCCACAGCTGGTTCAGCGGCACGATCGACATCATCGGCGTGCCGGCTGCCACGCGCTGGCCGAGCTGCACCGTGCGCTTGGCGACATAGCCGTCGACCGGCGCCGGCATGGCGACGCGCTGCGTGGCCAGGTAGGCCTCGCGCACCTTGGCGGCGGCGGCCTGCACGCTCGGGTGCTGGGCCACGCTGGTGCCTTCGGTCAGCGACTGGTTGCTGGCCAGTGCTTCGCGCGCGGCCACCACGCCGGCCTGCGCCGCCGCGAGCTGGCTCTTGGCATTGTCGAGTGCCGTCTCGGCGTGGTTGAGCTCTTCCTTCGAGACCGCGCCATTGCCCGAGAGCGCGCGGCGGCGCTGCAGGTCGTCCTGCGCCTTGGCGATATCGCTCTGCGCCTTGACGATGTCGGCCTGGCGCAGCGTGACCTGCGCGGCCAGCGAACCGTTGTTGGCATAGAGCGTGCGCACCTGGCGCACGGCCTGGGCGAGCGCGGCCTCGGCCTGCTCGAGCGCCACCTTCGCATCGGCGGGGTCCAGCTGCACCAGCGGCTGGCCGGCCTTCACGAAGTCGGTGTCGTCGGCGTTGATGGCCATGACGGTGCCGCCGATCTGCGGCGTGATCTGGATCACGTTGCCCTGCACATAGGCGTTGTCGGTGTCCTCATAGTGGCTGGCCACCAGCCATTCGTAGAGGCCCCAGCCGCCGCCGGCCACGATCACCACGGCCGCCAGCGCGGTCAGTGCGCGGCGGCGCTTGCCGTTGCCGGCGGGTGCTTCGGGAGCTGCGGAAGCGTTGGCTGCAGCGGGCGTCGGAGTGTTGTTGTCGCTCATGATGAAATTCTTTCCGAAGACGAAAAAGTCGGTTCAGTTCAATGCCGATGAAGCGGGCGCCGTGGCGGTGGCGGTTGCCGGCGGCTGCCAGCCGCCGCCGAGCGCGCGCGCCAGGCCCACCTGCGTGTCGAGTGCGCGCGCGGCAAGGTCGACCGCCAGCCGGCGCTGCGCGAGCACGGCGGTTTCGGCGGTCAGCACGTTGAGGTAGTTGCCCAGGCCCGCGCGGTAGCGCTGCACGGCGATGTCGTAGGCCCCTTCGGCGGCGGTCTGCGCGGCGCGCTGCTCGGCCTGCTGCCGCGTGATCGACTGGGCGCTCGCGACCTGGTCGGACGCATCGCGCACGGCATCGATGACGGCAGCGTTGTAGCTTTCGATGGCCACGTCGAGGTCCGCCGCCTTGCCGCGCAGGTTGGCGCGCAGCTTGCCGCCTTCGAAGATCGGCAGGCTGATGGCAGGGCCCACGCCCCACTGCTCGCTGCCCGACTTGAGCAGCTTGCCGAAACCCAGGCTCTGGAAGCCCACGAAGGCCGTGAGGTTCACGTTCGGATAGAAAAGCGTTTTGGCGTTTTTCACGTCGCTGGTGGCGGCCTCGACGCGCCAGCGCGCGGCGGCGATGTCGGCGCGGCGGCCCAGCAGGTCGGCCGGAATGTTGGCCTCAAGCGGCATCGGCTTCACGGCCTCCAGCATCGGCGGCTTGAGCGATTGCGACACGTTGGGCTGGCCCACGAGCGCGTCGAGCGCGTGCTGCTGCAGCGCGATCTGTTCGCTGAGTGCTTCGATCTGCTGGCGCGCTTCAGGCAGGCCGCCTTCGCTCTGCCGCAGCTCGAGCCGGGTGTCGAGGCCGGCGGACACCCGGTCGCGCACCAGCTTGAGCGTTTCGTCGCGCTGCGCCAGCGTGCGCTGGGCCACGCCGAGCTGCTCATTCAGCCGCGCCCACTGGAAGTAGCTGCGCGCCACATTGCTGGCCAGCAGCACGCGCGCGGCATCGGCATCGGCCGCCGCGGCGTTGGCGGCGCCGATGGCGGTATCGAGCGCGCTGCGGTTCTTGCCGAAGAAGTCGAGCTCCCAGCTCGCGCCAAGCTGCAGCAGGCCGATGTTCTGCGTGGAGCCGCCGAGCGGCTCGGGATAGATGTAGTTGCTGTTGAACTTCTGGCGTTTCAGGTCGAGCTCGCCATTGACCTTGGGCTTCAGGGCCGACTCGGCGATGTCCGCGGAAGCCTGCGCGCGCACGAGCCGCGCACGCGCGACCTGCAGGTTCGGGTTGCCGGCCACGGCCTGGTCGATCAACGTGTTGAGTTGCGCGTCGCCAAAGGCCAGCCACCATTGGCGCTCGACGCTCGGCACGGCGGCAGCGCTGCTGTCCGCGGCAATGCCGAGCGACGAGGCATCGCGCAGCCTGGCCTCTGAGCCGATGCCGGCCATGTCGGCACAGCCGGCCAGTGCAGCCATCAGCAGCACGGCGGCAACAATGGGGGTGCGGCGCAATGCGCGCGCGACAAGGGATTCAGTCATTTTTATCTCCACGGGCCGCAAGGGCTTGTGCGTTGTCGAGGATGCGGCGCAGGTAGCCCTTGAGTTGCTCCCACTCTTCCTTGCTGAAACCCGCCAAGTGCTCGTTCTGCACGCGGCTCAGCACGTACGGCACTTCCTGGGCGGCGGCACGGCCTTCTTCGGTGAGCTCGATGTTGACCACGCGGCGGTCTTCGAGCGAGCGCACGCGGCGGCACAGGCCCTTGGCTTCGAGGCGGTCGAGCAGGCGCGTCATGGCACCGGCGTCGAGCTCGCAGGCACGGGCGAGTTCGGCCACCGTGGTGGCTGCGCCGACGTGCAGCTTGTACAGCGGCAGCCATTGAGGAAAAGTCGGACCGCCGGGCTCGCACATGCGGGTTTCTACCGCCTGGGCCACCGCACCCAGGATGCGGCGCATCAAATACCCGATGCTTTCCTCGGCCTGGTAGGTCTCGGCACGGTAGAAGTCCGCCGGCCGGCGCTCGGCATCGCCAGAGGCCGTCGGGACTTGCGGGGTATCTGCATCGCTCATGGCCGAAATATTAATTGCCCGGGCAATTATTGTCAAGGCCGCCTTTGCGGAGGCAAGGGTCGGTAGAATCCGCGCCATGGCTTCTTCCCCTCTGTCTTCACCGGCCAAGGGCTCGCCCCGATCGCTGTCGGGCCTGAGCCCTTTTCTTCGGCCCTACCGTGTCCAGATCGTTCTGGCAGGCATCTTCCTGGTGATGGCCGCCGTGACCACGCTGGTGTTTCCGCTGGCGCTGCGCAGCCTGATCGACGGCGGATTGGTCAGCGCCGACAAGGGCGCGCAGACCATGGCGCTGCGCGAGCACTTCGGCGCCCTCTTTGCGGTGGCCGTGGCGCTCGGCCTCTTTTCGGCGGCACGCTTCTATACGGTGAGCTGGCTCGGCGAACGCGTCACGGCCGACCTGCGCAATGCGGTCTACGGCCATGTGCTGCGCCAGAGCCCGGCGTTCTTCGAAACCACGCAGACCGGCGAAGTGCTGTCGCGCCTCACGGCCGACACCACGCTGGTGCAGACCGTGGTCGGCTCGTCGCTGAGCATGGGCCTGCGCAATGCGGTCATGGGCGTGGGCGCGCTGGCGGTGCTGGTCTGGACCAATCCCTATGTGATGGTCCAGGTGCTGGGCATCCTGGTGCTGGTGGTGCTGCCGAGCATGTGGTTCGGCCGCCGCGTGCGCAAGCTCTCGCGCGCGAGCCAGGACCGGGTGGCCGATTCGAGCGCCATCGCGGCCGAGGTGCTCAACGCGATCCCGGTGGTGCAGAGCTACACGGCCGAATCGCGCGAGGCCGGCCGCTTCAATGCCTCGACCGAAAATGCCTTCAGAACCGCCGTGCGCCGCACCAGGGCGCGGTCGGTGCTGGTGGCCTTCATCATCATCGCCACCTCGGCGGCGCTGCTCTGGGGCCTGTACCAAGGCACGCAGGCGGTGCTGCGCGGGGACATCACGGCCGGCCACCTGGGCCAGACCGTGGTCTACGTGGCCATCCTTGCCAGCGCGACCGCCGTGCTCGGCGAGGTCTACGGCGACCTGCTGCGGGCCGCGGGCGCCACCGAGCGCCTGATGGAACTGCTGCATGCGCCGGCGGCAATCGTTTCCCCGTCGAGCCCGATTGCGGCACAGATTCCGGCGGCGGGAAGTGCCATCACGTTCAACGCCGTGACTTTTCACTACCCTTCGCGGCCCGGCGCACCGGCGCTGAAGAACTTCAGCCTCGACATCGCTCCGGGCGAAACAGTGGCGCTGGTGGGTTCGAGCGGCGCGGGCAAGAGCACGGTGTTCCAGTTGCTGCTGCGCTACTACGATCCGCAATCAGGCCAACTGCTGCTCGACGGCACCCCGCTGGCCTCGCTCGCGCTGCCCGACCTGCGCACCCGCATCGGCCTGGTGCCGCAGGACGCCGTGATCTTCTCGGCCAGCGCTTTCGAGAACATCCGCTACGGCCGCCCCGACGCCACCGCCGACGAGGTGCATGCCGCCGCCCGCGCCGCCTTTGCGCACGATTTCCTGCAGGCGCTGCCCGAGGGCTACGACACCTTCCTGGGCGAGCGGGGGGTGCGCCTGTCGGGCGGACAGCGCCAGCGCATCGCAATTGCACGCGCCATTCTCAAGAACCCGCCGCTGCTGCTGCTCGACGAGGCCACGAGCGCGCTCGACGCGGAGAGCGAGCGCATGGTGCAGGCGGCGCTCGAATCGGCCATGGAAGGCCGGACCACGCTCGTGATTGCACACCGCCTGGCCACTGTGCAGAAGGCCGACCGCATCGTGGTGCTGGACCACGGGGGCATCGTCGAACAGGGCACGCACACGACGCTGGTGGCGCAAGGCGGGGTCTATGCCCGCCTGGCCGCGCTGCAGTTCACGGCTTGAATCGGCAGGCGATTACTGCAGCGTTTCCTTGAGCGCCGCGGGAATGGCCAGCGGCAGCACCGGAATGCCCTCGTCGAGCAGCGCTTCGGTCTGCTCGCGGGTCGCCTGGCCGCGGATCCCGCGCTCTTCGGTTTCGCCGTAGTGCATCCGGCGCGCCTCGTCGGCAAAACGGTCGCCCACGTCCTCGGTCTTTGCGAGAACCTCGCGCACGGCGCGCATCCAGCGTGCCTCCGGAGACGACAGTTCGGCGGGCAGCTGGGCCTTGGCCGGCTCCGCAGACGATGATGCAGCGGCCTCCGTCGGCGCCTTTGCGTTGCCCAGGTTCAGGCGCGGCGCGCTCAACAGCTTGACGATGCGCGTGTCGGCACACACCGGACATTCCACCAGTCCGGCAGCGAGCTGGGTTTCGAAGGCTTCATTGGACGCAAACCAGCCTTCGAAGCCGTGGCCATGCGAGCAGCGTAGATCGAGAACCTTCATGCGCGGATTATCCCGCGCCGCCTTGTGAAGCGGTGGCTTGCCAGTCGAGTGCCCACGCGCCCGAAAGGACGTTCTGCAGCCAGAGCGTGCAAGTGAGCGACTTGGCGTCGGTGAGCGTGCCGTCGCGGCACCAGAGCGCAACTTCTGCCGGCGTGGCCGTGAACACGTCGAGAAACTCGCCGTGGTCGAGCTGGCGCGTGCCGAGCGAGAGGCCGCGCGCAAAGTAGATGTGGATGATCTCGGTGGAATACGCCACGGCCAGGTGCATGGCGCCGGCATACGCCCATTCGCGCGCGGTGTAGCCGGTTTCCTCGAGCAGTTCGCGCTGACCGCAGACGAGCGGGTCTTCGCCTGCATCGAGCTTGCCGGCCGGAAACTCGACCATCACATGCCCGACCGGATAGCGGTACTGGCGCTCCAGCACCACGCGGCCGTCCTCGAGCAGCGGAATCACCACCACCGCGCCCGGATGGATCACGTACTCGCGCGTGGCGCTGTGGCCGTCGGGCAGGCGCACGGTGTCGCGGCAGACCTGGAGGAAATTGCCCTTGACCAGAACCTCGCTGGCCGTGCGTTCTTCCTTCAGGTGCGAATCGGCGATGGGAGAAGAAGTCATGTCGGTCATCCGTGCCTGTGCTTCATGAGGTAGCGCCAGGTAAACCCTGGAAAGGCCAGCACGATGAAAAGCGCGCCGGTCACCGCATAGAACTCCCAGCCCTGCGGAGCGATCTGCCCTGCCCGGCTTTCGAACAGCAAACCCACGCCGCCCGCGGCGAAATACAGCACCACCAGTTCGGCCAGCCGCACGGGCAGCGGCTTGGGACGCGTGGCCAGCGGCACGACGCCGAACAGCCGGTCGTTGAAAAACGGCAGGTTGGCCGCCAGCAGCGCCACCACAAGAACGACCCAGACCGATGCGGTTTGCGACACCGTGGCGCGCCGCGGTCAGTTCGCCAGCGTGGCCACGATGGCCTTGGCGCAGAGCGTCATGAGGCCGCCGGGAACAATGCCCAGCACGAGAATCAGCAAGCCGTTGATCGACAGCACGGTGCGCACGTCGCGCGGCGCCGACACGGTACTGGCCGTGACGGGAGCGTCGAAGTACATGACCTTGACCACGCGCAGATAGTAGAACGCGCCGATCAGCGACGTGATCACCGCGAACACCGCGAGGCCAATGTAGAGCGCCTGCCCCGACGCGATCAGCGCCTGCAGCACCGCCAGCTTGGCGTAGAACCCGACCAGCGGCGGCAGGCCCGCGAGCGAGAACATCGCGATGGCCATCACGCCGGCGTACAGCGGGCTGCGCTGGTTCAGGCCGGCCAGGTCCGTGATCTCTTCGCTTTCGAAGCCCTCGCGCGCCAGCAGCAGGATGATGCCGAAGCTCGCCAGCGTGGTCAGCACATAGGTCACGATGTAGAACATCGAGGCGCTGTAGGCGAACTGTGCGTTGTAGGTGTTGCCGTTGACCACGCCCGCCACCAGGCCGAGCAGCATGAAGCCCATCTGCGCAATGGTCGAGTAGGCCAGCATGCGCTTGAGGTTGGTCTGTGCGATGGCGGCCAGGTTGCCCACCAGCAGCGATGCGATGGCCAGCAGCGCCAGCATCTGCTGCCAGTCGATGGCCAGCGGCAGCAGCCCTTCCACCAGCAGGCGGATGATGATCGCAAAGGCGGCCAGCTCGGGGGCCGCGCCGATCAGCAGCGTGACCGCCGTCGGAGCGCCCTGGTACACGTCGGGCACCCACATGTGGAAGGGCGCCGCCCCCACCTTGAAGGCCAGGCCCGCCACGATGAACACGAGGCCGAACACCAGCACCTGGTGGTTCACCTTGCCGCTGGCAATGATCTTGAACACCTCGTTGGTGTCGAGCGAGCCGGTCGCGCCGTACAGCATCGACAGGCCGTAGAGCAGGAAGCCGCTGGCCATGGCGCCGAGCACGAAGTACTTCATGGCCGCCTCGCTGGCCACCGCGTTGTCGCGGCGCAGCGCCACCAGCGCATAGCTCGACAGCGTGAGCAGCTCGAGGCCCAGGTAGATCAAGAGGAAGTTGCTGCCCGAGATCATCACGAACATGCCCAGCAGCGCGAACATGCCGATGGTGAACATTTCGCCGCCGCGCAGCATGTCGCGGTCCGCCGCATAGGGCCGGCCGTAGACCAGCGTGACCATCAGGGCCACCGTGGCAAAGCACTTGAGCCAGTTGCCCATGGGGTCGCTCACGACCATGCCGCCGAAGCCGTAGACCGTCTTGCCGTCGTTGGCGGCGATGCCGGTCAGCACGGCCACCACGGCCAGCGTGAGCAGCGTCAGGACGTAGGTGCGCGTGCGCTGCGCACTGGTGCTCGACAGGTCGACCAGCGCAATGATGCAGGCCATGACCAGCAGCACGATTTCGGGGTAGATCGCGACCCAGCTGAGTTTGTCAATCATCTCGTTCTCTTCTTCAGCGTGGAATCAGGGCAAGGGCAGTTTCGACGTTGCCACATGGCGCAGCAGCTCCGTCACGGAAGCGTCCATCACATCGGTGAACGGCTTCGGATGGATGCCCATCCACAGCACGGCAATGGCCAGCAGCGACAGCATCAGGAACTCGCGGGCATTGATGTCGGTGAGTTCCTTGACGTGGTCGTTGCCGACCGGGCCGAGGTACACGCGCTTGTACATCCAGAGGGTGTAGGCCGCGCCGAAGATCAGCGCGGTGGCCGCCCCCATGCCGATCCAGAAGTTGGCCTTGACCGCACCCAGGATGACCATCCACTCGCCCACGAAACCGGCGGTGCCCGGCAGGCCGCAATTGGCCATGGCGAACAGCAGCGCGAACGCGGCGAACTTGGGCATGGTGTTGACCACGCCGCCGTAGTCGGCGATCTGGCGCGAATGCACGCGGTCGTACAGCACGCCGATGCCGAGGAACATGGCGCCCGACACGAAGCCATGCGCAATCATCTGCACGATGCCGCCGGACACGCCCAGCTCGTTGAAGATGAAGAAGCCCAGCGTCACGAAGCCCATGTGGGCGACCGACGAGTAAGCCACGAGCTTCTTCATGTCTTCCTGCACCAGCGCCACCAGGCCGACGTAGATCACCGCGATCAGCGACAGCGCGATCATGAGCCAGGCCCATTCGTGCGAGGCGTCGGGCGCGATCGGCAGCGAGAAGCGCAGGAAGCCGTAGGCCCCGAGCTTCAGCATGATCGCGGCCAGCACGGCCGAGCCGCCGGTCGGCGCCTCGACGTGCACGTCCGGCAGCCAGGTGTGGACCGGCCACATCGGCACCTTGACGGCAAAGGCGGCAAAGAACGCGAAGAACAGGAAGGTCTGTGCCGTCGAACCCAGCGGCAGCTTGTGCCAGCTCAGGATGTCGAAGCTGCCGCCCGACTTGTTGTACAGGTAGATCAGCGCCACCAGCATCAGCAGCGAGCCGAGCAGGGTGTAGATAAAGAACTTGAACGCCGCGTAGATCTTGTTCGGGCCGCCCCAGATGCCGATGATCAGGTACATCGGGATCAGCGTGGCCTCGAAGAACACGTAGAACAGGATGCCGTCGAGCGCGGCGAACACGCCGATCATGAAGCCCGAAAGAATCAGGAACGCGGCCATGTACTGGTTGACGCGCTCGGTGATCACTTCCCATGCCGAGATCACGACCACCACGGTGGTGAACGAGGTCAGCAGCACCAGCCAGAGCGACAGGCCGTCGATGCCGACGTGGTAGTTGACATTGAAGCGCGCGATCCAGCTGCCCTTTTCGACGAACTGCATCGCGGCGGTGCCGTTCTGAAAGCCCGTGTAAAGCGGCACGGTCACCAGAAAGCTCACGATCGCGCCGACCAGCGCGACCCAGCGCACGCCCTTGGCATGCTCGTCACGGCCGAACGCCAGCAACGCGACACCGAATGCGATCGGCACCCAGATGGCAAGGCTCAACAAACCCATTTTTATTTTTCTCCGGCGCTTGGCTCAGCGCTTGAACCAGACGAAGTACGTCATCAGGATGAAGATCCCGAGCAGCATCGCGAAGGCGTAGTGATAGATGTAGCCCGACTGCAGCCAGCGCACCGCACCCGAGATGCGGCCGACGACCTTCCAGGAGCCGTTGACCAGAGCGCCGTCGATCAGCGCCTGGTCGCCGCCCTTCCAGAGGCCCGTGCCGAAGGCACGCGTACCGCGGGCGACGATGTTCTCGTTGAACCAGTCGAGGTAGTACTTGTTCTCGAGCAGGCGGTAGACCGGGCCGAAGGCGCGCTTGATGGCGGCCGGCAGCGCGGGATTCACCATGTACATGTAGAACGAGAGCACCACGCCTGCCAGCGCCAGCCAGAACGGCGCAGCCTGCAGGCCGTGGATCGCCATGGCCACGGGGCCGTGGAAGGCTTCCTCGAGTTCCTTCATGGCATGGTGCTTGTTCGCGTCGACCGCGATGGCGCCCTGGAAGAACTCGCCGAAGAGCATCGGCTCGATCGTCATGAAGCCGATCACCACGGACGGAATCGCCAGCAGCACCAGCGGCAGCCACACCACCCAAGGCGATTCGTGCGGCTTGGCGTGGTCGGCGTGGTGGCCATGGTCGGGCTCCTCGTCCGGCGCATGGTGGTGCGCGTCGGGATTCTGGTCGTAGCGCTCCTTGCCGTGGAACACCAGGAAGTACATGCGGAACGAATAGAACGCCGTGACGAACACGCCGGCCAGCACCGCGTAGTAGGCGAACTGCGCGCCCCACAGGTGGCTCTCGTGCACCGCTTCGATGATGCTGTCCTTCGAGTAGAAGCCGGCGAAGAACGGCGTGCCGATCAGCGCGAGCGAACCCACGAGCGAAGTGATCCAGGTGATCGGCATGTACTTGCGCACGCCGCCCATCCAGCGGATGTCCTGGTTGTGGTGCATGCCGATGATCACCGAACCCGCGCCAAGGAACAGCAGCGCCTTGAAGAACGCGTGCGTCATCAGGTGGAACACCGCGACCGAATAGGCCGAGGCGCCGAGCGCCACCGTCATGTAGCCGAGCTGCGAGAGCGTCGAGTACGCAACCACGCGCTTGATGTCGTTCTGGATGATGCCC
>Ga0307514_10006106_pt1 | contig 10575 bp, 9 predicted proteins | sample 16_EM_MG_FD_203088 | JGI IMG/M metagenome (GOLD analysis project Ga0307514, IMG submission 203088) | Populus trichocarpa ectomycorrhiza microbial communities from riparian zone in the Pacific Northwest, United States - 16_EM | ecosystem: Host-associated > Plants > Roots > Unclassified | place... | reverse complement strand
CATGAAAAAAACAACATGAATATAAACCATATATATTAATGATAAATCTAATTTTAAAAAATTAATATCATTGTTAATGAAAATAGTAATAATAATTTTAAATATTATTATTCATACCATTGTTATTGAAAATAGTAATGAAAAAAAGTTTTTTATACTTGGGTGGTTTAATTAATTAAATTGAACTAAGTTCAATTTGATTCAATGGCTTTTCAAGACCGGAACGGAACATGTGAAATGAAACCGGAACATTTCGGCTGAAATTTAGCCGAAAAATCCGGAACGGACCGAGATTTAAAATGAGATGAAAATTGTTCCGCTTTGTTCCGTTTTTTGAATTGTTATGAAATGTTTCGGTCATTCCAGATGAAACAGAACAGAATTGACAACCTTGATTTTATCAGTTTTGGAACTACGTTGTCATACTATTATTTTTTGGAGGGTCCATAGTTGTTATCAAGAAGTTTTTATTGAGTTGTTTAAAGTTAAAGAATGTTAGCAATACAATACACTTAGATAAGGTTGTGTTATACCTTGGGTTTATATTTTTTTTATATAAAAAAATAATAATGTTTATTATTATTATTATTATTATTATTAATGTTGTTAGTATTATCATTGTTTGTATTATTATTGTTGTTATGGTTGTTGATGCTGCTCCTCTTTTTACTATTGTTATTACTTTTACTACTACTGCTATTGCTGTTATTATCAATGCTAATTAACAACAAAAAAAAATCTCTTAGCAAATTTACCATGCAACAAGACTTAAATTACTATTTATTTTAATAGTATTATTACAATTTTGTCCTTGAAAAAAAACCATTGAACTAGGTGTTGGGGAAGAGTTGTCTTTCACTATGACACAGTTATCTTTAACATATCGCATGTGGTTATAGATATGTCATTTCTTTTTCTTTTTCTTTTTCTTTTTTGGCATGATAAAATTACTACTTTGACCTTGAATAAAAAAATCTAATGCCTTTTACTTAGGGGTGTTTTAGTCCTTTTATTTTTTTGGAATAGTGCAATTACTTTGATGCTGTTATAGACAATATATATATATAATTCTCTCATAAGAGTTTTTTGATCATTTTACATTGGTTTTGTTGTAGTTTTGGACGTTGCTTAAAGGTATTATTGTAATTGGCATATATTAAATATTATTTTAAAAAAACTTATTGGCATGTGCTTTTAACAAAGCCAGAATTCCATTAAGGTGGTTCCGTCGAGGGGGAGAAGAATTCTAAATCGAATACGACTGGGATTGAGGAGGGCTAGCTTTCATGTGGTTCAGGCTATAAGGGAATGCTTGTTAAACTCATACCAAGAAATTTCATATTAATAGAATTCTTTCATTAGAGCAAGTTCGGTCAGATCAAGCTATTTTGGTTTAGGGTAAGGGCGTAGCGAGCAAAAAATTCCATATCAAACAAAGCTCTATAAGGTACGTAAGAAAATCAGTCTTAAATGTGTGAACAGCCCCTGCGCTATTCAAGCAACGCATGTGGGGTCGTCCAACTACCACACATCACGCCACCTTCTGAGGCAGCATTTCGAATATCTTGCCGCCTTTACACAATGGTGAGCGTGTGTACCAGAAGCGCCTCTGGTTTGGCGTTGATGACCATTTCTCTTTTTTTCCTTCTTCTTCTCTCTCTCTCCTCCTAAGATTTTGCGCTCTCCCCTGCAAAATTTTAGAACAACCCCTTCAATTTCTTTTTCCTTCATATCTGGTCCCTATCATTTTGATTATGATTTTTTTTATTTTAGAATAAGCTACAAAGTTATAAATGCTTTTCAATTTTACCCCATATTATTTTTTAATCTATCAAATTTGTCATAACCTAATTTTGGATCCCCAAAAATTATTTTATAAAATATACACTTTTTATTCAAAAATACAAAAAAATCAGAAATTAAAAATCCAAAAATATTTTCGAGACACGAGGAGATAAATTTTTGAGTTGCAACATGTAAAAAAGGTAGAAGAATACTCAGATTGTGATATTTTGACAAGACAAGTTGAAGAAAGACTTAACGGAAAGAAAGTTGAGGTTGAAATCTAAAATTAGAAGAATTAATTAAGTTTAAGGACTTAATTAAACTTCGAACAGTTTTAATTGATTTAATTAAGGACTTGATTGAAATAAAAACTAAGTTTAAAGTCAATTAGGCAAAAATTGAAAGAATTAATTAAGTTTAAGAACTTAATTAAACTTCTAATGGGTTTTTTTATTTAATCAAGGACTTAATTAAAGAAAAATCAAATTTGGAGGTCTAATTCAAATCAATTCGCAAAGATTGGAAGATTAGAAACACAATTAAAACTTTCAAAGGCTAATTTTTTTAATTAGGGGCTTAATTAAAATAAATTTGAAACCAAGAACCACATTGTAAAAAATACTAAAATTTAAAGGTCCAATTGAAGAAGGCCAAGGATGAAATTGCAAGGAATCCAAAATATTATGATTGATTGGGAGCTCTATTGCAAAGTTCCAAAGGTTCAGAGACCAAATTGAAAAATACTATAATTTTACTATTCATTATCTTCTAAAAAACAAAAGATATCCAAGTATCCACGTTTCAGCCCTAATTTCTCCATCACCTCTTCACCAAAATACACAAATCACATACCAACTTACATCTTGGTACTTATACTTCACTTTAAGCTAAAATTCCAGCTCTTATTGCACTAAAAACACTTGCAGATTCTCTCTCAAAAACATTACTCAACACTGCTCTACTTGCAAAAATAACCTTATGTCCCCCTTTTGTCAAATTCAAAGCAGGACAAACTTTTGTTCTTAGCTTCAATGAATGGTTGAGATTTATTCCTTAATATTAAGGGTCAAGATCCCATCAACCCATAAACCCTAGAACCTCCCCGTTTCTCCTATAAAAATCCCACAAAACCCTAACTTAAGATACCATCTCTCAAACTATCCTTCTTACCATCTCCTCTCATCAAACCACCACCCGTAGAAACTAGGAACTCCACCACCCAAGACAACACCGTGACCTTCTCTTGATAGCTACCACCACATACTTTCCATTTTAGGTGCTTCTCTATTTTTTTAATAGACCCCTCTTGACAAGCAACCTCTGTTTTCAACCAAAGCTTTCATACACCAACATCCATCTTTCTTCTCCACCGTAAACAGCCCACCAAGGCCGGTAGCTTTGCTCCTTAACCAGCCATCAACAACCCAACAAGTTAACCCTCTATTAACACTGACTAGTTGCACCAACAACACCAACAACTTTCATCCTAGACCCACGACCCTTTCACGCCTTACTTTCCTACGTAAGAATAACTCCTCTCACCAAGTTATCTGCATCGTGAGCAGTAGTTCCTCCGCTGCCTAAAGTCACTATGAGTAGAAGCAAACTTCAGTAGATCTTCTATTGTCCAAGGCATGCAATATGAGTAGTGACAGGCCAACAGCAAATCAACATCATATATTACACATTAGAATTGAATGATTAAATTGAAAACAAATAAAAGTTTAGCAAAAAGGAAAAGGAAAAAATCAAAAATCAAAACCAAAACCAAAAGGATTGAATTTGAATGACTAATAATAATGTGGACCATAACTCTTCGGGGTAGGAGCGAGAAATGAAGGGGGGAAAGAAAAGTCAATCAACGACAAACCAACCACTATAAGCCTACACATGCCACCTAGAAAGGAAGAGGAGATGATGAAGAATAACATGATATGGTGGAAGCACATTTAAAACCACCATGAGACGTCACACTCGCTGCCCAAAATAAGCAGTGTCTCTCACGTGTTGGCACGTGCACGACACGTACTATCAACTTTTCCAACAAAAAATATTATTTAAATGATGAATGATGTTATTACCCCTGATCAAACCAACAATTAACAAAATACTTGAGGTAAAAAATACCGTATAACCCTGATTCCATTGTTTTTTTTTGTTCCAAGGGCATGTGCATAATTCCATTATACATAAAAAAAAAAAAAGTAAAACGGAAAAATACCCCCACCCAACAGTGTAAGTTGTTTTTGGTTTTAAGGGATTTTTTGTTATTTAACTATTCATTAATACATGAAAAAACTGATAATACCCCCAAACAAATCAATAATGACTAATTTGCCCGGTGAAAAGATAAAAATGCCCCTAATTTAAACATAGATAATTTTTTAGGAAGGATAAAAGGGTCATTACACTGTAATGGCGAATAGGAAAATATGAGTGTGGCTACAATGAATTTGCCATCCATTTTAGTTGTTTTATTATGTGTGTTAGTTAGTCAAGTTGTTCTTTTGCTTAGCTGATTAGAATACAAATATAAATATAAATATAAAAGAGTTTTTTAACAAAATTTTGGCCACTATACAATGAGTGCTCCTAGTACTGATGCATTCATTATAACAAAATCTTGAATCAACCATCTAGTTTGAGCCTTATTCCCAACAAATGCCTGCCTAGTCCTTTTCTAATGAAGCTTGAAAAAACCTTTACTGAATTTGAGCTTCCTATTGGGTGATAGTTGTTTGGATGAAGGTGTTACCTGTAAAAAACTCTCCAATGCCAAAATCAGTTTAGGGTATTTTATATAGCAATAATGTAAAGACAATAAGTAGAGAGAGTAAAATATATTTTTTCTTTGTCTTGTCTTGAGAGTGTCCTCCTTTTATTATTAAAACCTAACATTTTATAACCTGATAACATTAAAAAAAAATCTAGATAATATTTAGAAAAAATCTTTTAGCTCTTCATGACAACCCTATTCCGCTTATTATCTCTCCATATAGAGTAGTAATAGGTTTGTAGCTTGTAATAATAAAAAGAGATTAAAAAAAAGAAGAAAAGGAGAAGAGAAAGAAGGGAAAGGGTAAAAAAACTCGATTGGGCTTTGACCCGACCGAGTGTTGAGTCTCGGTTGGGCCTCAGCTTAACTGAGTGTTGAATCTCGGCCAAATCGAATGTGGGGGCTTGGTTCGGTATAGGCCCAACCAAGTTCCCCCTTTTATCTTATCATTATCAATTTCTCCCTGAAGTAAATTTTTAACAGAGTATTGTTAAAAAATTACTTTATCATAACGTCATACATAGTAGGGGAGAACGAAGGATATATACAAGGAATAATGTGAACTTATAGGGAAGGCTGGTTATATTATGGTCGACATTTGTAGGAATAAAGCCTGAGGACATGTTAGGAATCATAAGACATCTTTCACATGGGTGTGTAAATGATAAGGTTGGAGAATCTTGGTCCACCTCTTAAATGTTTCACATGAGCATGCGAGAATCTCTAATGGTTATCAGTAGAATCACTATTATAAATAGTCATTACTTATTCTCTGCTTTAGCATCACATTCGTCTTTCATTGGAATTACTTGTGGTGAACCTTTAGTGTGTAGAGACAAAGTTGAGGAACCCTACTCTTATTTTCTTGATTTTTTGCTTGCTTTTAAGTATATTTAGTTGGATAAAAAAAACCTTTGGTAGAGGAGATTTTGGAGCTGGTACTTTTGCCAGTGGGAGTGAGGGAGTTAATCTTTCTAATCACACTAGTAAGAGTAAAGGCGCTAGATTTTCTCACAAGATACATTGGTCCTCCACACTTACTTTTAACCCACCTCAATCCCATGATCCTTATAGGAGCATTGTAGCTAATAATGCTATTACTCAACTAACACTTAACATGAAAGCGGGGTATAATGATAGGAAGTAGAACACCATGAGCAACAACTAAAAATTTTGAGATCACATCACCTATGCATATATTTAAGTTTGAGTATTTTTTTTCTTTGTCTAGTTTTGTTACATATATTTTTCTACTATAACCTATATATGGGTCACTTGCACCTAAATAGGTGGATGACTGTGTAACATTCTCAATTCCAGAATTGGACAAGACAATTAAAATTATTAAATTTTATGGATATTTTATTTATTTATTTACACTGTAACGAAATTTCTATCGAAATTTCAGCAGAATCTCCCATATACCGAGAGGTACCAAGTTATTGACAATTCATCATGTACATATCTCATGTTCATTCCATCATCATCGCATATCCATGTTGCATTGCCACCACAATTATTATTAGTCACAATATTTATTGAAAATCCACGGATTCATTTCAAACATATAATTTACAACACAAACTAATAACAATAAACTTGATTAATAACATTAATATTGCAAGCATAAAATCTTGAACGTATCTAAGATTAATATAAAGGAATACTAACATCGTTCTAGTCATATAATTATTTTAAGAAAAATACAAAAACATCCATTTCATTCCAGGTTCATACAGAAGAAATAAAGATGCTAACCCTAAGTCATACAAAAGGAATTAAGAACATGAAATCCCTAAATCATACAAAAGAATTGGAAATGCTAATTTCCTAATTCATGCAACAGAATTAGACACTTAGGATACTACTCCTGACGGGAAAGAGAAGGACATGCAACATCAAAATAAGGGGATAATTATATTAAATAAATAAAATACAACTAAAAAATAGAGAGTTACTACTACATGCATCTACACATACAAGTACCCACTCGATAGGGCATAATCTTCGTTGATCCGCAAAAGAAAAATAACATTTGACGCTTCCTTTACTACATCTCAAGTCTATCCTTCCACAACCTACCCATGGTTTTCTTTTCGATTATCACACAATAATTTTTGTCTGATTTATTCCTTTTCCTTATCCGCCCCAAGTTCTGATATGGTCGTTGCCGACACTAATAACTCATATTAGTGTCATTAGTCACCCTTACCCGGATCGACTAATCAATTCCTTAATAATGTCGGCACTATCTTAATCGGTCGATGCCATTGAACTATTTCCAACCCGAAATAGTCAATCAATTGCTCTCCATCACACTTGGAGATGTTTCCGGTAATGCCGATGCCAAGTTCTCTTGACACCATAAACTTCCTCCTTAGGACGTTCATCAAGATATTGTGGGCTTGCTGATACCAGCATTATTTGTCGGTATCATTAACTATTCTTGATACGAATAGTTAATCAAGTTCAACATTCATTATATTTCCATCAAGGTTATGCTGATGTTAACAATATTTGTTAACATCATTAGTCACCTCTATTCGAGGTCAGCTAATCAAGTCCATAGGTGGTCGGTTTTTTTTATATATATATATATAATATAGACCCGTATCCGAACTCCAAATCCATGAGTCTACGACCGAAATTCAGATTTCAAATCCATTTCTGTTTCACCATATCTTTCCTTTCTTTAGTCATATTCACGAATATGATTTCTAGCATGAATTTAAGGACAAAGTTTATTATCATCCAAGAAGAGTATAGGTGTGGGACACCTACCTGCCACCAATGCTCGATTTGCGTTCCATTGTTGTTGTTGTACTCCCTATGTGGTTTCTCCTGAATTCACAAGTACACTACATTAGTTCACGACCGGTTTCCATTTCGCAAATAGCAATGCAATAACAATAACATTTACTCTTTACATTTCATTGTTTTAAATCATTACACACATCATCAACTTCACTTTTCAAATGTGGTTTATCCCCTACTAGTGTTAAAGTTCGATGTTACAAGATTTTTGGAGGGAAAGAAAATGATTTTCTGCCCCTATCACGGCTAAATCCCCCCGTTTTATTAATTCTCGTCAAATTTGCCAGTAGGGGTGGCAGTTTGACCTTTCCTGATATATTTACCTATATCTAGAGCTCTAGAGCTTTAAATTGAGCGAGGTTAGATTCGTTGGAAAGCTAACATCTCAGGCCATAATTTCCATAAGAGGTGTTTCCCAAATTTTATGGTTTTGAGGCCCGAAAAGTGATGAATCTGTCCAGAATTCATCAATGATTCCTAAGTGAGTTTTCTACTATAATTGATTCCTGCATAAACATACATAACACACCATAATTCTTCTTCTTTCCCTTTATTTGGCTCTTGGCCGATCGTAGTCTAAAGGAACTAAGGATCCCCCCCTTTTTTTCTAGCTGATTTTTCTTACAACACTCACTCATTGTCCATATTCTACACATGCCATAAGTGTTCATCAACCCCAAATTTCAGAATCCCTTTCCTCCTCATTTCCATCCTCACATGGTCGGCCACTTAAGTTTGGAGTCAATGATTTCTTTCTTTAATAATTTTGTGTGTTTCTTTCAAGTTTAGAGCATCTTATGTTAGTTTAACTAACCTCATTCCTATCAATTTCTGCATTTCCCTCATATTTTCCTTCAAGAACCCTAATTTATAAAATCTGAAATTTGTGCATAATTCCTACTTAATTGTTAACTTGTTTTATAAAATCAAGTCTAGTGTCCATACCTTTAGAAATTTCATAATTTCAGCTCATGTAAATTGAATATTTTAGCCCCTCTTCTCAAGCTTGCAGCCGGCCCCTTGTCCCCCTTGTTTTATCCTTGTTAGAATCCTTGTTATTGGTTATCCTCTCTACTTGTTATTGTGCATAATTCCCCTTGTTTTCCCTCTCTTTTGAAGAAGAAAATCTGCTCTCTTCCCCCTGTTTCTTTAGTTTCCAGCCGGCCATGAAAGAGGAATGAATGGGGTATTTATAGCCCCCATTCTTTCTAATTATACATCGGCCCCTATTCTTTCCTTTTCTTTATAATTTGAGTCATATTCCTTACGTCTTTATATTTTCCTATTTAATTTCTTAATTATTATTTTTATTTATCATGTGTATAATAACATTTTAATTTAATTTTTTTTCCAGGATTTTACATTCTCCCCTCCTAATAAGAATTGCATCCTTGAAATTTAAATGACATACCTGTCTCGGGAAATAGGTGAGGGTATTTTTCTCTAATCTCTGTTTCCCTTTCCCATCTTCCTTCTTCTATCTGTGAATTCCTCCATAACACTCTTACTAAAGGTACCCTTTTATTTCTCAACACCTTCTTGCTCCGATCCTAGATTCTGACTGGCTTGGTCTCTAGAGTTAAATCCTTCCTTACTTCAATGGGAACTAGGGGTAGTACTTATGAAGGGTCCACCTCTGCTTTTCATAATAAGAACACATGAAACACATTATGAGTTTTATCCAAATACGTAGGTAGTTGCAGTCGATAAGCAATCGACTCGATCCTTTCAACAATTTCAAATAGCCCGATGTATCTCGGGGCAAGTTTCCCTTTCATTCCAAACCGAATGATGCCCTTCCACGGTGCCACTTTTAAGAATGCTTTGTCCCCTACTTGGAACTCCAGAGGTCTCCTTTGATTGTCCGAATAACTTTTTTGTCTGTATTTGGCTTCTTTCATTCTATGCCTGATTAATCTTACTTTGTCGATCGTCAATTATACTATTTCGGAACCTAGAGCTCCCCCTTTCCAACTTCATCCCAACATATTGGGGTACGATATTTTCTCCCGTAAAGAGCTTCATATGACGCCATACCAATATAAGCTTGGTAGCTATTATTATATGTAAATTCTGCTAATGGCAACAGATCCTCCCAACTTTCCCCAAACTCCAACACGCACAACCTTAGGAGGTCTTCAAGTGTCTGGATATTCCTCTCTAACTGACCATCTGTCTAAGAATGGAATGTTGTGCTCAGGTTCACCTTAGTCCCTAAAGCTTGTTATAAGCTTAGCCATAATCTTGAGGTGAACCTTGGGTCCCGGTCCGACACAATTGAAAGAAGCACTCCATGTAGCCTAATTACTTCTTTCACGTATAATTTGCCAACTTGTCCACGGGATTCGTCATTTTTGTGGGAAAGAACAAGGCCGACTTTGTTAGTCGATCAACCACCACCCATATAACATCATTACCCTTTTTTCTCCTTAGTAATTCGATTATAAAGTCCATGGTTATATTCTCCCATTTCTATTCTGGAATTGGCAGCGGTTGTAACTCTCCCACTGGCCTCTAATGCTCTATCGTCACTTGTTGGCATACCCCACATCTTAACACATATTCAGCTATTTCTCTCTTCATGTTTGGCCACCAATAATATTTTCTTAGATCCCGATACATCTTGGTGCTCCAGGGTGAGTTGTAAATCGAGATTCGTGAGCTTTTTTCAACATTTCATCTTTCAGTATCTTATTCTTGGGCAAGTAAACTTATTTGCCTATGACCACCAACCCTTCTGGCAAAATTTGAAAAGGTGTCTTTATGCCCCGACTTTTCTTTTCCTTAATTTTCCTTATGCCTTCATCTGTCAGCTGAGCTTACAGGACTTTATCCCGCAGCATCAATCAAATTTTTAATTGAGCTACTAATAACCCTTTTAGGCCTACACTCAGCCGCACACCCATCATTTTCAACTCTACTAAACCCCCTTGTTCCTTGTTCCCCGAATAATCAACCACTGCCTTCCCTTTTCTACTCAACACATCAGCTACCACATTGGCCTTACTTGGATGATAATCGATCACATAATCGTAATCCTTTATCAACTCCAACCATCTTCTTTGTCGCATGTTTAACTCTTCCTGTGACATTAAATACTTCAAGCTCTTATGGCCAGTAAAAATATAAACTTGCGTCCCATAGAGGTAATGTCTCTACACTCATAGGGCAAATACTATAGCCGCAAGTTCTAAATCATG
>Ga0307514_10006104_pt1 | contig 10577 bp, 7 predicted proteins | sample 16_EM_MG_FD_203088 | JGI IMG/M metagenome (GOLD analysis project Ga0307514, IMG submission 203088) | Populus trichocarpa ectomycorrhiza microbial communities from riparian zone in the Pacific Northwest, United States - 16_EM | ecosystem: Host-associated > Plants > Roots > Unclassified | place... | reverse complement strand
TCCGCGGACGACGTCCTGCTCTCGGCGTCGGCCGGCGAGGAGGCCGAGTCCCCGGCAACCGGGGAGGTACACGTGTACCGGGTGAACGAGCTCGGGATGGAGCGCGTGTCACAGGAGCCCGGTGTGCACGCGGCGGTGCGCGCCGGGGGCGTGACCGTGCTGGTGTCCGCCACTCTCGACCGGCCGGGGGCCCGGGCACGGGTACTGCGGGACGGGAAGGAGACGGCGACTGTCACCTCGTACGCCGAAGATCCCGGTTTGTCCCCGCGCGTGACACTCACCGAGGGGGGCGCACGCCGAATCCCGTGCGCCGTGCTTATGCCTACGGACTACCCCGACGACACTCCCCTCCCCGTGCTCCTCGATCCCTACGGCGGTCCGCACGGTCCGCGGGTGGTCGCCGCGCACAACGCGCATCTCACCTCGCAGTGGTTCGCCGACCAGGGTTTCGCGGTGGTCGTCGCCGACGGCCGGGGCACTCCCGGCCGCTCCCCCGCCTGGGAGAAGGCGATCCACCACGACTTCACGGTGTCCCTGGACGACCAGGTCGAGGCACTCCAGGACCTGGCGAAGTCGTACCCCCTCGACCTGTCCCGGGTGGCGATCCGAGGCTGGTCGTACGGCGGTTGGCTGGCGGGCCTCGCGGTGCTGCGCCGCCCCGACGTCTTCCACGCGGGCATCGCGGGCGCCCCGGTCACGGACTGGCGGCTGTACGACACCCACTACACGGAGCGGTACCTGGGCGACCCGGCCGCACACCCGGAGTCGTACGCCAGGAGTTCGCTGGTCACCGACGAGAGCCTGTCCTCGCCCGCCGAGCCGCACCGCCCGCTGATGATCGTGCACGGCACGGCCGACGACAACGTGGTCTTCGCCCACACTCTGCGCCTGTCCTCCGCCCTCCTCGCCGCCGGCCGCCCCCACGAGGTGCTGCCGCTGTCCGGGGTGACCCACATGACACCCCAGGAACAGGTCGCGGAGAACTTGCTGCTGCTCCAGGTGGACTTCCTCAGGCGGTCGCTCGGACTGAGCTGAGAGCCACGTCCGCGAGAGCGGCACCGGTTCGGGCGCGAAAAGAGCCGTGCCGGTTCGGGCGCGAAAAGAGCCGTGCCGGTTCGGGCGCGAAAAGAGCCGTGCCGGTTCGAGCGCGAAAAAACGGGCCGGGAGACATGGCGCTCCCGGCCCGTTTACGGCACCCGCACGGCCGTACGCTGTTCAGCCTGACGCGTCCGTATATCGGGATCGGGTCGGTGAAGTTGCCTGCGTGTTAACGCGATTGATGGGTGTTTGTGAGGTTATTCCCGCCCTTCGGCAGGACCGTCCTGGGCCTCACCTCTCGCCGCCTCCGATGGCACCACCCGTTTCTCCTCCGCGAAGTGGCAGGCCGAGTCGTGGGCGGTGGGGCCGGGCAGGAACCGGAACTCGGCCGGCACCGCGAGTGCGGGCACCTCCAGGGCACAACGCTCCCGCGCCTTCCAGCAGCGGGTGCGGAAGCGGCAGCCGGAGGGGATGTTCGTCGGGGACGGCACGTCGCCGGCCAGGATGATCCGCTCGCGGTGTTCGCGGGCCTCCGGGTCCGGGACGGGTACGGCGGACAGCAGCGCCTGGGTGTAGGGGTGGGTGGGATGGTCGTAGATCTCGGCGTCCCTGCCGGTCTCCACGATCCGGCCGAGGTACATGACCCCGACCCGGTCGGAGATGTGCCGGACGATCGACAGGTCGTGGGCGATGAAGACGTAGGAGAGCGCGAACTCGTCCTGGAGGCCGGCCATCAGGTTGATGACCTGCGCCTGCACCGACACGTCGAGCGCCGACACCGGCTCGTCGGCGACGATGATCTCGGGGCGCAGCGCCAACCCCCGGGCGATGCCGATGCGTTGGCGCTGGCCGCCGGAGAACTGGTGCGGATAGCGGTTGATGTACTCGGGGTTGAGGCCGACGACGTCGAGGAGTTCCCGCACCCTGCGGCGCCGGTCGCCCTTCGGGGCCACCTCGGGGTGGATGTCGTACGGCTCCCCGATGATGTCGCCGACCGTCATCCTCGGGTTGAGCGACGTGTACGGGTCCTGGAACACCATCTGGATGTTGCGGCGCACGGCCTTCAGCGCTCGGCCGGACAGCTTGGTGATGTCCTCGCCCTTGTAGCGGATCTCCCCCGCCGTCGGCCGTTCCAGGTTGACCAGCATCTTGGCGACCGTCGACTTGCCGCAGCCGGACTCGCCCACGATGCCCAGGGTCTCGCCCCGGTCCAGGGTGAAGTCGACGCCGTCCACGGCCTTGACCGCGCCGACCTGCTTCTTGAACAGGATGCCCCGGGTGAGCGGGTAGTGCTTGACCAGTCCGCTGACCTCCAGGATCGGCTCAGGCGTCGAGGCCATGCAGGCACTCCCTCCAGAAGTGGCAGGCGCTGCCCCGGTCCCCGGACACCTCGTACAGCGGGGGAACGTCGGTGCGGCACACGTCCTGGGCCATCGGGCAGCGCGGGTGGAAGGCGCAACCGGGCGGGATGTTCATGAGGTTGGGCGGCAGGCCCTTGATCGCGTAGAGCTCGTGGCCCTTCTGGTCCAGGCGCGGGATGGAGTCCAGCAGGCCTCGGGTGTACGGGTGGGCGGGCGCCTTGTAGATGTCGTGGACCGGGGCCGACTCGACGATCCGGCCCGCGTACATCACCGCGATCCTGTCCGCGACGTCGGCGACCACACCGAGGTCGTGGGTGATCAGGATGAGGCCCATCTTGTACTCGCGCTGCAACTCCGCGAGCAGGTCCATGACCTGGGCCTGGACGGTGACGTCGAGGGCGGTGGTGGGTTCGTCGGCGATGATCAGCGCGGGCTCCAGCGCGAGCGCCATGGCGATCATGATGCGCTGGCGCATACCGCCGGAGAACTGGTGCGGGTACTGCCTCACCCGCTCCCTGGCGCCGGGGATGCGGACGCGGTCCATCAGCTCGACCGCCTTGGCCCGCGCGTCCTTCCGCGACATACCCCGGTGGACCACGAACATCTCGCCGAGCTGGTCGCCGACGGAGAGCACCGGATTCAGCGACGACAGCGCGTCCTGGAAGATCATCGCCATCTCGGCGCCGCGGATCCTCCGCCGTTCCTCCTCCTTCAGCTTCAGCAGGTCCTGGCCCTGGAAGAGGATCTCGCCGCCGGTGATCCGCCCCGGCGGGATGTCGAGGATGCCCATGACGGTCTGCGCGGTCACCGACTTGCCGGAGCCGGACTCACCGAGCACGGCGAGCGTCTCGCCCGCGTCCACGCCGTAGTCGACGCCGTTGACGGCCTTGGCGACGCCGTCCCTGGTCCGGAACTCCACATGCAGATCACGCACTTCGAGCAGCATCGCGGCGGCTCACCTCAGCTTCGGGTCGAGGGCGTCGCGCACCGCGTCGCCGAGCATGATGAACGCGAGCACGGTGAGCGCGAGCGCCCCGGCCGGCCAGAGCAGCATGTGCGGGGCCTGGCGGATGTAGGCGGACGCCGCGGAGATGTCGATCCCCCAGCTGACCGTCGGCGGCTTCAGCCCCACACCGAGATACGACAGGGTCGCCTCCAGCGCGATGTACGTGCCGAGCGCGATGGTCGCCACGACGATCACCGGCGCGATGGCGTTGGGCATGATGTGCCGCAGCAGGATCCGGGAGTTGGAGGCGCCCAGCGCCCGCGCCGCCTGGACGTAGTCGTGCTGTTTGGCGGTGATGACGGAACCCCGGGCGATACGGGAGATCTGCGGCCAGCCCAGCAGCACCATGAACCCGATGACCGGCCAGACGGTGTTGCTGGTCACCACGGAGAGCAGCACCAGACCGCCGAGGACGACGGGGATCGCGAAGAAGACGTCGGTGATCCGGGACAGGAACGAGTCCGAGAGCCCGCCGAAGAACCCGGCGAGCCCGCCGAGGACCGACCCGATGATCGCCACGCCGAGCGACGCGCAGACTCCGACCGTGACGGAGGTCCGGGCGCCGTAGACGGTGCGGGTGTAGACGTTGCAGCCCTGACCGTCGTAGCCGAACGGCGCGCCCGGCTGGGAGCCCTCCTGGGCCTTGGCCAGGTCGCACTTGAGCGGGCTGCCGGAGGCGATCAGGGACGGCCAGATCGAGATGACGACGAGGAAGAGGATCACCAGGCCGGAGACGATGAAGACCGGGTTGCGGCGCAGGTCGCGCCAGGCGTCGGACCAGAGGCTGCGGGGCTTGCCGGAGGGGCCCGGCGTGCCCTGTGGTCCGTCCGGGTCCGGTCCGTCGGAGCCGGCCGGCGACGGCTGCTCCAGCACCTCGCCCTCGCTCGTGGCGAGGTCCATGGCGCCGCCCATTCCGGTCGCGGCGATCGCGCCGTCCTCGGCGGCGCGGCCCCCGCCCGACATGTACGGCTCCCGCGGCATCGGCTCAGGCATAGCGGATCCGGGGGTCGAGGACGGCGTACAGGAGGTCGACGATCAGGTTGGCGACCAGGAACACCAGCACGAGCACGGTCACGAAGCCGACGACGGTCTGGGTGTTCTGGCGCAGGATCCCCTGGTAGAGCTGGTAGCCCACGCCGTGGATGTTGAAGATCCGCTCGGTGACGATCGCGCCGCCCATCAGGGCGCCGATGTCGGTGCCGATGAAGGTGACCACGGGGATCAGGGAGTTGCGCAGCAGGTGCCGGGTGATGACGCGGCGCCTCGGCAGTCCCTTGGCGATGGCCGTACGGACGTAGTCGGACCGTTTGTTCTCCGCGATGGACGTGCGGGTCAGGCGGGTCACGTAGGCGAGCGACACGGAGGCCAGGACCAGCCCCGGCACGATCAGCTCGCCGAACGTGGCGTCCGTCGACACCGACGGTTTGATCCAGCCCCACTCGACTCCGAGCAGAAGCTGGAACAGCAGACCGGTGACGAAGGTGGGGATGGAGATCACCACGAGGGTGAGCAGCAGGACCGAGGTGTCGACGGGCCGCCCGCGCCGCAGGCCCGTGACGACACCCAGGGTGATGCCGATGACGATCTCGAAGAGGATCGCCACGATCGTCAGCCGGATGGTGACCGGGAAGGCCGTCGCCATCAGCTCGGTGACCTCCTGGCCGTTGAACGCGGTGCCGAAGTCGCCGGTGAAGACGTTGCCCATGTAGGTCAGGTACTGCTGCCAGACCGGCTTGTCGAGGCCGAACTCCTTCTTCAGCTGGGCCGCCGTCGCCGGGTCGCACTGTCTCTCACCGCACAGGCCCGCGATGGGGTCGCCCATCACGTTCACCATCAGGAAGATCAACAGGGTGGCCCCGACGAACACCGGGACCATCTGGAGCAGCCGTCGGACGACGTACCGTCCCATGACGGGCTCAGCTGACCTTGATCTCGTTGTAGACGGGGACGCTGAAGGGGTTGAGCTTCACCTCGGACAGCCGCTCCGAGTAGCCGGCGCTGCCGTTCTGGTACCAGAGGGGGATGGCGGCCATGTTGTCCCGGACGACCTTCTCGGCCTTCTGGAAGGTCTCGATGGCCTTGGCGGTGTCGGTCTCGGCGTTGGCCTGGTTGATGAGGTTGTCGAAGTCCTGGTTGGACCACTTGCCGTCGTTGGAGGAGGCGTTGGTGTAGTACAGCGGCTGGAGGAAGTTCTGGATGAGGGGGTAGTCCATCTGCCACCCGGCCCGGAACGGCCCGCTCATCTTCTTGTCGGTGATCTGGGTGCGGAAGTCGGCGAAGGTGCCGACCGGGTTGCCGACGCAGGCCTTGTCGTTGTCCAGCGCGTTGTTGATGGAGTTGCAGACGGCGTCGACCCACTCCTTGTGGGAGCCGGTGTCCGCGTTGTACGTGATCTTGACCTGGCCGCCCGGGAGCCCGCCGCCCTCCTGGACCAGCTTCTTGGCCTCGTCGGGGTTGTACTCGCAGGCGCTCCCGCACAGGCCCGCCTGGAAGCCGCCGTCCGTGCCGAGGACCGGGGAGGTCCAGTCGGTGGCGGGGGTACGGGTCTTCTGGAAGATCGTTTCCGTGATCTGCTTCCGGTCGATCGCCATGGACAGGCCCGTACGGACCTTCTGGGACCCGCTCTGGTTCCAGTCGCTGTCGTAGAACGGGAAGGCGAGCGTCTGGATGATGCCGGCCGGGGTGTTGATGTACCGGCCGCCAAGGTCGCTCTTGGCGTTCTTGAGCTGGGCGGCGGGGACGTCGTCGACCAGGTCGAGGTTGCCGGCCATCAGGTCGGTGTAGGCGGTGTTGTTGTCGGTGTAGACCTTCAGGTCGACGCCGCCGTTCTGCGCCCTGTCCGGGCCGGGGTAGGCGTCCCACTTCCGCAGGGACATCTGGGTGCCCTTGGTGTACGAGTCGACGGTGTACGGGCCGTTGCCGACCGGCTTCGCCACCCAGGCGTCGTGGTCGTCGAAGAAGGCCTGCGGGAGCGGGGCGAAGGCGGGGTATCCGAGGGTGTCCGGGAACGTCGAGAACTTCTGGTTCAGCTTGACGGTGAAGGTCTTGTCGTCGACGACCCTGAGACCGGAGAGGGTGTCGGCGGTCTGCTTGCTTCCGTCTTCCGGGTGGACCGTGTCGTAGCCGTCGATGTAGCCGAAGAAGTACGCGTTCTTCTGGTTGTTCTTCAAGCTGGCGCCGTAGTTCCAGGCGTCCACGAAGGACTTGGCGGTGACGGCCTCGCCGTTGCTGAACGTCCAGCCGTCCTTGATGATGATGGTGTAGTTCTGCGAGTCCGAGGTGTCGATCTTCTGGGCCAGCATGTCCTCGGCCGCGCCGGTCACGGGGTCGTACCTCTTGAGGCTCCGGAAGATCATGTCGAGGACCTTGCCGCCCTGGACCTCGTTGGTGTTGGCCGGCTCCAGCGGGTTCTGCGGATCGCCCCAGGAGGAACTGAGCACGGCGCCGCCGTCGCTGCTGGCGCTGCTGTCGCCTCCGCAGCCGGACGCCGCGAGGGCAACCACCGCCGCGCAGGCGGCCCATCTGGCGTGCGTGGCTCCACGCATGGAGTGCCTCCTCCTGAGTGCCCCGCGCGGTGCGGTGTGCGGCCGGCGCCGGGATTCTGAACCATTACCGGTCAATATCGGCCCATAGCGCCCATAGCGCACGTGAGCACGGGCCGTATGGGTCAGCGGTCGCACAGTCGTCCGGCGCCCTCGCCCGCACGAGGGACGGAAAGGCCGAGAAACATCGTCAGGCCTCCACCTGGGGACCTTCACAGGTGTGGACCAATGACTGTCTCGTTCCCATCAACGGATTATTTCCGCAGGCCACACGGCCTTCACGCGCCGTTGACGCACCTGGAGCGGCGCTGATAGACACACTCATCAACCCCGTCGGCGACACCCGGTCCGGTCCGATCCAGCACTCCGACAGCACTCCGACAAGCCGTCCCTGTGCGAGCGATGACGCGAGGTCACGACCCATGAGCACACAAGTCCACGGCAGGGGGCTCTCGGGCCCGAGAAGATCACGGCCCCGCGTCGCCCGGCTCGTCGCCGTCGTCGGTGCCGCCACCCTGACGTTATCGGCCGGGCTCGCGACCCCGCTCGACCCGGCGCCCCAGCAGGCCTCGGCCGCCGAGAGCAAGAGCGTCCTGACCGTCGCGGTCGCCCAGAGCGTCGACTCACTGAGCCCGTTCCTGGCGCAACGGCTGGTCAGCACCAGCATCCACCGGCTGATGTACGAGTACCTGACCAACTACGACCCCAAGGACAACCACGCCGTCCCCGGCCTGGCCACCAAGTGGGAGTCGTCCGCCGACAAGCTGACCTGGACCTACACGATCCGCCCCGACTCCACATGGTCGGACGGTCAGCAGGCCACCGCCGAGGACGCGGCCTGGACGTTCAACACGATGATGACCGACGAAGGCGCCGCCACCACCAACGGCAGCTTCGTCTCCAACTTCAGGAAGGTCACCGCGCCCAGCCCCACCCAGCTGGTCATCGAGCTGAAGAAACCGCAGGCCACGATGACCGCCCTGGACGTGCCGATCGTGCCGAAGCACGTCTGGGAGAAGGTGGACGACTTCTCGAAGTTCAACAACGACAAGAGCTTCCCCGTCGTCGGGAACGGGCCGTTCGTCCTCACCGACTACAAGCCCGACAGCTACGTCCGCCTCAAGCCGAACAAGAGCTTCTGGCGGGGCGCTCCGAAGTTCGACGAGCTGGTCTTCCGCTACTACAAGGACCAGGACGCCGCCGTGGCCGCCCTGCGCAAGGGCGAGGTCTCCTTCGTCGCCGGGTCCCCGTCGCTGACCCCCGCTCAGGCGGCCTCCCTGAAGAACGAGAAGAACATCCGCGTCAACGACGCCCCCGGCCGCCGCTTCTACGCCCTCGCCACCAACCCTGGCGCCAAGGCGAAGAACGGCCGGAAGTTCGGCGACGGCGACCCCTCCCTGCTGGACGAGCGGGTCAGGCACGCCCTGTTCATGGCGGTCGACCGCCAGGCCATCATCGACAAGGTGTTCCAGGGGCACGCCGTCGAGGGCGAGGGATACATCCCGCCCCGCTTCTCGCAGTACTTCTGGAAGCCCTCGGCGAGCCAGGAACTCGCCTACGACCCGGCCAGGGCGGCCCAGCTCCTCGACCAGGCGGGCTACAAGAAGAACAGCTCCGGCAAGCGCCTCGGCAAGGACGGCAAGCCGATCACGTACCGCGTCCTGTGCCACGCCACCGACCCCAACGACAAGGCGGTCGGCCAGTACCTGGAGGAGTGGTGGGGCAAGCTCGGCATCGGGGTCACCCTCGACTGCCTGGACAACGTCACCGACCCCTGGCTCGCGGGCACCTACGACCTCGCCTTCGACGGCTGGTCCGTCAACCCCGACCCGGACTTCGTCCTGTCGATCCACACCTGCGCGGCCCTGCCCGCCACCCCGAAGGACACCGGCGCCACCGACAACTTCGTCTGCGACAAGCGGTACGACGACCTGTACGCGCGTCAGCTCGCCGAGTACGACCCCGCCAAACGGGCCACTCTCGTCCAGCAGATGGAGTCGCGGCTGTACGACCTGGGGTACATGAACGTCATGGCGTACCCGAACGCCGTCGAGGCCTATCGGACCGACCAGATCAAGTCGATCCGGACGATGCCGAGCGCGGCGGGCAACATCTACGGCCAGGACGGCTACTGGAGCTGGTGGTCGGCTGTCCCCGCGGCCTCGGACAGCTCCTCCGACGGCTCCGGTTCGACCGGCGCGGTCATCGGCGGTGTCGTGGCCGCCGTGGTCCTCGTGGGCGCCGGCGTCTTCTTCGTCCTGCGCCGCCGCTCCACCGCGGACGACCGTGAGTAGCGTGCAGAAGGCCGCCGCCCCGGCCCTCGCCGGGCCGGCGGCACGCACCCCCCGGGCGCGCACCGGCACGGCGTACGTCCGCTACGGCGCCGGCAAGGTGGGCGGCGCCGCCGTCTCGCTGCTCGCCGTGCTGGTCACCGGGTTCTTCCTGTTCCGGCTGATTCCGGGCGACCCGGTCAAGACCATGACCGGTGGCCGCCCGGTGTCCGCGGCTCAACTGGACGCTTACCGCCGGGAGTTCGGCCTTGACCTGCCGCTGTGGCAGCAGTTCACCGACTACTGCGGCAAGGCGCTCACCGGCGACCTGGGCACGTCGTACCAGTTCCGCGCCCCGGTCGTCGACAAGATCGGGGAGGCGCTGCCGAACACGCTGCTGCTGACCGGCACCGCGTTCGTCCTGTACACCGCCCTCGGTATCGTCCTCGGCACCCGCGCGGCCTGGCGCCACGGCCGGCTCGGGGACCGGCTGAACACCGGTCTGGCGCTGACCCTCTACTCCGTCCCGTCGTTCTGGCTGGGCCTGCTGCTGATCATCGTGTTCTCCGTGGGCATCGGCCCGATCCCCGGACTGTTCCCCACCGGCGGGATGGAGTCGGGCGGCGAGGAGGGACTCGGGTACGTCCTCGACGTGGCCCACCATCTGGTGCTCCCCGTGCTCACCCTGGTCGCGGTCGAGTACGGGCAGACGCTGCTGGTCACCCGCTCGGCGCTGCTCGACGAGATGGGCAGCGACTATCTGACCACCGCGCGTGCCAAGGGCCTGCGGGACGACCTGGTCCGGCGCCGGCACGCCGTGCCGAACGCGCTGCTGCCGACCGTGACACTGGTCTTCGTCAACCTCGGCCGGACCGTCGCGGGAGTGATCCTGGTCGAGACCGTGTTCTCCTGGCCGGGGCTGGGCGGACTGTTCTACCAGGCACTCAGCGTGCCGGACCTGCCCCTGGTCCAGGGGCTGTTCCTCTTCTTCGCCGCGGCGGTGATCATCATGAACACGCTGGCCGACCTGCTCTACCCGCTGCTCGACCCACGGGTGGGCCGATGACGACCGACACCCCGACCGACGTCCCGGCGGACAGCCCGACCGACGGCGGCCCCGCTCCGGTGACCGGGGCCGGTCCGGGCCGGCTCGCCTGGCAGCGCCGCAGGCGCTCACTCGTACGGTTCTGGACGCGCTACCGCACCCACCGCGCCGGTGTGGTGGGCCTGGTCTCGCTCGCCGTGTTCGCGCTGGCCGCCCTCACCGCGCCGCTCACCGTCGGCTCCGACGTGGCCGGGGTGACCGACGCTCCGGGGCGGCCCATGGAGAGCCCGAGCGGCGAGTTCCCGCTGGGCACCG
>Ga0307514_10006103_pt1 | contig 10584 bp, 10 predicted proteins | sample 16_EM_MG_FD_203088 | JGI IMG/M metagenome (GOLD analysis project Ga0307514, IMG submission 203088) | Populus trichocarpa ectomycorrhiza microbial communities from riparian zone in the Pacific Northwest, United States - 16_EM | ecosystem: Host-associated > Plants > Roots > Unclassified | place... | reverse complement strand
CGACCAACCGATACTCTGCCAACGTAGATTACGACACCCTTGTCGGGTTGCGATCTTTATATCGCTCCTGGCCTTTCGCCAATGTCAATAATCCCTCACGCACTGCATGCTTAGGATCCGGACTTCCAGATCCGGGGGTTGCGCGCATTAATCCCTCAGACTAACTTAGAGCCAAGGGTGCGACGATCCCGCTTACTCGCATATTGCATATCGCGTGCTGCGCCCCCACATTGCTTATCGCAAGTAGGCTGCGTTGTCCCGCTTATTAAAGATAATAGATATTACGTTTAATTATGCGCACCACTGATGGTATTTCACATCTTGGCTATCGCGACATAATTGCATCATCATTACGAATCTGCACGATAAGAAATGTCTTATCGTAATCGTAACACGCGGCTTAGATATAACCCCGCTAAAGGTTATCTAACTGATCAAACATGCGGGCTTACGCAAGAAGGTGTTTTGCTTCGTGAACTAACAGTATCCATCCCATTGATGGTAGTCACGTGTACTTGCTTGCCTCAAACATGTATCATGACCGCTATCAGGAGAGAACCCCTAACACGTGACGCTTGGAAACGCAGTCGAGTAAATCCGTTACCTCAGACTCAGAGACAGCTTAACAAGGCCTGAAATATTAAGCGGCTCCAGCGTGAAAGGAAGACCGCCGAAGGATTACGCCAGGGAAGACTTCTGGAAATTCCCAAGCAGGATATCAGTAACCTTAGCAGAGAACAGGATCTACGGCCATGGACCTAGTACTTGTTCTAGTATTGAGAGAATACTTAGATCAGTTACTTAGGGTAACACCCCTGTAACTGGTCTGCCTCTTGGTGGTTGACTGTTTAGTTGAAGTAACCACATCAGCAAAATGTATTTTTGTCTCTGGGGGTCTCTGGGAGTGTCTGGAAGATGTCGGACCAGTATCCAAGGGTGGTCAACTTTCAGAGTATACTGGACTGATGCAGTGGCCTTCAGGTGCACTAGGGAACTCCAGGGACAAATCTAGGTGGTCATAGAAGGTCTAGTGACACCCTGGGGATCACCTGTGTGCGCCGATGTCAACCCTGGGAGCACCTGGAAACGTTGAAGACAAGCGAAGAAGTGCAGATGGCAAGTCTGGGAGCGGGGATGACAAGTCTGGGAGCGCAGATGCCAAGGCTGGCAGCGCCGACGACAAGCCTGGGAGGAGTTGGGAGCAACAATACCAAGTTTGGAAGTTTCTGCGAGCACCGGTGACAAGCCTGGGAGCACCTCAAACCACTCTAGAGCATTCTGGATAAAACCACATCTTGTTTGGGAATGCTACTGGCGTGCCTGGAAGTCATAGCTACTACTTATTGTTCAAAGATTTTTAAAACTCATGTATTCAGTTTGTATTCTTATCTATGTATCTATATACCTATCCATCTACACACGGTATACCTGGACTGCCTGTAGGTGGTCACTCAGAGCAATTTCAGGTGCGCCTGAAAATATCAATGTAGCAAACTGAGAGATACACTCTGAGACGGTGAACAAGCATGTTTGGCGATGCAATTGAACACCATAATCGTAAGAACTTAGATGCCGTTATCGTGCGAGTTTCGAGATACACTAGAAGGCCGTGATCAAGCGTGTTTGGGGATGCACTAGCATGCCATGATCAGGCGAGTTTGGAAATGCACTTGGAGGCCATGATCGTACAAACATCGAGGCTGCAATAAAGCGAGTTTGGAGATACACTTGGAGGCTGTAATCGAGCGAGATGGGTGATGAACTTGCAGGCCATGGTGGAGCAAAATCAGACGTGTACTTGTGGGAGGTCGATGGACTGCATGGTGGGTACTGGCACTCCATCCATCTGTTAGTTGACTTGCAATGGAGGAAATGTAACAAGGTGACTGTACCTGCAAGATCGCATGGAGGGCTGGCTGATAGCGGTCAATCGTGCTGTGAGGGGTTTTCCCTTAACAGTGTTTACGCTACTTGATCAAACTCAAGGGGTACGTGTTACGACGCTTAGTTCATGTGACATGGGAGCTTGCTGCCCCGGAGAGCATTTCAAGTAGTCACATATACCTTAGCGGGTATGAGTGGGACACGTCTCGATTGAATAAGCTGAGGCTTAGCAGATTCATTGAAGTATACGCTGTGGCAGCTGATTTGATGATGCAACAAGACTGCCATATCGAAAGGGCTCCAATCCTGCCAAGCATGTTGTTTTCAACCGGATTTATTATTTAGATACTATCGGAATTTGGCTAAATGGGTAGAGCAAAGGAGTTTGTACCGCAGACTAGGCAGTAGTTAGCCAATACGTGAGTAAGCGGGATCTCCAGCCAATGATAAGTAAGTGTGGAACAACTTGGGAACTCCCTGGCCAAAGGAAATGGTCTCGGCCGGAGCATGCTGTGACTGAGAGATTATTATGTTGGCTGTTGATATGAGTCATGGAGCATCCCTGCACATTGGTTTGTGACGGAATGGCCACTGCAAAAATCACCCTTTCAAAGACGAGGTGATGCAAATCATTTAATCTATGTTGGAATAGTATTAGCTGGTCGTCGACTGAACGTATGATGCATCGGTACTATAGTATTAATGGGGGAAAGCGCGTTCCGATCAAATTCTAATATATGTTCCAACTACTGAACCATATGTTAGCAAGATATCCAAGTTGAAGTTATGAACTGATATATGATATCGTGCGGGTGAGGCCTGATTCTTATCCGCAGCATAATGCTTCAATACCACACTGGCATGAACACAATAATCAAAGGAATTCGTGGCAATCTCTACTATGCCCATTTGTGTACAGTTTCCCTTAGAATGCATGTGTACGTATCTAAATGGAAGCCGCAAAGCATGTTGCCATCAGAATCATGTAAACGAAGTATGAGTGCGCATGCGTAACATCCCAAGAAGTTTCTACCAAGAGGTCACATTATTCCGGCAATAAAAAGAACAAGCTCTAGCAGCGAAACTAACTGCAATTCCTACCAGTGAAAGAAGACCATTATTTATTATTGTGTTTTCATAATACCTATACCTATTATTATATATACATAAAATCTATTAGCTTTCTGTGACGGCAGCCTGGCACCTTTGATAAGTATTATCCCGATGACACTTACTTGTGAGAACGACAATCACGTTATTGTATACACACTTGAACTGATTATATTCTTTGCAAGGAATAACCAGTATATCCTTGTGGCTCAGTGCATCTGGTTGGTCTCCTCGATTATCGGATTACAACAAGGACGAGTTATACGTATCAACAATCTTAAGTTCAGGATAGAGAAATCGAAGCAATTACCAGATCCGGTTGAGACCGATATATTCAATCTTCACCTGGACCGTGTAATACGTATTGAATCTGCGGCCGAGGGTAGTAGCGAATCTCAAGCTGACAAGGCAGATTTTTTGGAGAATGATACTCATGATAGGATTTCAGAGAACTGCGAGGTATACCTGCAACAATCGACACTCGAAAGGAAGAAGATAGCTAGGACGTCCTTGCTGATTAGTATGGGGTTTTCAAAGAAAAAGATTCAAAGAATGGTGAATAATTATTATACTCAAATACAAGGAATCCATAAGTCTGAGTTAAACCAAAGAAAGACTGCTGGAAAGTGCCAACAGTGTGCCTGGCCTCAGGATCAGAAAGGGGGTCATAAGACCTTGGATTGCTTCGGGTGGAAACGGCTAGAGAAAGGAACAGCGCCATTCACCAATAAGAAAAATTATAATAATAATACGATCTAGGGCTGTGCATAAGTATCTATACTTAGCTTCGAAGCACTCCCCTAACATGTAAAGAGATGTACGGCGGAAGCTGAAGCTACACTCAAGGGTGTACTTGTGATCATGAAAATGAAGGGAAGACAAAAATTTTGAGTGTATGCTGTACTGAGTGGATGCTGTACTTGGTGTATGCTGTACTTGTTGTATGCTGTAGTCGGTGCCCACTTATGATCATGAGTTGGAGAGATCGAGAGGGATGACTTAACTTTGTGTTATTGTGATGATGGTCAAGTTGTAGTCAAGAAAGAGAGATGAGGAATGAAGATGCGAACGATATGGAGGATCCGAGCAGATTTGAGAAATCTGGGGTGCCACATGCTTGTTTGAGTTTAGAAGGCCTCATATCAGCTTTATTACCCCACAGATCAGCAATTGTACCTTCCGTATCGTGAATGAGAGATTGACTTGCACACAAAGTTCTCTCAAGTCCCAGTTTATCATGATGATTTGGCCAAGCTCCTCTGATTTCTATCTCTTTCTTGTCCTCAACTCTACCATCACCTTAGAACAGGACGTTAAATTATCCCTCTCTATCTCTCCATGCCTGTTAGGGGGGTGCCTCCAGCAAAGTAACTGCACTTCTATCTTGACATGGAGTCTTGAGTAAGTTGCAAAATGCATGGCTGTAGTTGCTATCGTAATTCTTATGTATATCTCCAATGGAAAAGAACAGGTAATCTATACAAATCGTGTACATACAGTGGACAAATATGTATTGTAGCATCCGATGTGATCAAGTATATGCTTACTACATCATATCTTGATGTAATGCAATATTGACAGTACATATAATAAATCTTAGGAGATGTTATCCTGACATGTATGGGTATAATTAATCCTGGTGATCAATTAATATCGTGGGAGTAATATTTTGCCTGTTGAAAGTACAATTTTAAATTGTCACGTATCTTCACAAAATCTCTCTCTTAATATCCTTGATAAATCTGGTGTTCAGATACTATTGGCAATATTATGTCTCAAGCGTAATCTCCGTTAAAATTCTAAAGCTGCATTCTTGAGAAGGATTGGGGTGCGACTTCGTTCCTCGTTGGTTTGCTTGCCGTATCTCTTCTGCCATTCGGAATTTGAATTGTTGACTTTCCCTTTCTTGACAACATTTCCATTGGAGGTTGTATTAATTTGAGAATGTTTATTGGTAGATTGTTCGCAATCCGGCCTGCTCAAATCAATGTCAAATTGACTATTACTTTCGCTAATATCTAGGCCAGATAATGCAGTCCTCGGTGGTGATGACTCTTGTCTCGGTAAAGGTGTCACTATCAGATTCTTGACATAGTCTGACGGGAACACTGTTTAGTGTCCATAATATGTTAATATCTCAGTAAACTGGATTATGCTTGCTAGCCCCCAGATACACAGTGCTGCAAATAATCGATCCTCTTTTTTGAACTGATCCAGCAACGACGATAAGGTAAACAGTATTACGTCATACTCCTTATTAAACTCAAGCTCTGTTATGGGGCGAGGGTACCGCTTACAATCCTACTACATAATACTAATATACTCTTAAGATAATAATAAAAATAAGAACTTGAAACTTAATATGAATTCAGCATTTTTTTCGCAGGTAGATATCATTCATCTGTTTCTGGCTGCCACTTCAACTCCAGAGCACTGCTGTCGCTTTTATAGCCTCCAACTTCTGTATGATTGGTTTTGAAGAGTTAATCACCCCGAGGGGCCATCATCATACATGGAATGCTATAACGTCATCTGTCATGTCTTAGCATACTCGGAAATGAACTTTGTTCTCTCTTGACACGACCATGCTTCCCAAAGGTTATCGTGATGTTGCAAGATTGGTTCAAAGCGCTATGCTCCTCTCTCGGGCCAACTTTCACAATAAGATGTAAACAGCAATACTTGAACTTAGATATATCACAACTCCTATTTGCGGATAGTCAAAACCTCTCCTTGCCTGACGTGGATATTCGGAGGGTTTGAAAGAGATTGCTTAATACAATAAGACACAACCTCACCATTCGGGCTATTCAGTTTATCTGATTCGGAGGCTTAGGTGGTAGCTCACCTACGCTCCGTCAACAATTGATTTGATGATTAACCTCCCATAGGTTTGCAGTGTCTTATTGATTCTGCCCAACATCACAATCAATCAGACACACCATGCTAATGCCGAGACCATTATCACTAGCCGGGGAGTGCCCAAGTCATTCCGCTTCCAACAGGGGAAACAGCTTGACATTCAATATAATTGCATGTTGGCTATCTTCTGCCTGACACGTCTATCACAAAAGCCGCTGTCAATGTGTCTAGTCCCACTTAATTAGTTCAGTAAATGTGGTAAGAAATAACTGGCATCGCTAGCCCTGAAGGCTTATGACTGCCCAAGAGTATTGCAACAGCAAATCAGTTCTACCGTTACGTGTAAGGGTGTGTACCCCGGCCCTCGACAGTATAGGGATAATATATGGTATACGGTTGCACACGGGCACAAGTGGGATCAAGTGTAGAAGTAAGTGGTACAATATTCGGTATGGAGCTAAGTCTCCATCGCAATGTCAATATATGGTTCGCGATTACCCGGCACTGGACACCTCACGTGACCGTCCGGCAACCCTAACCACACATACTTGACAACGCCGTTACATCATCCCCCTCGTTTAGGGTAGAACTCCCGGGCTGCTAAGTACAAGTAGAAAACAAGGAAACAACTGACATACATGCTCGTATGCTCTCATAAGTCCCACAACTGTGCAGTACTGTCCAGCGTGACCTTCTGGTGTACGGGGAAACTCCAGCTCCAATTTGATTGGATTTCCGGAGGTGATAAAACCCGTGCCAACACCATTCGTACCGGGCCTGTTCCCAACAGAAGGCAATAGAAAGAAGGAAATGTCCAAATGACCTAAGCCTCCATATCCCCATTCCGTCAATTCCTCCACTTCCAAGATCCGACTTCCTTCACCTCCGTGGCATGTTTGGGTGGTCTCGGTGGAACTCTTCGATTAGTTCACGAGCATTCGCCACGTTTTCGAGCGGCTCCCAGCTCGTGTGTATATGGTTGTACCCTGCCCACTGAATAAGGTAGTGTAGCTTGCAGCAACCCTGCGTAGAATCATGAATCCGTTTGACCTCTCATTCCTCTGAATCATCGACAATTACTGGATGTGGTTCCGATGATTGTAGTCCTACGACTGGCGGTGTGTAGTGATCGAGCTGTGACACATGGAAGACGTTGTGATTCCGCATTGTTTTCGGCAAGTCTAGTTTGTAAGCAGCCTTATTGATGATCTTGCTCACCATATATGGTCCAGTGCGCTTGTAGTCGAGCGTCTTTGACGGTCTAGTCATTCGGAATTACTGAGTTGATAGCCACACATTGTTCCCGACTTCGAAGGTCACGTTCTTTCCGCCAGCGTATTGTAAATGCCGTACCAGGGCTTCCAACAAGCTCTCCCAGAGGAGCCAGTGAGTCTCTTCAATTCCTGATACCGTTGAGTCCACCAGTATTTCCGACCTCAGATTTGATGGGGCTTTCGGTGGCTTCAACTGCATTGGCAGGTGGTAGTGGTAGTTGGCCCAGAATGGTGTCATCCGCGTTGAGTGATGGACTGAATTGTTGTAAGCAAACTCTGCCAGAGGTAACAGTTCTACACAGTTATCCTGCTTGTAGTTGGAGAAGGCCCATGAGAACTCTTCCATTGTCTTGTTTTGCAGTTCGGTCAGGCCATCGGTCTGTGGGTGGAAGGCGGTTGACAGCCTGTGGTTAATACTTAGGTGAGAGCAAACTCAGTTCCAGAATTGGCTGGTAAACTCCTTTCCGCGATCAGTCACCATGCTGTCTGGTACACCGCGTTTGCAGATCACGTGTTCGAAAAACATTCATGCCAGCTCTGGCAAATTAATATCCTTCCTGCAGGTGAGGTAGATTGCCATTTTCATCAATCAATCGACGGTTACCAGGATTCCCGTATACCCATAGGCGGTTGACTCAGGGAGGTCCATCACGAAGTCCATGGTCACTCCTTCCCAAGGCCGTGATGGTGGTGCTAGTGGCATGTTTGTGCTGTAATGGGCGTGTCGTTGTGCCTTGATTCAGTGGCATAGTTCGCATCCGGCAATGTATTTTTATATGGTGGCGTCCATGGCGGGCCAGGGGAAATCCAATGAAACTAAACTCGGCGGTTTTGAGAGCTCCAAGGTGACTGGATTCTGGGTTGTCGTGGAAAAGGCTTATGACTTTGTTGCGAAGTAGGTCATCCTTTGGTACATATATCCTTTCTTCATAGGGGAGAACTCCGGCAGTGACTTTCCATTCGTTGCTCCATTCTTCCTCTAATTCGTCTGTTATTTGCAGGTCAGGGATATCGACGATTGGAGTGCCGACAATTCTGTGTTTCACGTTAGCAGCCAACTCGTCGATAGCCTGGGCTGTTTTGATTTCTTGAAGAATGTCATTGTACTGTTCAATGGTGGTAGCTGCCATGGTTGCTAATAGTCGCGTGGTTGGTCTCTCATAGTCAATCTCGTAGTTGGGTCTTCCTGATGGTCCATCTGGTGGGTTCTTCTTGCCTTCCAAATGTTTGGTGACAAAGTGGTAAGAAGATAGGATTTCCGCCAACCTGGCCTGTCATCGGGAGAGCACTTTGGAGGTTTGGAAATACTCGAGATTCTTTTGGTCGCACTGGATTAGGACCTTGGGATTGGCGCCCTCGAGATAGTGTCTCCGTTGTATCATTGTCCCGACAATCGCCAAGAGCTCCGGATCGTACGTGTCGTAGTTCTGTTTGGCGGGAGAGCATTTTCAGGAGTAGAAAGTGACTGGGCGAATAATCCCGAATCCGTCGTACTGGTTAAGGATGACCATGATAGCGAAGCCGCTTGCATTGGTCTGCAAAATGATCGGGGTTTGGGGGTTGAAATGCTGGAGGATCGGTGCTTCGGTCAAGGACGTTTTGAGCTTTCAAAATGCGAGTTCAGCATCCCGAGTCCATTCCCACTTCCGTGAGCCTTGTGTCTGTAGCAAGTTTGATATGGGTGCCGTCACCTTTGCATATTTCCGAATGAATCTCCAGTAGAAGTTTGTAATCATAAGAAGCACATGCATGTCCCAAACTGATTCCGGAGTCTGCCAGTCTTCGATCGGGGATGTGCGATCTGACTCCATGCCGATTCCATCCGAATTGATGACAAATCCGCGGAAGCCGACTTCCCAAACACCAAATTGGCACTTTTCGGCTTTGCAATAGAGTCTGAATTCCTGTAGGCGTTGCAGCACTTTTCGGACGTAGTCTTCATGCTCATTCTCATTGGTCGAGTAGATGAGTATATCGTCAAAGTAACACACGGTGAAGTCGTCAATATAAGGCTGTAGACAATCGCCAATGTAAGCCTGAAATGTTGCCGGTGTATTTGTCAACCCAAAAGGCATTACTCAGTACTCGAACTGACTATAGCGGGTTCGGAATACAGTCTTGAACTCGTCCCCATCTTTGATTCGGATGAGGTGGTAGGCATTCCGGACGTCCAGATTGATGATGATCCGGGCTTCGCGCACTGAATCAAGTAGTTCTGAGATTAGAGGAAGGGGGTATGTATTCTTTTCTGTGCCTAGGTTGAGAGCTCGATGGTCGACACACAATCTTAGTCTTCCGTCTTTTTTCTTTGCAAACAGGATCGGCGCTGCGGCCTAGGATGATGACCTTTGAATGAAGCCGTTTGCCATGTTTGTTTCAATGTAGGCCTTAAGTGTCTTCAATTAGAACTCTGAGAGGTTGTAGATCCACCCGTATGGTAGTTTGTTGTCGGGTTCCAGAGCCATCGTGTGGTCAATTTGCCTGTGCGGTGGGAGAGTCCCAGCCTTTTCCTTGCTGAATACCTCCATGAATTCCTGATATTGTGCTAGGATACGACCCCCATCATCTGTGGTTACCATCTCTGCGTTATCTATGTCTGTTCCTATTCTCATTAGCCTTGTTTGCATTGTAGCATGTTTTGGCAGAGTGGAGATGGGCAGGGGTCCTGGGTTGGTTGGATCAAACGGTTTGTCGCAATAGACCACCCCCGTTGTCCAGTTTCTCCCTTCATGTCTCGGCGAGCTGGTAGGAGTCATTCAAGCACCATCACTGTGTCACACTTCTGCTGCAACTACCACCGCTGCTCCTGCTCACGCATTCAGCATGCTGGGGTTTCCCTCACCTCCGGTTATGCCTTCCAGAAATGCTCCCAGAAACCCTTGACATTCTCCAAGTCGTATGGCGAATGGCTCGACCACTTCCTCGCTAGCAAAGAGGTGACAGAATCTGGTAGCCCCGAGTAGTTGTATATCCAGGGGGGGCTCATCATTTGTATATTCCTCACCGCATTCCGGCAGAGGGCTTGCGCGATCTGTTTCTGGAATTTTTGCCCATTGTGGTCCATTGGGCGTTCGCACGGCTGTCAATCGACCTTTGTTCCAGTCGATTTCAGGGTTTTTCGCCTTAAACCATGGCAAGCCCAGGGCTAGGTCGTATGCCTTCATTGGGACTACTAAAACCTCCGATTCATCAACCAGTTTAAGGTGTTAAGAATACTGAACCAATAAACTTGCCTTTCGGCTCTCCTCTGCAGACATCATCACCTGGCCATTGAGACCCTGAGTAGAGGTGAATTCTGGTTCGTGGGGCAATTCGAGTTTCCTGAGTAGGTGTTAGGGGTTCTCTCCTGATAGCGGTCATGATACATGTTTGAGGCAAGCAAGTACACGTGACTACCATCAATGGGATGGATACTATTAGTTCACGAAGCAAAACACCTTCTTGCGTAAGCCCG
>Ga0307514_10006101_pt1 | contig 10586 bp, 6 predicted proteins | sample 16_EM_MG_FD_203088 | JGI IMG/M metagenome (GOLD analysis project Ga0307514, IMG submission 203088) | Populus trichocarpa ectomycorrhiza microbial communities from riparian zone in the Pacific Northwest, United States - 16_EM | ecosystem: Host-associated > Plants > Roots > Unclassified | place... | reverse complement strand
TCCATCACCCCCCCCCCCCTTCCGCCGCCGTGTTTCTCTCCCTGGCCTCCTCCATCCCCAGGATGTCCACCAGAAAATCTGGGTGCGGGTGATATCCCTGTGGTTTTTCTTTCAGCTTAAGATCAAAGGCTTCGTTCATTTCTGGCGTAGGATTTGTTTGTGTAAAGCCACTTGTTTTTTACTCGATGTTTACAATGTTGATTGGAGCTGGGCAGGCTCTTGGCCCTGTTCACACCACCAAAACGGAATGGCGTAACAAAGGGTAAATTCCACACATAAGATGACCACAATCTCGCTCTCCATCTCAAGAGTTTTTCCGACCGAACAACTATCTCATTCAACATTTTCTGGAAATGCTCGCCCTGCTAGACAGCTCTGCTAGGCCGAGGGCTGTACTGGTTACGACTTCGTCATAGTGGCGAATTGGCCTGCATGACCTGGGCTGTGTCCCTCACTTGTCGTCAGCTCAATCTGGACGTCTTTTCTGCAGTACATCATATCTCGTGGACTCAACCTATCAAAAGCTGCAGTTGATAAAACTCAAGAGGAAGAAGAGCGGTACACCGTGCGAAGTACAGTCAAGCCAGTGTTAGTAGGTATAGTGACCTACACCTTAGTTACCACAATCCTTTACATTAAAGGACTCCCGCATTTCGGACCCTAGAATAACTAGGCACTCAGGATCGATCAGGTAGCTAGCCTGTAATTCGGTATACCAGCTGAATAGAAGCAACGGGGAATGCAGACAGGTAAAAAGTGGCAAAGCTACAATAGCTAGTGTAATGAGTATGTCGTACTTCAAAACTTGGTGACTCGAGAGCGCATATCGCATCACCCTTAGGTGATTGATGTCGCGCACTTACTGCTAGCTAGCTACATAGACACGTTTCATCAAATATCTGCCCACAAGTAGACAATCCTTGGCTCTTCTATCAGAACATACTACCTACTTACTAAGTGAGGCGGGCATAGAGGCGGGCAGGCGTTCTTTCGATTGGAGACAGCTAACATAAACGTTGATTGCATACTAGCTCGTAACTCGATTGCAGTGCCCCCTTACAACGCATATACACATCAAGTCTGCTATGCGCTGTATCTCGCACATATATGTGGCAGTTTCAACTCAACCAAACCAAGTTTCAACCAGGGCTATAATTAATTAGTGTAATCTGTAGCCCTACTCTCCTACTGGGCAAAATGCCAGCTGAAATAGATGTTGACCTGGTGCGTGGGGTGCATTCAGGTAATCTGAGCATATGTACATGTATGTGAGTTTCTTCCGAGTCATAATCATCAACTTAAGATGTAGAGATGTATGGACGTCGATCATGCATCTCTCTATTGATGAGTTAAGACACTTCCCACGAGGCTATCACTGTACAGTCAGAATCCCCAAGGCATTTTTGACACTTCAAAACATTTACAGCCATGGGGTTAGCTATACACTGCAACCAGGCTTTTTTTTTTTTTTTTTTTTTTTTGGCAGTCTATACGTCTATGGAGCCTTAGGCTGAGGCAGCCATGATCCCTTTGACATTGGGAGTGCGACTGCAACCAACTAGCTGCCACTGAGCCTAGCATGCAGGGCTGTTTCACTGATTATAGACGTTAGATGTCTGGCCGTCTGGCCGACGTCTTGTATATCAGACCAGACATACGGAGCACATGTTCATTTTGCTACGCATTCTGCGTGGCGTAGCCATGAAGCTGCTTTACGTTTATGAGTAAAAGGCTGGTCTAACCCAATATGGCAGTGCACAAATGGAGGAAGTCAGAGTCTGGTTGGAAAGTATCTCCGGCCTTCGGATCCGGGCACCATTAAACCCGTGTTACTTTAAAGTGGCTGTGGCGCTGTAAATTTAGCACGTGGTTGCATATATGCCTTAGCGCGGTTCAGCTTTCCTAAAATATCGGCTTACCGTCTGGACTCACTCTAACGAGACAATCTCAAGGAAGATTCCATGAAATATCCAGAGCTATGATGGGTATTTACATGCGAAAAATATCACTGTCTAAACTATTGAGTTTCCTTTGTGCGAAAAATCTGTCATCGTGCATGAAAATACCCCGCCTATACGCCCAGGCTTTTTCTTTTGTTGTTGATCGGACCTTGGACAACCAGAATGACATCAGTGTGTATACGGAGTAAAACTAATCTCATCTGCACGAGATGGGGCTCCTGTGTAAGAGACTGAAACCCAGTGTCGATGATGGCAAAAGAATGAAAGTGAGAGCATGTGCTACCAGACTCCTCCTATGCGCCGAATGACGACAAGGTTTTATTAACCATTCCCATACCAGTTATAAACTGCTTGTAACAGTGACCATATTCGGGGGAGTAAGTGCATCCACACGGGTGCATGGCTCATGCGTCTCTCTAGCTTCGTGACAACTCACCATTCATGATCAGGCAAAAAAATAGGGCTTCTTTATCTCAACAGAATTTTTTATTGTGGTGATTCTACAGCACCAGAGAGACTGTCCAGATACAGACCTATATTCTTCTGAGATACGGGGCTGTGTTCAGATCGCACAGTATACATTGTAGTCATGGAGAGTGCTACCTATTCTTGCATATGACACACTTGGAGGGTTATGCAGGTATCCGATCATAATCGGTATATATGTAATATGCATGGCTGGCGCATATAACGGTTCCTGTTTGGGTGACTTGGCAATGTCTGCCACCAAAAGGATGCACTGGCAACAATTGTGGCGATCATTTATATGGTAGCCATTACTTCTGTGGATTAGCCACCGTAGTTTGGTTGCACCTAGCCACCGATGGTAGCCGCAAGAGTTTTTAGACCACGATTCCGGCGCTCCTCTGGGTTTCCCAGGGGCGATCAATCCATCAAAGGCTTCATGGACAGTAAGGATCACAAGACCACTTTAAGTTCTTGAAACATACCTGCCTTATATCCGGAGGAGTATATGATTACATAACAACGCAACAACATAATGCCAGGGATATGCTATCAATACTGTTAGGTGTTAAGTGGGGCTTATGCTCGTACGTGCCGTTCCGTGAGGAAAATCCCCCGCCAATGACGGGAGATAGTAGAGGAACATAAGTACCCCCCGCTGTACGGCTGATCGACGCACTCTCACGATATAGAAGCAGGATCAGCTCACATATGTATGCCCTATTTCACCCAAGCCTAAGCCGGTAATGTTAATTAACGTGAACTTAATATCACGAATGTATGTTAGAGTAGGGCTCCATGCGATACAGCTGCAAAAGATCCATGCCTGTTCAAAATAATTTTGTATGTACGGATACGTGTATGAAACATGCTGCAATGTTCGACACTGTCCGGGTTTGCCGCTGGTGTCAGTGCTCTGCTATCTGCTATGCTGGCTTGTTATCTTCCCCCGCGTAGTGATGAAGCCCCGCCCAAATTCATGTAGTTAGCAAGATGCTGGGCTAGTGAGCTGTAGATGTGCTGGTGAGGTACTTGCTTAAGTATGTGCATTTGCATTTGCAAGGCTCAGATGTTGGACACATTTCATGAATCATGCTAGGGGGGCTTGTGATTGAACCTTGACATATGCAAAACATGCATGGTTGCGACTGCAACTGTTTAAGCTTGCGAGACTCCGAGCAAACACTGGCCTAAGTACATCTCATCCTGCCAATAAGCCAGTCCTCCACCAAACCCACGCAGCTAGAGCACCCAAGAAAGGCCTTCAGGGACCTCCCGCCCTAGTATGATAAGTATCTAGAATAACAGCATATTTTGCCTGTCTATGGACGTGAAGAGGATCGACAATCAGTTGTCTTTGCCATACCCAGTCGTTAAACTCTCACAGAGTGCCAGCAAAACTAGTCAAATAATGTAGTCAGTGCTGAGAGACTCACTCGTTACATCTTCGGGGATCCACCCTGAATTTCAACAGTCTCATCTGGTTTCCTTTGGAATCCCAATAGGCTAGAGTACATAAATACCTCAGCGTGGGGGGTATTTTAAAGGGATTCTCCCGCCGCTTCCGCGGGATGTCAACGCCTTCCGTGGGAGCCCATTTCTCAACCCACACACCACTCCAATATATTTTATATTGGGTACAACACACCATAATAGCAACTTAATCAGTAGAAAGTTTCATGCACTGAAGTTGGTTTCCAGGTTCGATTGTTTCGTACCAGCTAGGAAACTTCCCAACGTATCCAACCAAAAATGTACAGGGGCAAGGTCAGCAGGTCAGCAGATTGGTCTTCATATTATTGCAGCCTAGGGAATCTGGAGGCGAGCATATGATCTCCGAACTCTTGGACGCGGTTAACACACCGAACATCAGAGTAAAATATCACAGGTCATTTGTGACTGGTACATCAACCAAGATATCCGCTTGCAGTAGCGAAGGAGATAAATATAAATGATAGACAAACATCATATACCCCAGACTTTTGCTTTTGCTGCAGCTGTATTGAAAATTCTCTGAGCACTGGATAGATCTAGGAAGATCGTCTTTCCAGTTGGGGGTCAAGAGACCACATTGTTAGTACCACGAGTTATGAAGCATGAAAATTAGATGCATCTGGATTCGCCGACCCTACAATTCGGGGCATGTAATACAACCCTATTGGCCTTGTAAAGAGATTGCTTGAGAAGGAGTCAAGCCTGTACCATGGATCTGGTCGAGGTGGTTGTGAATGCTCGTTTATCGTAAGCTAGCTCAAATGGCAGTGTGAGCTAAAGATGGCGTCCGTGCGTGACATGGAGCTGGGTACACGGACCTCCATAACGTTTTCCAAGAGTATGTGGATCGGTCGATTGCGTGCTTTTCGCTTTGCTGCCCATTGCCTGCTTAGAAGGCCCAGCTGGGCTAGTAGGTACTGTACATAGAGATGGAGATGGTAACCGGACGCGTTTCGGCGCGTACCGCTGAGCTATCAATTCAGGGCGCTGATATCGAAGCTTCACGTCGAAAGCAATTTGTCTCACATTTTGGCGATCGTCCTATGACTCTGGATGGAATGGTTAGCCTCGGGTTTAAGCCCAACGGATTCCTCAACTGCATAGGCTAGTATGCTTCTGGTATTTGATACAGGATACCCACATGGGTTTGAACCAACCTCATAATTGCGAGTCTGAAACATACACAAAAGACACAAGGCAGAAACTGGCAACATTAAGCACGAGTATACTGCCATCCCTGGTAATTCATATCTTGGCATGAGATCAAAGTTTGTTTAAGATTTCGATCCTGACCGTTGTTGTTGGCATTACAGATTTAGATTGGGGGTCCCATTGCGATATTTGATTTCAATGGATATCGAGTGTGGGTTGAAAGGTTTGGAGGCAGAATGGCTCGCTAATGCAAGCCATCTTGCCTTGCGCATGCAGCCTGCTCAAACATATGTGTGCACTATGCACGTGCTCAATGCAGTCTGGTTCGGAAGCCGCAAGCACTTACATACTCATATTACCAACTCAAGTTTGGATTGAAGATGTTTGTCTACAGCAATTGTATGTACATTGCTGCTGCGTCTTGCAGTGACACTCAAAAACATACAATCCAATTGATTCCTTTCTTTTGCGCCTTTCTGATTTCACTGATTTCTTCGATACTGTTCCCATTTGTAGTTGATTCATGCTTACTGCATATACCTATGGAGATGACTTGCTGGCTTGAGATCCTTGAGGCCCAGCACGACACAAACAACCGTCACCAGGCTGGTATGACAAGACTGGGGCCCGGCCTTGGAGGAGGAAACGAATCTTCAGGTGTTACCAGTTAGGTAGTATATTCCCAGCTCAATTTTCCAGAGTCACAGTACAGTGATGATCACGTGTCGGATGCTGTGGTGGAGCGACATAAATCTTCAAAGGCACGAGCACCCCGCATATGCTAACATGTGAGCACACAAGACCAATGTGAGCAGATTGAAGGTACAGCGAGAGAGTGCAGTAGCGACTAGCCGATCTCTCCTTGCGACACCAATGGTTTATCGTTGGCTTGACATGAACAATTTTAATATGAAATATTACTGATGCCATCCTAGGCTAAGGACTTGATCGGGATTTCTGCCCCCACGTTGTTCAGATGATTAGTCCTAATTCTCCGAGACCGGTTGTTGGCCAGGTATGCCCCGATAACGGTGTACTTGGAAATAAACCATTGAGTTTTTCACATGTGAGTTTTTCAAAAAACTTTCGTGAGATGCGATGGCCTCAGGTGGTTGATTTGGTAACCACACTGAAAAAAAGAAACAACTTTTGCATACATATATCTAAGCCATTACCAGTTGTGAGCAGACAACTGCTAACGTGGACGCGCTACAGCACTACAGCACTACAGCACTACAGCGCATAGTTGTGCTAATAGATAAAAAGAAAGTCAATATAGCCGACTGTTGCACAGGTGGAGCATTGCTATCAATTACAACAGTGCTCCTCCTTTCATACTTGTTCAAGGATATCACGGCTGCTACATGCGCCGTCGATTATCAGGCATGCACGAGTTACAAACTGCTCCGTGTCCTTGCCTGGAGCTCCGTCCGCCATAATCCGAGAGGCGGTGGCGGTAATTTCGGGGATGATTTATCGGAATGGCAAGTGTACCGACTAAGGTTGCGCAAGACTCGGTTTCGGGTTGCGCGATTGACCTTGCTCCAGCCGATCGGCCGGTTCATATCTCTCCGCCGCCTCACAAAGGTGGATTTCTACTTGTGTACTCAATAGTCATCGGTGATCAAGGCATGGCGTGCACATGATCAAGGTTTCATAATCTAAACCATGATCTGTTCTAGGAATACAATGGTCCTCGGTATGTATGGCACATCATGACAATTATGGATGGCGTTGGGCTGAAACGATATAATGAAGGTATTTTTAGCTTATATAGATATCTTGCAATTGGATCAAGGAACAATATTATATGCACAGTATAGGAGAAGACAAGAACCATCTAGATTAATCCCATTTCTTAACAAGGTTATGGCGTCGCATCGATGGGGCAAAGAAAAGCCCGAGCAACTTTCCAAAGTTCAGTTCCCGCCGATCTATGTTTTAATATTACCTATTGGGTTTGGTTGCGTCTCCAAGTTTCACTAATCGTTCACTTTAGTCTGGTTAGCGTCCACCTGACGTTACATTAATTCACTTTTGGACTAGCCTCTGGACGTCAAGATATCCAAAGGCGAATATTGCGCATCTTAAGTGACAGTTTTCAGCTGAATGTGTGGGCCCAGAGAGGCGGGTTTGACTGGGGTGGTATTTATCGGGGTTAATCGGTACGCCGAAACGCGGTATCCTGCGCCTATAGTCGGTCGTGCAGAATACCTGCAGAATGGACGTCTAAGATTACTCGAATATGGATAGGTATGCAGATCTATTCCAAGAATGGAGGATACGGAAGATCGGATAGACAGACCATATGGTTATGGTCTCCGCAATTGCAACTGCGCGGATACTGGTGATGAAAAGAATTATAGCACCCTGAACCGAGCTGGCAGACCGCGCACCACTCAGCTGACCCGGTGTTATTTGCCATTCTACCTGATTGTGTAGATAATTTCAACACACATATTGAAATTTCGCCTCCTCGCCCCCATGGCATCCACTCGTACAGTGCACGTGCTAACATCCTCTGCTTTATCGGAACGAATCTAAACCAGCTGCACAATTCTGGAACATATGGTAAAGTTAGAGTATCATGTACCTACTGCAGTATTATTGCGATTGTGTCCTGAATTTCGCGATTCTATTTTAGGATCACCAATTTCACGGAGCTCACCGCCCCTGCCGGCGATCTGAAGTACCTAAACTAGGCAGTCCACTTCCCAAGGCAACAGTATTTATTGGTTAGGCAATAATCTAACAGCAAGACGATGAGTGTATGTCCTGAGTATTGATTTGGTACAAAACTACTGATTTCGCCTTGGGGAATCGATGATTATACGTAGTTGGTTCGATGGGGCTCAGCTGGAGAGGGGCTTCTGGCAACACTTCATGATATTGATTGAGGTATAGTGGATAGGCGGTGGCACGACACTAAGCCCCTGCCACTAGTCACGCTCATTGGATCCAGTCTCGGGAAAACTGTCATGTTTGTGGAGGCACATCTAACTTAAGCTCTTGGGTTGCTCAGGAGGGGATGCACTTCAAAGTACCTATAATCCGGATTGTGGCACTGCCCTCTCTACTCATGCGGGGGGTCATGCGGGGGTCGATGAGCTCTCGTGATGCTATCAACCCCTCGTGTTTCGAGTCCAGACCCGACAATACTGACCGAAAGATCGACAAGAAATGGACGTTTTCTATTCGTATGTCGGTCGGCACTTTTTCGTCGATTGTTGAGTATTCTGAGAATCTCACTCCTGATCTTCATGGGTAAGTGTTTCAAGAATTCCAGGCCATGCATCTTTTCGGGAGTTTCGAACGTGTGATATCGAGATTTGTTGATGGCAATAGGCCCACCTTTACACTCCATCCGGCAGAGTAGCAATCCTGCTGCGTAACGTATGCAAGCTGGGCCCCCCCATGCTAGAAACTGCCTCGACTGGCTGGCAAATATATAAGCACAGGTGTAAGTGAGCAATAACCAGAACAACAGTATATACCTTGGCCTTTGAACGTATATCTAGAGGAACATCTATGAAGAGCAGTAGCAAAGGCATGGATTTATCTTGCAAACTAAGCCTCCATGCACTGCCGTGAATTAAGTGAACCTTCGCTGTCCACAATCATGATCTAAGAAACACGATAGCCCGGTTTCCTGTTACAGAACTGCACACATTAATACTGATGTTGTTATTTCTGTTGAACAACAGCTACTTAAGGCCCCCCACTTATCTAGGATTCTGTGAAATCTTGTTTGCGTTGTCTGTCCCACTACTATTTTCCCGCATTTGAATTCGTGGCACGTTTTCCATATCCCAATGTCGTTGATGGATGTACGTTTATGTGTCCTGGGATCTGCCCACCTTAGTTGGTGGTGACTCTTTACTCTATTAGGGACCCCCACACCAAACTTGGCAGCGAAAGCGAACTTTCGGTTTGTTTCGTTTCGTTTCAACCGACATGGATTAATCTTCATGACTATGAAACAAGATGCAAGGAAAAAAAACGAAAAAAACATTAAGTACCTAACAAGTAAGAATAGCACTAGGATAGGATAAGCAGGAATATACCTTCAGAGAGCTCTGCCCAAAAGGAAGAAAGCATGAGCTATAGACTGCAATGTGCTGTACAATGCTTTGAGACGGAATTTTTTTGTGGCACAGTGGGAATTACATAATACATAGGTACGAGAAATGTAGATCGCACCGAGGACGAGATGTTGGAGTTTCCCGGATCATGGGCCCGGGAGGAGGGGAGGCACTAGTGTTGGTCACCACCGGTGGATTCATCGCCCCACACACATACATGCACACATCATCCCATCCGTACCATACCCGTGAGCTCGAGACACTTCTAGGCTGACCAAGTCAAACCATCTAACTAAACCCTTCGCTTCAAAACGGCAAAGCCCAAACGTCAAGTCTAAAGGTCAGCTGCAGTGATATTTGTATTTGGGCATGATCGTCCGAAGTTCCACCACCTCGCAACTCCGCGGGTCTGCAGTTGAAACACGCACCAAAAAAAAAAAAAGATTGAATTACAAAGCCCATTCTTTTTTTTTTCGCATTTCACAAACCAGACAAAAAAACCTGCCTCTGCCTTTGCGTATGTAGGTATGTGTGGGGAGCACAAGAAAAGCAAAAACATAACGGTAAGGTAGGTAGGTAACCTTTCACTTGTAACAGGGTTACCTACCTAGATGGGGGAGGGAAGACTCAAATTTGCCCATGTTTTAAGCACGGACCAAACATATCCCCACGATTGCGATCCTGGCATGACTGTCAAAAAGCAAAATAGTATTACCCCAGATTTATTATGGCTTGTCATGCTATTGAACCTATATCGGTCTCCGGGCGGAGTATAGAGCGCGTCGGAATTTACAAAATGGATAAAGTATCCGCAATCTGCAGGACGGTGTAATTTGGCCCGTAAGCTACATGGTACTTACCTATTTGTAGGCTGCTGATCTATGATTACTAGAGATTAGAGCAAAGTCATACCGTGGAGCCTCAGCTCAATACCATGTCACACGTATGGTTCCATAGTATCCCCTGGAGTCGCGACACATACTTACCATACGCCCATACAGATCTAGAGTGGCGGAGAGTACTTTCATAATGGAAAGAAGCTCTGACGCGACCCCACCCTAGGGGATACATCCCTCCGTCACGACATTATCGACATACCCGTAATTCGTAATATCTTTACATTTTTAAGCATACTCGTTCCAATCACGAGAGTCGCCCGTTTTCTCCCATCTCAATCATTCTCGGGCTTTGCGTAATCTGAGGGTAACCCCTCCCCCAATTCCGCAATCTCATTTATCCGAAATCCCAGATGTCATCTTCTCATAACTTTCATCTCCTCGATCGGTGGCGTTTCAGGACACTCACTATCAGTCACGCCCCAGCTCCCAACCAAGTCCCTTTCAGCCCTCCCTCACTAGCAGTACCGTCCAATGTTACTCATTTAGGCGCCCCCCACCCAGCCCACCAACCACCCCACCCCAACCCAACCACG
>Ga0307514_10006100_pt1 | contig 10588 bp, 5 predicted proteins | sample 16_EM_MG_FD_203088 | JGI IMG/M metagenome (GOLD analysis project Ga0307514, IMG submission 203088) | Populus trichocarpa ectomycorrhiza microbial communities from riparian zone in the Pacific Northwest, United States - 16_EM | ecosystem: Host-associated > Plants > Roots > Unclassified | place... | reverse complement strand
ACTGAGTGAGGGCAACCAATAGAGCTAACAGTGGTGCTGACATAAACATGCTGTCATTCCTTGTGCAGAAGGGCCTGTAAAATTCGGCAAGAATGCCAGTCAGCGGGCCCGAGAAAGAGAGGAAAAGCTTCGTATTGGGGAGAGGCTTTCGAGAGATTTCATCAAATTGAGAGAGACCTCAAGTAGCCTCTCCCTCTCATCTTTTCGAGGCCATTGATAATGTGAGAGAAGACATGGCAGGCATGGAGATGTAAACATGGTGGCCATCATGTTCCCTCTGCTCCAAACTCCATGTCCTCTCCAAAAGTTGATATTAACTTATTACCCCTCCCTCCTTTTTTTTTTTTTTACTTTCCTTAATCAAAACCCATCCCCTTGTTTTTACCGCTATAATTTCATTGGGCAAATCCCTCCTAAAAGCTATTGTAATCCCCACCTTTTCCAGGGAGAATAATATGCAAGTGTGATTAGGCACTTCTTTTGGTTAGGCTTGACCAAAAACATAGCACTGCCGACATCTTGGAACACTTAATTTTTAATTAGTGCTAATGGTAACATGCTTTAAGATTCTAATTGTGTACTCCATATGATTACCTAACATTTTTTATAAACTCATAAAAGATTTGGACCGAAGCATATTTTATACTTCAGCTTTTAGTTTGTAAAAAGTAAAGCACTAGTTCGTGTTTCATCCTTTGCTTGGCTTTTGAAATTCCAACTAATTTTAGGTAGCATTTGGTTCATAGTTTTAAAACCCGGCCCGGTGGGTCGACTCGGGACTGGAACCGAGCCGGGTTTAAGAAAAAATAGGAAAAGTCAAAACCCGGGGTGACCCAGCTGGTTGACCCGACAAGACCCGGTCAAAAACCTGATTGCAACCCGCTAACTTTTGTTTTTTGTTTTTACTAAAACGATGTCGTTTTGATTTTTAAAAAAAATATTGAGATAGAAGAGATAGAGATAGCGGAAATAAGGGTCATGTTCCTTGTTTTTTCTATTTTGAAAAGACATAAATTCCCTCCAAAACTGTTACGGTGACAGATTTATTTTATATCTCTATTTTTCCCCTCAAATCAAATAAGTTGCTAATCTTTGTGTCATGAAACACAAACCAAACATAATCTTATTTTCATTTTCATATCATTATATGTTTGGCTTTCACAAATCAAAACCTGGACATGGCCGATACACTCAAGATCAATTGTTATACTGGAAATCACTACCCCTTTATCAAACCTAGTCACTCGCCACTAATTACAGGGACAAAACTTGTATGCATTAAATAAGAGTATGACCTTTGGTCACCTGTTCTCCAAAGATTGGTTATCTTATCATTATCAATAATACACAGCCCACGAAACCCATAGTTAGGGTGACTTTTAAGCAGCCAGTTACCACTTTAGGCTTTTATCCCTAAATAGTCTAAAAAGATAGGTGAAAAACATGTTAGTCATCTTAACCTTGTATAAACACACCCATATGGTTTCAAGTCTACGTGAATAAGCTTGAATTGTGAGATAAGCAATCATTTTCTTGTAAAGAAAAAAGGACTTCATGTTTTTTCTCTTACTCAAACATAAATATTTTCTACAACTAAACACACATATTATACAATCTCGCAATGCTCTCATATCCTCTATAAACCATCTTAGATACCGCAAAGTCCCTAACCTTTCTAAAGGACTTGATTTGCACGTATTCCAGTTATCTAAATCCTGGTTATAAGATCTAGTTCATCAGATCACCCTAGTGACTCGTTGACCCGAGGCCTAGCCTTGACAGGTTTGTGAAAAAACTCAAGTTTCTTTTTTTACCAAACTAATATTGTTTTAAGAATTTTTTTTAATAAAAACCAAAACTTGGGTTGACTAGGGTAAAACCCCTAACACGCGACCCAACCCTTCCACTGGGTATAACCCTAGTAATTAGACAAGCTCGACGGGTTAACCTAGTGACCCTCAAAGGCCTTCCCGGGCTAAATTATTGAAAAACTCCATATTGTTTTTCACTAAATGACATCGTTTTAAGTTTTTTTTTTTAAATATAGTTCAAACATTTAGGTTGAATTGGGTCAACCCCTAGACCTTGGCCGGGTAGACTCGTACTTGAAACCATGATCTAATTAAATCCAACTTATAACTACTTCCAACTTATAACATCTTTGACAAGATCATAATTTTTTAGCAGTTTTAGTAATTGTATTAATTAGATTTGAGAGAGATAAGAGTATCCTACTAAAAACTAGGAATGTAGCATAATGATTGCAGTGTGGATTTGTTATGAGTAGATTGTATGCTTAATATGACACCAATAATATTTGTATATTATTGGCAAAGTTTCTACTCTAGAGATTTATGAATGAACTACTCCAAGTAATGACTTTATGTAATTAAATATTATGGAGACCTCTGTGTTTCTAAAAAAAAAGGGGAAAAAAATCCTCTTGAGCCCAAACAATTCACAGAGACTTGTGAAGAAACGGGAATGGGCTTTGTATCAAACTTCATGATCTTGAAGGAGTGGCCCAAAGTCTCAGCAATTAGGACACTTAGAAAGTATGCTAAAATGCATCGAGACCGTGATTGGTATTGCGATGCAACCTATGGTGCACAGACACTTAGAAAGTGTTTGTTTGTGAGCGGTGCACCTCTTAAACAAACACACTCTTAGTTTATATTATATGTTTTTTATGGTTGTGGTGTATATATATCCAATTAAAATTTGATCAACTTATTTGATCTGATCAAAACTCAATCGAATCAACTATCATAACCTAATTTATCAGTATGTTAATATTTTGGATGCATTTCACTTTTAATATTTTATGTTTTTTGGTGTGTTTCATTTAAAAAGCATTAAATTAAAAAATATTTTTAAATTAAAAAATATTTTACACCACAGTATCAAACACTTAGAAAAGTGAGATAATGGGTTTCAGATAAGGTTAGCATTGCAATGAGACGGACATGACACATGATGACATTGGTCACCAGAACTTAAAAGCCTGAAACAAATGTTTGTTCCTGCGAATTAGAGGGTGTTTCACAATGTAGTAGTGGTTGTTTTTCAAAGTTATTTTTAAAATAAATATTTTTGACATCAGCATATCAAAACAATATAAAAACATCAAAAAAATTAACTTAAAGTAAAGAAAAAAATAATTTTTTTTTCAAAAACACTTTTAAAACGTAAAAAAAAATGGAGTCTTAGGCTAAGGCGGGGAGGTACCAGTCTCAACCTTTGATGTCGAAATGTCCTCCATATAGCTCACATACAAATCATGATAGCTTCAAAACGACAAAAAGCAAAAATGAGAGATGATATTTAACAAATCTTTATACATTTTTTCTTTTTTAATGTTTTAGTCCTTGTTACAAATCAATTATGAACAAGGTTTTCTAGCTGGGTTAAAAACATTATATGAGAGTTCATATGATGTGATCAAATCAAGAGCTCAAATTGATTTATTATTTTATTATCTGTTCAGAACCTATTGATTTTTTAATTTTTTTTAAAAAAATTATTTTTTTCTTTTAAGACTTTTCTTTTGATCCGATTCAACTTATCTAACATTAACAATATACTAAAACATATGGAAGAAGTATTGTAGCAATAAATAATGCTTTCCCCACATGTTTTGGTGTGGTCTACAAAAAAAATATTTGCCTTCGTTTTTTTTTCTTTGATTATTTTTCATTTTTTTAAAATTTTAACTTTTAATATTAGATTTGATTTTTATTAGGTTGTCTCACTTTCATGACACGGATCATAGGTTTGATGGGTTATCTCAGTATACTAGGGGTTTTTTTTTCTTATTTAACTTTTTTTTTTCAATCTCATCCTTTTAATAATGGGTTATTTAAGAATTAGACTTTATGATTTGTTTTGTTTTATTTTATTTCTATTAGGTTATTCTGATCCAATTGTTGTTATCCATTTTTAGGTTCCCATAAAAAAACATGAGAAAATACAAAAAAAATATATCAAAAAATATTCGGAAGAAATCCAAAAAATAATAGGAGCGAGAAAAGGATGCTGGAATGCTGAAAAAATACCAAAATTGGTTGAGGAGGTTCAAAAATATAAGAATTAAAATTTGACAGTATATTTTTAACCGGTGAGAGTCCTGTTGACAAGGAAAATTCAATTCTTGAGGAAGAAAAGTCCAAAATCAGATGTTTATGGACTCAATTAATTTTTATCTAAGATTTAATTGAATTTATGGAGGATTTGATTGCAAGAAAAATTGATTTTTAAGTTAATTTAGGTTTTTATTTGAAGAAATTAAAATTATAGGGTCCAATTATAATTTTGAAGAGTTGATTTGGTCAAATCAGGGGCTTAATTGCATAATTATTGAAGTTTGATGGTCAATTAAGGACTTAATTGAAACAATCCAAAACCAAGGACCAAACCAGAAAAGGCGCTAAAATTAAGGAATCCAATTACAAGTTTTCCGGGGGTTTGATTACAAAATTGCAAAACATTCAATGACCAAATCAGAAAAATCTAAACGGCGCCATTCCATTGAAGCCATTTTCAAACATAACAGCTGGGCAGTAAAGGTAGGAGACGTTAGCAGCGACAATGGAGCCGTTTTCAATCTGGAGGCACGTCTTGCGGCTAACATCCCTCGCCACCGTGATGCATGCCGGCTGTTACAAAAAATGCCTGCATCCTTTGGCTATAAAAGCCAGAGGAGGAACCGAACACAGGGGGAGAAAAAAGAGAGAGGGTATAGTGTAAGAGAGGAAAGAAAACCGAGAGAGGGAGAACGTAAGGAATAGAAGAGGAGGAGAGGAGATAACACAATGGGAAATACAGGAGATTGAAACGCAAAGGAAGGCCGCACGAGGATACAGAAACAGAAGAGAAGGAGAAACCGAGCGGCAAAGCAAAGCTCACAAACACAGCAGGGGAGGTCAGCACCACCACCAGTTTTCTTTCTCCAGAACCAGGTATGCTCATTTCCTTTCTTTGCAAAAATTGATGCATGTTTGTCTAGAAAAAACAAAAAGAAACAGAAGATGAAAGAAAGCCAAAAGATCGCCATTTTGCACTCTGTTAATAACCAGGGGTCTTCGTTTTTGCTATATGCAAAAAAAGAAGTATGATTACCTTCGCACTGTTCCATGCATGCCTAAAAAATTAGGCGTGCATGGCTGGGCTGGTTAGGTCCAGCCTTGCCACATGGGCCGGGCTGGGCCCAGCCCGAACAAAAAAAGAAAAAACAATTTCTTCAAAAGAAATTATTTCAAAAATCTCTGATTTTCTGAAAAAAATTTATTGTATTTTAATCAATATTAGTTTGTATTTTTCTACTGTAAAGATACAAATCCTATATTAAAATATATAGTTTTCGTCAAAACTTTTTTTTTTTAAATAAAATAATAAAATGTTTTGTTTCATGCATACGGCCAAGTCTCTCAAAAATAAAATAAAAATCATATTGTATTTTCATATAACAAAGAAAATTTCAAAAATATGTATTAGCATGCATTTTGGCTTTAATAACCAGTTTATTAAAGTCAAGAGAACTAGGCCAATATTTCCAAAATTCCAAAAAAAATATTATTTTGCTTTCTTTTAGTATCTGGGGTAACGACCTTATACGTAAGATGTATTCCGGATATTAAATTCTTTTGCTGACGCTAGAACGGTTAGGTTTTGCCCGATAAGATAAGGATCTCCTTACCGAAGAGAACTTTTCTTAAACCACAAACGGACCAACAACTAGAAAACACGACAAGACCTTAGATTTTATCAAACAATAAAAGAATGCAGTCTACCTTAGGTATGACGTATTTGGGGTGCTAATACATTTTCTTAACGCAACCAGTCCCCGTACCCCGATCTCTGAGACCAGTTAGGGTTCCTAGTGACTAAAATATTAGGTGGTGACTCCCATTCCATTTTTCCACTAATAAAAGACAAGAATTCTTTGTCTCCCCGTATTTGCCAGATAGATAGACAAGATAAAATATGAAGGTGGATGTTTTTGCCGTGACGCCGCACACTTGCGACACCAATGATTAGGGAATAGTGCTTAACAGGTTAGCCTGAATTAACTTGGGTCGTTATTTGTGTTTTTTTTTAATGAATTTTTTTTCTAATTTTATCACTTAATATTGTGTAGGTTGGGAATTGAGCTTCTTAATCTGTTTTGATTTTTTTTTCTACGGGGATACTTGGTCTTATGATTAAAGTTGCAGGTTTTGATATTTTAACCCCAGTTAAATCAAGTCATTTTTTTCTTTCAAAAGGTTATCTCGATCTCATGTCCTTCAACATTTGATTTGCTTTTTATTGGATTGTCATCGTTTTATGACCTGGGTTGCGAGTTTGGTAGGTTAATCCAGTTGACTTAGTTTCTTTTTCTTTTTTTATTTGACTTCTCTTCTCAATTTCATCATTTAATATTATGTTTGATGGGAATTAGACTTCATGAATTATTTTGATTTGATTTTTATGTGGTTATCTCGACCTTATGACCCAATAATAGTACTTAATGGGTTAAAATATACTGACTTGGCTTATTTTTTGTGTTATTCCTTTATTTAAGATTTTTACAAATTTCATCGTTCAACATTGGATCCGACATGAACGATTGAGAATTAAGCTTCATAATTTGTTTTATTTTGCTCTTTATGGGGTTATCTTAGTTTCATAACCAGAGTCGTGGATTTGGCAAGTTAATTCGGGTTAAATTAGGTCCTTTTTTTTCTATGAGGTTATTTCGGTCTCATGACCCAGGTCATAAGTTTGGTGAATTGACTTGAGTTATTTTTTATTTTTTTTAATTGATTGCTTTTTTAGTCTTACCCTTTGACATAAAACTGATTGTGAACGGAACTTGTTAATTTGTTATAATTTTTTTATAAAGTTATCTCAATCTTATAACCTGAGTCGTGAGTTTAACAGGTTAACTCAGATCACTTTTTAGGTCTTTTTTTAATTGATTTTTTTTTCTTCTTCAACACTAGGTTGATTCTAAATTAGGCTTTATAATTTGTTTTGATTTATTTTCTATGGGGTTATCATAGTCTCATGACCTAAGTCACGGACTTAACATGTCAACACAGGTTAACCTAAGTCAAACCAATATTTTGTTATCTTAATATTAAAAAAAGATGTCATTTTTGTTGCTACCAAATTTTGATCTTTTTTTGATGTATTTTTTTTTTAATATATGTTCTTGACGTATTTGTGTTGTTTTCAGTGTTTTTTCTAAGCGTTTAGTTGTTAAGGTGCTTTTTTTGAGTTGAAATTGGTGTTGCTTTAAAAAAGAAGAATAAAGAAAATACAAAAAATGTATATAAGAAAAAATCAAAATGGATAAAGGGACTAAAAGTGAAAAGAAAGAAGTTGAGGGATCAAATTGTTTTTTGGATTGCTTAGTCACCAAGCAATTTACCTATAAATAGTTGCCACACGCAAAAAGGAAAATGGGACAGAGCCATGGAAAAAAAAAACCTAAAGAAAGAATCCACAGACATATACCAAAAAAAACCTAACCGCCACCTATAACTTTTTCTCCTTAATGTTGATCACTCCCACACAAAAGAACCAAAGCTCCATTATTTCTAAGGATAAATTTTTTTCTTTCCTTCTCCTTTCAAAAGACCACCACCAACTCCTCCTATAATTGTTGGCCATTCCACCAAGTCGCGATAACAATGATATTTTCTTCCTCTGGCGTCCAAGTTTCTTTGGTCTCCGTTGAAGCAAAATAACACAACCAACAGTAGCAGATCTCATGCCTCTCTCACTACTCCTCCAAGCTCCTTCAAACTCAGCTTTTAAAGGTGGAGCTAGCAAAGCTCCCTCTATAGAGATCCATTTTGTTGCATTTCTAGTGGGGGATCCAAGAGGTGATGTAGTAGTTTCATACGCTGTAAAAAATTTTCTTACCAGTAGCAGCACAAAAACACAATTATAGGGAGAAGAGACAGACTTGGACTAAAAAACAGGAAGAAGACTAGAACTTTAATAGAGTAAAGCTCCCTTTAGAAGCGTCTATTTGTTGCACCGTCAGTGAGGAATCAAAGAGGAGACAGAGGAGTTTTAGATTCACCAATTTCTCCTCCTCTAGTAGCGACAATGCATGATTCCATGCGTCAGCAATGACGGTGCTGCGTGGTTCCACGCACTGCCGAGATTACCTAGCAACCTTGGAAGGTTTCCAACAGTCCCTAGACAACCACAACAACCTTGGAAGGTTAATTCGAAACCCCAAATGATTTATTTGATAAATTGTTAGTTTTTTGGATAAATTATTAATTGTGTGTATGGTTTTGTGACCATTTAATGATGACTTGTGATTGATTGAGCTGTTAGGATAAAAATTATCAATTTGTCTTTATTGCATATAGCCAAGTCTTTCAAAAATAGATTATATCTGCATATTTTCCTATATAAAAAAATCATAAAAAATAGTTTTTACTTTGCATATATTTTTTGGATTTAATAACTAGTTTATTAAAGTAATGATAATTTGGCCTATATTTCAAAAACACTAAATAAAATTTTATTTTGTTTAATATTTGGGATTATAAACTTATATGTAAGATGTATTTCAGGTATTAAATAAAAAGAAAGTGTTTTTTTTTTCTTTTTCATGCTTCGACTTTAGAATGACTTGGTTTTAACATGATAAAATAAGGACTTTTTTACCAAGAAGGACTTTTCTTTGACCATAAACAGACCAAGAATTAGAAAACACAATATTTTTTTAGTTTATATCAGACAAATAAACAAAACATTACCTCAGGTAAGGCATATTAGGGGTGCTAATACCTTCCATTTATACATTCAGTCCCCTTATCCAAACTCTAAGATTAATTAGGGTTCTTAGTAATCAAAGTATTAGGCAACGACTCCCTTTTTTTTTTTTTTTTACTAAGGATAAGAATTCCTTGTCATTTTCACCCATTTCATTCCCGATCCAGAAGGATGATCACCATGATGCCGTATACATGCGACAGAATGACGACTCAACTGGAGAGTACCGTGGACTAAGTATTGTTTATTTGTTTGATTATTTTGTTATATTTTATGTTATTCTATACATTGTTATGTTCTAAATTTTTACAATTTTGTCTATCACTTTTATTATCAATATGCATTCTTTTATGTTTTAATTTTTCATGGCACATGTATTTGTATACTGAATAAGGATTAATGTCTCATGCATTACTTGCTTTAATTTTTGAAAGCACACACAAACTTCTAAGTTAAATGGGGGATTAGTGGTTTGCCTTATGATTATGGGTCAGGGTTCAGATCCGTGAAACACTCAACTCATGTTTGAGTGCCTGCTTGGTAATGGTGGACATGCATGCTTTAACCATTCCTAACAACGCCCTCATACTGTTTTTTCTGAAGATCGTCATTGGGAAGATCTGAGACCCTTTTGAGACTTGATAGAAAACCTACTCATGCTCACTTAATGAATATAACATGTCCTTAGGTTGTATGTGTTACCTTCATTTTACATCAAGGCAAGCCCTTCTTAAAGCATCTTGAGCTTAGGACTTGCGGGTGACACAATGGTTGTCACTCAGGAAATTTATGTTGTAGAGTTTGGGCAAGAATAAAAAATTTTGTTCATCATGCAAGAGTTACGACCATGTGTCACCCCTTAAAGGGCAAGTTCATCATTTAAAACATACTCATACATTTAACATGCATGATCATAGGTTGAAACGTAGGTCTCTCACCTAAGATCTACTACACCTGACTGAGAGAAAAGATGAAAAACGAAGAAAGGGCTCAAATAGAGGTTCATTATCAAAAAACAATTTAGAGCATCATAGGTGAAGTGGCTAGACTCAGTAACTAGGCAGCATTTTGTCTGTTTTCCCCCATTCAACCAACTCAAGCTCAAGTCATCATGTATCCAACAACAGAAGGACCTTTTGACGATAGGTTTACCAGTCCCGTGAACCATGATAAATGGGTTCTAGAAAGGAGATTAAGAGCAATTGAAGGAAATAATCTGATTGACCTTGTATTAACAGTTAAAATTTGTTTGGTTCCAAACATTGTGATGCCAAAGGAGTTTAGAATGCTAGACTTCATCAAGTATACCAAACTAGAATGCCATAACACCCATCTTCTGTCATACTACAACAAGATGGTTGAAATGATCCATAACAATAATGTAACAACCCGACTTTTCAAGCCAAAACAACGGTATTATATATATATATAGACACACACACACACATACACTTGACATATCATCACATCGGAATTCGATGAACCTATTTCCTCTCATTATCGAGATGCAATCCATACATCAACATCAATTTACATAATGTTTAAAAGTAATTCTTACACATACACATAACATTATATTTGCCTGATTACAAGTTCGCATTAAAATAAACATACATAGACATGAGTTTGCATTCCTATCCTACTAGTAGTCATCATGAATTTAAACAAAAGCATCTAATAGTAGTTATACATTCAGTATATTTTGTTCATACAAAATACATCGTGATTTAAAATGCAACTACATGGCTCCTTGCAAAAGTAGGTTCCTGAGCATGGGGTTTCTTAAACACCTCGTGAGTGTGATGTC
>Ga0307514_10006099_pt1 | contig 10588 bp, 7 predicted proteins | sample 16_EM_MG_FD_203088 | JGI IMG/M metagenome (GOLD analysis project Ga0307514, IMG submission 203088) | Populus trichocarpa ectomycorrhiza microbial communities from riparian zone in the Pacific Northwest, United States - 16_EM | ecosystem: Host-associated > Plants > Roots > Unclassified | place... | reverse complement strand
GTTTTCAAGGATATACTAATATTTGAATGGATTATAAGCTCTCTTGCTTTAGCTGGACGACTCAAATCGAAATGCGATAAGAAAACAAACCCTACTGATTATAAATTAAGGCATGAAAATAGAATTCATAGTTATGCATAACAGTCTTGATATGATAGCAACTCAAATATAACGATTTGAGTCGTCCTGCCAAGGCAAGATAGGTCCAGCTTATTTTCGGGTGACCATATAGGATTTGGAGAGTCGTCCTGCCTCCCTTTATCAAAGTAATAACAATAAAAGAATTTCTAAAAAAAATAAAAATACTAGTATTCTTAAAAATTGTATACAAAGATCCTCCAAAACCTCTGCAAATTAAGTGCCTAATGTTTATATTCAGTGTGGTGGATTGAAACCAGGCTCTCCAAATAGTTGTCAGCTTCATCAAGCACGAGACTGATCTTGCGGAATCATTTTCAAGTTTCGGGTCGAGAAATCATAACAAAGAAATCCAATTGTCTTCCTGTAGTATAATTTACCTGTCGTTCCACATTCCTAGAACCTCTTCAAATCCATGGAGACCTCGTCCATGCATGAATAGCGTTGAATAAGATCCATTGTTCGTTGTCCACAGCTCAACTTTCAAAGTTGATTCTTCAAGGTACTCCACAAAGTGCAATGCAAGCACGCTACCACCATTGAAAGATAGAGCGAGCAGCATCCATCTTGGAGAAAACCATAGAATACGTCCCTTCAAGACCGCCGAGTACGCCCTTATATCCAGACAGGAATGTGGTTGAACTTCTCTCCAAGAAACTGTACTCAAAGTAGAAACCTCTGCAGCAGCCCACAAGTCGTAGCACTTTGTGCTTTGTGGACGTTTATTTCATGATGGAAACCAAACCCCAAAATATGACTATCACCTCTGAGACAGGGCAGGCGGCGGTATTTTCTTGCTGCTGGGTTCCATAAAACATTACCATAACGTTCACTGTTATCTACGATGACCTTTATTTTAGACTTTGAGACATAATAAACCGATGGTAGAACCCACAGGATATACCCTAACAGTGTTAGTATTGATAACGGATGATGGTACGTTTAGATCCTCGAGTTTAATTGTTACATCACAAAGTAAAGACATGGCAAATTTTGACTTCCAGCGGCTGTATGTGAGAAAGACACGGTTTTTTATTGGTGGGATGTTGGGGGTGAGTGGCAATAGAGTGGGAGCTTGTAATGAGAGCCAACCACTGTTTGGATACAGCCTTGAATCAAAGTAAAGATTATGTCTTTTGGCAAACAGGAGTTTGCCACGTTTTTGAGTACGCAAACTAAGTTACTTTACTAATACACCATCGCTCAACATTCAGCCTTACACCAAACAAAAGTCCCGGATGAAAAATGATGAACCAAAAGAATAACATGGGTTCACAGTCATGCAATCTAATTAAAAACAAGGAATGATGCCATGTCCGAATCTCAGATTCAAACAATTACAGAACTTTCATAGTAATTTAACTCGTATCTTTACAAAGGAATACCATCAACAAGTGCTACATGTATTAATAAGAAACGCATCACCAAAGCATAAGGCAATCGTGTTTTAAACCTCTGCAGTATAAGGGGACTACACGCCAACAAAATAGAAGGTGATGTTATATTGTGTGGCTTGGTCTGTGCAGAGACGCCAACGCGGTCCCGATGATTTACAGCACAGAAAGGACAGCCAAAAGAATTATCAAAATTGAGAGGCTATGTTGGAGCACAATTAAACCAATCTCGGAATTTTGAACCATCTTTTTCTCCCTTTATAAAGCTTCAGATCATCCAAGTTTAACAATCGACCCCAAATGCTTAAAACTTCATATTGTATCAACTGCTCCCGGGCAGTGAAAATGATCCGGATGATTTCTTGATTCATTTCTGCCACTAGAGGTAGTGGAAAATTCCTAACCAGATGTGCCGACTTGCTTTCCATGGTCATCATCATGAATATTTCTCCTTAACCTTCTTAGCCATATATCATAATCTATAGGATATGGTGTCCCACATAGACTGTCTACATAATCAGCAAATGCTTTTAACACAGTTGATACCTCACCAAGCTTCAGCTGAATCAATCTTCTTGACCATGAGGTCTCTCTCCATTGCAATGCCCCCTCAACCGAATCTAAATCAGGCAAAGCTCCACCACAGGCAAAGTAGAGCACATATACCAGGCTCTCTGCATCTGAAGCTGAGCACAATTTTCTCTCCTGAAGAGCATAGGTAGATGAAAAATGGAGATTCATCGCAGGACGATCCCTGTCTTCAAGAATCGCATGACCCCAACCAACAAGAACAAAATAAGGATGCCTCACACCAGACCTCACACAAATTATGTTCTCTGGCTGAATGTCTCCATGCCGAATGTCAGCAGAAGAAGTAGTAGAAAGTGCAGATAAACAATCATGACAACACCTGATAGCCTCATCCAAACCAAATCTGCCAGCATTTACCATATCAGCAACTGTCTCGCCAACAGGATTGGTAACAAGAATAGGGGTACCACACCATGGGTGATCACAGTTCCCACCTGAGCTGGGTTTTTGACACCGTCCAGGGTGAACAATCCTGCCAGAAGCACTCAACTGTGGTAGATATTTACTAGATAAACCTTTCTGTCTCATAACAGTCAATATTTTAGTTTGCCTTTGGACTTGAAACCACAAATCCATATCTTCCCATGCCGGTTCCAGTTGAGAAGGATGAGAACCAACATAAAGAAACAAAGATTTACCAGGATCTTTAACAGGCGATGCAATGTAATACCGCAGTTCATTATTGTGCACGACATCATTGATCTGATAACCTTTTTGCTGGTCTGAGTCCTCCAACCACAGTACAGATCCTACATCCAGCTTCATTATAAACTCTTCAGACTTTATTTTTATGGATTCATCTGGAACTTCAACGATTTCAGGAGAAGCACTCTGTTGCTGAAACTGAAATAGTCCATTGCCATTAACTCTGGAATCCCCTAACTGCCTTGCCACTCTTCTTGTTTGGAGGCGAGAACCATGATCAGCTGCTAAATCTTCAATTGAGTGCTTCGGCATCCCTGCATAGTGTACAATACAATGGAAAGTAGCAAAAAGTACCTGCAGAGCACCAATGTCTCCCCAGTTGGCATTTCCAAGTTTGTTCCAGATCCTATCAATAGGAGAGACTGAGACTTTACAATGTTTTTTTATCCAATCCACAGAACAGTCATAAACATTATACACATCAAACTCCAATTTATCTACATCTCCTTCAACTTTTACAACCCCTCCATATTGAGAATCAACAAGAAGAACATAGGCACAATTAGGACACTCAGAAAAATTCAATTTGCTCAAGCTTCTTGATAGCAGCATGCGTAAAGCATAGAAGAGAGCCTCACCCAGAACAGATAAAGAGAGTTTCTGGTCACTTCCTGCAGCAACACTTCTAATATGAGGCCTTAGAAGGGCCAGTTCAAGAACATGGTCCCACTTTCCATGTGGATGTCTAGGGTTGTTAAGTAATACACCAGTGGCACCAAGACCACTGAGCTTTCCATTACCTATTGCTTTCTCAGCCTGGTAGAATTTCAAGTTTTCATTGTATAGACAAGCAACTGAGAAAGGAATGGGATCATCCTGACTCCAAAATGCCTCCCACAAGCCCTTCACACTTGCATGTAGAAAGTCTTCAATGGCAAGATAAGCAGTTGCTTCCGCAGCATCAGACGTTGAAGCATAGACAGCATTGGGCATTCGAACCAGCTGCTGAAATGACACCCCTTCCAATGCATAATCAAACTTTTGAAGTTCTATCAACTCAAATGGAACATCAAATGCAGACTTTTTTTTTCCAGACTGTTCTGATATCAATTCAAACCAGTCTTCAAGTCTGGCTGTCAGAGTTTGACTGTCCACAAACCTAGAAAGAAACTCTTTGTGGAGGCGAGACCTACTGCCAGATGATACACTAGATCTTTTTGTCTCAGACCCAATTGATTCTTGGTCTGATGATCCACCTGTCAAATAATAAAATTTGCAGATCTTATTTTTAGTTGGAGTGATGATATTTCATATCATTGTATTTACAACAATAACACAATTGGAGACACAACAAAGCACTCTCATGGCAAGTAGAGAAGACAAATCACATGCCATGACAAACAAAAAATAAAGGTTATGCAATAACTCTGCAATTTGTTTATTGATGATGCTCATAAACATACACAATTAAGAAGTTAACTCATATCATATCATGTTCAGTGCATTCATAGGGAGTTAGATAATAGAAGAGGTAACACTTGGACCCTACATGGTAAAATGAAATATGAAGGATGGTAAAAATTTCCTTATCAATGAGAACATCAGACTTGAACTGAAATAAATAGCTACAGCCTACAGAACATTGCAATGTAAAGATGTAATAAAATGCCCATATACAAACCTTTTGGAGGAGGGCGTCTAAAGTCATGAGACAATAGCTGCTTCATGCGAGAAACATTATTTTTATATGCAGTTACAGCTGCAAAACCAAGAGTATTACTTCAACATATCTCCCAATACTTCATAAAGAGATTGAATTTAGGACAAAGTTGCATGCCTGGGACTTCAATACCAGCTTCTGAGACTGAAAAATCATAATCATTTACCCCTAAAATGCCCTCAGGCGGGGATTCAAGATTCTTCAATTCCTTTGCTAGTTTCTTTATCATGCTGGGTGGCAGATCTTCATATGCTGCCTTAAATTATCACAAAATAAAGAATAGTAAGACAAGAGAAGTAACAATCCACAAAAAGAATCCATTGTCATGCTTCATGAATATACTCAACGCAAATAACTATCTTCTTTAACCAAGGAATAAAGATTTATTGACTAGTGTAAAAAGTTCAACGAATAGTTTTAAAGCTCTCTCCCAACCAACCAAGAAACAGCGCTGAAGTAGCGAGACATTTTCTTCATGTTTACATTGTAAATAGCTATCCTTGCATGGGCGATACTAGGCCATGACCTTATAAGGCTATTTGTTTCTTAGTTAATACTTGTAACTCATTACATTTCTGTTATCCTTGAATAACCTGAAACAGAGATAATTTTTGCTACTGGATAAGCAAAACAGAAAAGGTTTCGCGTGGATTTAGATAGATTTACCATGTGTAAAGTGGAAAACAGGACCTTTGTAAGAACTGATATTTGCTGAAAAGAACCAGAACTTCAGCAAATTATGTGCAAAAATCTCCCTCAAACTTGCTGCATAACAGTAAAGTAAGTGACCAAGATAGATAATGACCTGTAAATTACATGATGACAGATCGCTTCCAGATAAGAATTAAACACAATTCAGTTCAGTCAAGTGTTTCAATGGACAGTCGAATGAACCTTGCCAGCAACTGCACAGTTCACCAGTGTAGACATGTTTGATAGTACAGCATAGGTAATATGTCCAAGGGCCAAGTATGTGATGTCAGAGCACTCGGAAAATAAGAAACTAGAGAAGCAACAATAGCAATGACATAGGACCCTTCAATAGGTGATTGCCCTTTACCAGAAAGCAGTGAGGACATATACATTAATCGTCATACTAAACCAGACAATTTGATGCCCCTAAATCAAACCTGCAAACATATCTAGGTAGAAAATACATTTTGCTTAGATGCAAAAAAGGAAATGATCCACACAAGACCAAGTTCAATCACTTTAAGCATCTGGAACTGCAATGTAGAATTGTCAAACATTAAATCCACACACAAAGTTTCTTCATGGTTTTGGAAAGTAACACAAACTCCCTGTAGCGGATCCTCTTGGTTCTCAAAACACTACATCTGAACCTTAGATGTAAACTGTAATGGCAATTCATGTACTTTCCATGTGCAGAACCAGAGGCACTCACACAGATATGGAGCCACCTAGATTCCCTAATGTACTATCACTACAAATTCTAAATCCATTAAATCTTCCGAGAAAAACCAATCTTTCTAAAGTCTCCAACGTCATGAAGAGCAGTACTTGTACAGCAGGTAAACTCTCAGAATCTTGTAGATTCCTAAAAGGGTTTTCTGTAGCCTTCATTTTGCTATGAACTTTGGAAAGCATAACCATGACAAACAACCACATCCAAAAATTAAGCAACTTTACCAATTATGTAGCAGTAGAGTATGAAACAAGGCATAAATGAAAATTCAAAGCCAAAGTTGAAGTCCTTCATATATCCCAAGAAAAATAAAGAGTTGAAATCTTGAGTCCAGCTATGCCAATAAAGAAAAGAAAAACCCAACAGCAAAAGCAATCAAATCAAATCAAATAAAACCACCCACTTGATGAAACCCTAAGACACAAATCTCTGAAATCTAAACACATACATAACCAAAAAAAAAAAACGAAAGTGCAAACCCAGTGAGACAAAACCAAAGAAAATTGACAAAGACAGAAACTTTTCACTTAAAGCGGACAAAAACAGAACAAGAGTAAGGGATCAAATCACTAACAGGTAAGATTATAACTGTAACTTACTAATCAACCAATTTTAATTAAACATTCATTTTTAAAACATATTAAGAGATAGAAGTGATCAAAACACCAACAAAATATCAAACAGGAAAGAAAACCCATGTGAGAAATTACCTTATCTTCTCCTCCTCCTCCTCACCAAGTGGACCTTACATTTGCTACTCCATTAATTAATCAACACTAGTACACTGTCATTATTTTTCATTTATGGTGGTGTGTATTTTTCTTTTCTTTCGCAGTAACGGTAGTAAGCGGGATCCTGAAATGACCAATTTGACCTCCTATGAATATTCGAGTTACTACCTACAGCCTCGTGCAGGCCACTGCCGGCATCTGCTTAAAGAAAGGAGAAAAAAGAGAGAGTCTTTTCTTTCATCTTTTTTTTAGTGAGGGACAAGAAAATTTATCTTTTTGTTTCTTCTTTTTAGTACTTTCATTTCGCAAAATATCTCATAAAACCATTGTATGATGTTTTGTATTGTAAACAGCGAACACTTTCCAACTTTTTTTTTTATTTGTAACCTTTTATTTGTTATTTTTTTTCATTCGTGTTTTGTTTGTTTTTCTGTTGATTCATTTTGGTTTTTATTTAATAATTATAGTTTGATTTTAAAAAATTAATGCTTGATAAACCATTAAATAATATTTAAAATCATAAATATGTGAGCCAATAAAAAAATAAAAAAAAATAAAACTTGAAAAGAAGACTTAATTGAATCTAGGTTGTAATAATTACTTTTTTTCTTGTCACTTAATTTTTTTTATTTTTTATTTAGTCATTTTATTAAGTTGACTTGAAATTAAGATTAATTCTCACAATATTAAAAACAAGTATTAATGTTGGATTAATGCTCGATTTGACAAAATAAAATTTATTTTTATTAATTCAAATTAATTAAAATTTTAGGGACTCAATTTCAAACTGAAACAAATATTTAATTTTTTTAAATAATATATTTATTTTAATTTTCTAACTCAAATTTTAGTTGGAATTAACATATTTATTATTATTTATTAACCCCTGTAATTCTCAATTTAAATATTTAACACGTATATAAACTAAATGTTTTTAGCATTCAAGTTCAATCTATTTTGACGGTAAAAAGCCATTAACAATGCCTATATCTTTTTTGCGCTGAAAAAAAAAAAAAACAAAATCATCTCGCAATATAGTGCGGAGAATAAAACCAGTCTTTAATTAAAGCTCTCCCTCTGATTATCAATACTACCAAGACTTGTAAGAACAGCACAAAAGTGACATGGAACAGTAATGATGACAAAAATCTGTTTCGTGGTTCGTAGGATGGTCACGGGTGGTTGGTTGGATCATGCAGGAAAAAGCCGCAATCAAAGGCACATTATTATTATTATTATTATTATTATTAACCCAAAAATTTAAACACCCAGAGTAAAAAGCACTGTTTTAAACTCACTGAATTGAGCTTTGACTTGGGTTTAGGCCGGCTGAGTAAAAAAATAAAATTAACTCAGTATAACCCGGATAAAAACTAGGTGAGCCGGAACAAAAACCTGAAAAAAACCAGTTATTTTTTTTTATAAAATAAAAAAAAATAGATTGACTGATCAACAACAACCCAGGATTTGCCACGTATCATCCCCGGTCAGTTTAAAAATCACGGTAAGAAGTCTAGGTCGTAGGGATGTGGGTCCCAAAAAGGACGTCAAGATTAGGCGGTTCATATTTTATTTCTCGTAATCGTAATCTGTACGTACAATGACGTGAGATAACGTAACGTCACTGAAAATAATCAACGTTATATGTTCATGGCCTGACCTGTAAGGGTCTTCTGCTTACGCGTACCCCAGGCTTAACTGCGGTTCAAATAAATATTAGTCAAAATAATGCTTTTAATTTTGAACAATGCCACGTAGACAAACGGGTTCCAAGCAAGAAAGAAAACCCGTGAGTAGAATCCGCGTATGAACAAGAGTTATAAGCTTATCCTGACGTAGGACAGGGGTCTCTTTCTCTCGTTACCTGTGTGGCTTCACGGAGAGGGACGAAGAACAGAAAGCCTCGAGGTGAGATGAGAAGCTACACTAAATGGACACAGAACCAAAGTTTCCGCAGATAAAAAGGACTAGATTGAGTTCAGCAGCAGAACAGAACTTACTTGCACACTGTTCTGCAACCTCCTAGGAACGGTCCTGTTTCTCTTCCACCTCTCTCACAACAATCAGATAGCTTAACATCCTTGGAAAAACATTATCATAAGTTCCTCCCATCAAATCAAGGATGTTCCAGTATGCTGTGGCAATCCTCCAATGAACCCAGTTCTCACTATAAGCTAACTACAACCACATGAGCAAAGAAGAGAAACTGTCGAGGATAAATCATCTACAGGACAGGCAGCTTTAGTCGTACAATACCAAATTTTAGTAACTGAAGCACTGAGAAGTCACAATATCCAGTAGCAAGACTGAGCAATAAAAAATGCTCGAGGAAAAACGAAAGCAATTCACAGCTGACACCACGGAAACACAGAGAGGAACCGTGGACATAAGCTAACATTTTTCCACACCTACCAACACACCTAAAGTATTACAACATTATCATTATCATTACTCGTGTAATTTAATTAGTTACGTTTCAAATTTACTTTTTAGATATTATTAGTTCGAGTCTTATAAACTTTAAAGTCATTAAAATTTTATATGATCATTAATTTCAAGATCCATAGAATTAGTCGAGGTATATACACACCCACATTAATTAAAAAAATTAAAAATTCTACAACATGTCATGAGACAAATATGCGAGGAAAAGAAACAGTTGACTACAGGCACGGAATCTATGTCATAATACTACAAGAATGGTATACTTGCACAATTACAAACTGCTGTAATTCAACAAATAGAAAATAACATAAATGATATAAACTATGTAGAAATCCCACTTCAAGCAGATGCATGTGTTTAAATGCATATATTACACAAGTGAATGGCACTGTTCTTGGCCCCATGTCTCTCTAACAGCACGATAAAATTCCACCCATGAAGACGAGCAGATGTCGACGGGTCCCCACAAAAACGTTGGATTAGGACTAGCAGGGCAAGCAGCCACCAAATCCAACACAGAAGCAGCAGGTTTGAGAGGTTGTGGGAAACTGAAGGCCAAATTATCCACTTTATGCTCATAATTTTTCCCATTTCTATCCAATTTATACCTTAAAGTACGCTGAAACTCTCCCATAACCTCCCATGGGATCCTGGGAACACCCTTTGAGTTCCATCTAATCAATATCACATTCTCCGAGGGTTGCCAAATCCTATAAACCTCAAGTGAAATCTCCCTATACAACATTTTACCATGAAATCTCGATGCCCAAAAGATAAACTTGTACTTATCAATTCCCGTGAACGTATTCAACGGGTCAATAAACGTGATTCCAAATTGATTCCTATTGTGTCAAATATTCCAAATTACCAACGGGTTGAAATTAAATCTTTCTGAAAATTCTAATCATGACCCTACTTTAAAAAACAATAGCTAAAACAATACTATTGATTTCTGTTTGTATTTGTATTTGCTTTCCCACCATGCAATAGTGTGCATGGAAGACAACCGAAAATAATATCGAAAAAGGCAGCTGAGAGAGGAGCAAAGCCAAATCGGAGGACCTCTTACGAGACTAGAATAGCTGGAGTATTCAAACGAGGGTATAAAACCCTAGAAAAGACGTCCAAGAATTAAATCAAATTGGTTATACAAAAGGAATAGCTATTTCCATTGGATAAGGCTGCTACATCCATCATCGTCAAGTCTTTTTTTTCAACTGTTTAGTTGCTTCAAAGAGTGAAAGCAAAAGGAGACAAATGGTATGTTTTCAGTAGTTGGTATTTTTTCAACTTTGAAGGGAATTGTAAAAGCCAACAACTGAAAACGGAATGGGGTGGCAATTAGAGAACAACTCCTAAATCAGAAAAGCTGGATCAACAACAGCAGTTTTAGACGTCCAAGTTCTTAGAAAATGAATATATTGTACAAAAATTACAACTTACTTTCTGCCACGCAACATTTTGCATTTAAATAAACGCATGTTTAAATATCCAAACA
>Ga0307514_10006097_pt1 | contig 10592 bp, 13 predicted proteins | sample 16_EM_MG_FD_203088 | JGI IMG/M metagenome (GOLD analysis project Ga0307514, IMG submission 203088) | Populus trichocarpa ectomycorrhiza microbial communities from riparian zone in the Pacific Northwest, United States - 16_EM | ecosystem: Host-associated > Plants > Roots > Unclassified | place... | reverse complement strand
ATGGGTTACAGACGGTATTTCTCCCAAGCAGGCAATGAGATCATCGTCCTTGAACCCGTCTTGATGATTGATGCTGAGACGCTGCAGATGGCACGACGACCTCGAGATGAGGGCGCAAACGGCACTGTATAGAACGTCGCCAGAACCGCTGTTAACGATATTGAGTTCACAGAGATTAGGTAATGTGAGGTTGTCAAGGAGGCTTATTGCAGCTCTTTTGAGGAAGAACACATCGAGGCGTTCGAGATCAGAATAGAGTGTCTCTGAAGGTAAGGAGTCGAATATTTCGGGAGAGTAGATGCTTCTGAGGTGACATTCTTTGAGTGATGGGGACCGGCGCAGGGCCTTTAGACATTCCGCAACGGTTAGAAATTGTGTTTTAAACCGGTGTAGTTGCTCCCAGGGGAGGACCATAGCAGAAAAATTATATCCAGAAAGATCCACGTCGATGAGTTTGGGTGCCGATAAAAACATGCTGGGTGGTTCGCTAAATGTCGATATAGTTCCTTTGGGTGGACGCAAGGCAACTGACGTCAACAACGGAAACTCGTGGCTTTTGAGCACGTCGTGGCACTGAGGCGGAAGCAGACAATCGAGGCTGTACCAATAGGCCGAACGAGTGACAAGAATACCCATTATATCACGAAGAGAGCAAAAGATGGACTCGTGTTCCTCATCCGAAGTTAACTTGATAAATAACGGAGAGGTCTTTGCACGTCGTAGCCACTCCCCTAGCACGTTGATCTGTGAACCATGTGTCTTCCTCGACACGTTTAGCGACACGACGTTCCACAGAAGAGGCGTAGACCAAGCTAGCGCACGCCACTCTTTACATATTCCACCGAAAAAGAGAGGCGTGATGACGTGGTGTGTGTTCTCGGAGAGTAGGCATGTCAGACGGAATATTTCTGTAAGTATTTCCGCTGGGAGTTGGGAAATGAGAGACAGGGCGTTTATCCTCCGCTGCAAAAGTGCTCGTCTTGAATTGAGCCTCTCCATCAACATTTCGATATGGAACGTTTCTCTCTCGAGCTCAACCACCGTCACCTAAGAAGATCTGTTTCAGATTTGTAAGGAAAAACAAAGGGCAAGTGTAAACACACGTTCTCGGATGATTCTGGATGTAGATGATGGTATGAATAGCGCTCATGAACCAATTCTGATATACAATTGTTGCAAAGCATCGAGTTTTCGTATCCTGAGATGTAGAAATAATAATGCGGTGAAGAACAGAGAAGTGAAAAAGCCACGGAAGCTTACCCTTACACAGATGTTCCCAGTCATTGCAAAGGTCGTCTTTGTGGTCCGCGTGTAGTCAACGTGCATCAAAGTTACCCCCCTCTCTCCAAGAACTTTGTCCTCCACGTTTCGATCCTGGTGATAGTTATCTGGCAGTGAGAACGCAGGCCATGATATACCAAGCTTAAGACACGATTATTAGATTATCGATATTCCTTATCAGGTTCATCCTCAATTGCACTGCCACCCCCAGGCATTCTGTCTAGATTCATTTAGTGACCCGTTATGTTGCGCTCAGTTATCCTGCATAACCCAAAGTTCATCGGTATAAATCGCACGGCAACAAGGAGCGCGAATTTCTTTACGGATGGTCTTCGTCATAGAGAACGACGAACTGCAGACGCATCAATGACTGTGGCTCGTAGTCGACAGCATTCAACCATTCGGGAGCTTTTTCATGGCAACTTGGAATATATGGCCAAGATGTCGAAGGAAAATCCTGGTCTACTTCCTACACTGGCTAAGGAAGGTCAACGTCAGTTTGAAATACTCTATCAAAAAAAAAAACAACGTTTTGAACAACTTTCATGATTATTAGGGCCACCGTTTCTGCTAATAGATTGCTCAGACTCGAGGGTCAATGAACAAGCCATTTTTTCTGCACAACCGGGAACTCTATTTACTGCGGGTAATATTGCCAACAGATTCGACGAATGGGATCTCAATTCGTGCGTTTTCTTTTCCCATTATCGAAAACTCATATCGTGACACCGTTCACCTGATACACCCTCCACTTTCTTATCATTCGAACAACACTTTTAGTAATTCAGTCCTCTCCTTTGCAGTAGACTCCCTGAAAGTCAAACATGTCATAGTTTTGGGCCATTATGGTTGTGGAGGGGTGGCAGCGGCCATGATGCCACTTGGTAAACTTCCCACACGTCCAGCAGACATTGCTATACAGAGTTGGATTTCCCCCATTCGAGATATATACGAGACTTCAGAGAGGTATGGCTATCCGCCGTTGAGAAGGATGGCAGACATTTTTTATTAGCCCACTTGATCAGGAAGGAGATCGTTTCGTTCCGCGAAAAGTCTAGGCTTTCCCCCTTGAAAGACCTTCCTGACCTCCACGATCGTATGCGTCACTCTCTTCTTTTTTCGTTTTTGCTACATGCTTTAATATATCTTGGCATAGCTGCATTCCGCGTATTAGTGGAAGAAAATGTGAAATCGAATGTACAGAAGATTGCCAGTTCTTCTGTCATACATGATGTATGTTTTTCTACTGTCCACAATAATACCTCGACCGATCTTTGATTTTGATAACAGCATTACCGAGATGTAGACAAGGCCAATGCACTGTTACCTGGCGGTGGTCAAGCAATCGCTGAACTATATATTCACGGATGGGTATACGATGTTGAGGATGGCAAGGTTTGGGATTTAGGTGTAACTGTTGGTCCACCCGGATTGGAAGTTCCATCGAGTCCATTTCCTGTGATTAAGATGAATTAACATGGGCCTTCTGTCATGCGTACGAAACTGAAATTGAACGGCCGAAAAGATGTTGTTGATCACTCGTTTTCAGTGCAGTACTTAGTTTGAGCGCCAGAATCTTGCGTCATAACTTCGTCTGCCGGTGTTCGTGCAAGATATCTCCTACTATGTATGTACATGCAGGAATGTGGATTACAAAGGGTTTACTACCTTCCCTGATAAATCAGTGATTTACCTGAAGAATTTTCCAGTACAGATATCAAAAACTTTCCATGTGGGATGTTTTTCGAGAATGCGGAAATAAACATAGGAGAGGCAATTTTTACACATACTAACAAATTTTCCTGACTTGTCGACGGCCAATGTCCCAATGACCACATTCTCAAGGTCTAGATATTCACACCACGCAACTACGGAGGGAAGTGATTGATTTTCTGCGCAGTGACCATGCTTCCATGGCTCCTGCTGGGGTGGAGGGTGCTGTCCACCCCAACATTGACGAAGACGATACTCTCTAACCACCGCTGCAGTTACCGACGTTACGGGAAACTGACTGCGTGGGGCAGAAACGCCAAACTGAGCAGGTACAAGATGGTGGTTTGCTTTTACGTATGAAAACATCGAGGGCGTGTCTTCTGCATTTCCTCCGTATGCGGAGATTGTTTTCTGCCGAAGATTTTCCAGCATGAGTATAAGACTGCCGTCGTAGGACATCATTTGTTGAGAGAATAGTTCGGTTCGAATCGAGTCGAGATGACGAGGGTAATTAGGAGGAAGCACTACAATGCTTGAAGGATTGATACGAAACGGGTCTATTCCGAATCGTATGATTGAGTGTGGGTGGCGTTGCGATTCGATTTGATGGTGAAATTGATAGCAATCTCGAGGAGAGGTATTGCTTATCATACTGGTAGCTAGCTTAAGATGTTGGTACTTATATGGATTTGAACCAGAAGAGGTTGCTGGTAATGGAAAAACGGGCATGGGGATCGGTGCAGCCATGGACTGAGTTGTGAATGGACTCCAATGCTGCCCCAGATCCTCACGCACACTTTGGCCATTGTCTGGGACTGTGTCATATCCTGGCCTCTGGGAGTGGATGCATGTATCTGGCAAAGTGGAATTTGGTGAGCGCTCAATTCAATTGTAAGCGGAAGATACTAACCTCTCTTGCAGGGATGCCTATGCTTTGAGGCCGTCATGATTGCTACAGACAGAGAGACGTAAATTGAACCCGGACGAATACTTGAGTTTCTCATTGCTTATCTGTGCAAATAAGTGACTCGTGAGGCCTTGAGGCGCTACTGCGCTGAATTACTTCCTTTACCTTTACATAACTGCCGTGGCTAAAGATAATCTGCCATGGTCCGAGTTACAGGATAATTGGACGTTTTCGCCTGAACCATTAAGCGACCTGGTGGCATTTCCGGTATGATGTAATTGGCAGAGGAAATGCCATGGAAAAACAAGCTGATTATGTAGCACGTTCAAACACGGAACCCAAGTTGTTGATCGGAGGCTCTTGCAAGTTGCACGGGCGGTTTTCAACAATGACCCAAAGGCAGTCACAGTTAGGCAATGACGACTTACAGCCACGATGTTCCTCGCGCACCTCGCTAACCGGCAAGAAGTTGGAAACGAAACTATAGTCCTGCTAATTCCGGTACTGCAGTTGGGTTGACATGGGAAGTCGGCGCTGTTTTAACCGAAAACTCGCCAGCCAAACTCCAACGACATCGTATTTGGGACGTTTCATGACGTGTTAAATGAAGGCGGGTCCAGTCACAGGCCCACAGTATACGATCGCAGTCTTTATGCTTCTTTATGCAAGTTCAAAGGGACAACCTGATTATTCTGAAGGCCGTATTTAGTAGAGGGAGAGGAGCAGGAACCATATCCACCTAGAGGAGTTGTTACCAGTTCTAGAGGGATCGACGTTCTTCCGAATCACTTTCCCACTTGAAGAATAAATGTTGCTCTTTGTCCTGGTCAACTTCCCAATGCCTAGACGCTCCGTGACGAATTCTTCATGTCGTATGGTAGATGTGGGTCCAGATCTTCATCCATGAACTGCAGGAGTAACAAATCCAATACAAGCCGCTCAAAGCCTGCCAGTGAGTTGCGTCCTTGGTATCACGAGAGGGACAGGTAGAAGGAATGGGTCCGGGAAAACACCGTACTATTTCTGCTTTTGTAGACTCATACCGACAGTATGCTTCCGGTGCGGTATGATATAATTGGCAGAGGAAATGCCATGGAAAAACAAGCTGAGTAGTATATACGTAGACAGAGTTAAAGTTGAGCGCACCGCGCGTGACCACTTGTCACACGTACCACTTGAGCATAAGTACCGTCCACAAAATCATGGTCTGTAAACTTTGCCATCGCTTATGTATCAAGTTTTCCAATATTTGTTCAGGCCATCAGACCATCCTCAACACAAAGTAGTCATGTCCAAACCGCAAGAACATCTCTTGTGCCTCAAACAACTCCATCGACCACCCATCCTGCTCACGCGCCCAATTTGAACAACGCCATGTCGCCCGAACTGGAGCAAACACTATCTTTGATGTCTGCTCATCGGTCTGTCCTAGGATACATGCTTATCAATAGGGGACACCATCCAAGCATCATCCGACATTCGGGCGTTGTTTTTGACGGAGAGCAGGGCAGACGATATGCAGCGGTCATTGCACGAATAGTCGAGAACGTGCAATCTGGTTTGGAAGAAGTGAGGGGTGATGATGGCTTAGGTCCGGTTGTAGGAGACACAGATGTAAGTCTTCTTTCATCAAGTTACTTGTGTTGTTTTTTTGTTGACTTTGGATCATGAAGGATGAAGTCCGATTCATGAGAATTCGAACACGGAGACATGAAATAATGATTTCACCTGGTATGACTCGCATGTAAACCCTCCTAGTTTTTTATTTATTTTTCCGTCTTTTTCAGATGATCGATATCTGCTCTGTGTCCTCCACGACCCGGCAGCAACGTAAAACGTGCTGTTCCTTATTTCTCTTTCGGATTTATACATTTTGTTAGCATTTTTGAAAGCAATTGTCTGTTCCGCTTGTTCGTTCCACGTAAATTTCTTTTCATGGTCGACTTTAGTAGTGAACACGGGCCGTTTCTTCCGTTTCTCCCGACCCCACTTGCACGAGATAAGACTGGGTAAGAATGGCTCTCATTGTCAACGAGGTCGACGACCTGCATCATACCCTTATACAATTTGCACAGCGAACGAATGATCTTGTCTGTTCTGCCAACAGTAAACTCGAACGACTAGTCAATACTGAGATGGTTGTTGCCGTTCAGGCTGACGACATTTTGGCTTCCAAATCGTCATCGTCGTCTATGCTGACGGGTATTGGGGGGAGAGCTAGCAAAAGGGCTCGTCTGAACCTGTTCAAACTCTTTGCCGATTCTGACGAACAACCCCAGTCATCGTCGCAAGCGAAACAAAGGGCGCCATCACTCTGCCCTGTTCTACCCATCGAAATTTTGGACAACATATTCCAACTCCTCACACAACGCCAAATGCACCCTCTTCTTTCTGCCAATAGTTTCATGTACGGGGTTGCCAGGAGGAGAGTCTACCACACCATCGTCATCGATTCGCCATTGCGATGCGTTTCTTTTCTCAAGAACGTATTGAGCAACCCAGAGCTACCGCCCCTAGTGAGGTCCTTGGATCTCTACATCGCTCAAGCGGACATGAAGGCGCAAGCAAATTCCAATTCCGATTCTACTGCTGGAAATTCCACCTCGTCGACCAGTGCTTTCTTGTCTACGCCCTCACATTTCACATTCAATTTCTACTCTCTTCTCAATCGCGCTCTTCGCGCCATGCACTCCTTGCTTTCTCTCTCCATCGAGCTTCCAAAATCCCACTCGCCCGTCTGGATCTTTTCCGGCTGCACCTTCAAGCTTCGCCAGTTCACCACCTCCATGCACTGTCATTTCTCCCTGGCCAGGTTCCTAGAAAAACAAGAGATGGTTGAAGAGTTGACGTTGAGAGGCTTTCAAACGGAATCTCTCTTCCTTTTGCCGTTTTTGGGTGCGGCGGCCGCATCTCTGGTGACGTTTGGAGTGGGGCAAATGATTGGAGCGGCGAACACAGCATTTAATACCGCCAATAATGGCGGTAATAGTAGTTCTTCTGGTACCGGCATAGATTCCACCTCACCACTCTCATTCACCCTTTCTCCGAGTGCCCTTCCCCATCTTAAATCCTTCAATGCCATCCACGCCGGTCCGTCCATCATCCAGACCATCATGCAAGATCGATCCGTTGAGATTGCATCCATTCCTCTCTTCCCAGAACGCGGTATACCAACGCTCGACGCGCTGGAAAGCGGCAGGGCTCCACTAAAAAGACTGAGCGTGATCAGCTTCGATCCTGGCGCACCAGAGTTCCTGTTTGAAGAACTTGCGAAGAGGTTCAAGGATTTAGAGGCGTTGCACTTGGTCTTGCTCATGGCGGACTATTCCCATGTAAGTTGTGTTCCCCAAAGACAGAATATGTTTTTTTAATTACACAATAAACTCTCTGGGCGTCTTCTTTTCTTTTAGACTCTTTTGGAAGATTCTGGACGGTTGCTGGCGAACTTTACTTCTCTGAAGGTTCGTTATCAAGCTGCCGTAGCCATGCTGATTTTCTGATGCTTTGTTTCTATCCTTTTCTGCTTATGTGCTTATGTATTGTAGTACATAACATTCATGGCTGCATCTACCGATGAATCCTCCTCTGTTGACGAAGGCAAGATCGCGCAACAATGGCATCGCGCCTGTCCTACCCTTAGGACCATCATATTGCCGAAAGGGAGGGTGTGGTTCCAAGGCGAGCCAGATTGCGTGATTCACGCTGATTCTGTGGAGTGACACTCTTTCTTGAGTATTAAGCGAAATACCAATGACAGACGACAAAAACGAAAAGCGTTCCTGTACGATTATGACTCTTATAGAACGCACCCTGTTATTTCTCGGATTAGCGAAGCTTGTAGGTTATCGTATTACCAGTATTGTTGAAAGGAGGTGCTATCTCATCTCCGTTCTGCAGAGATTACATACATGGGGGGAAATGATTAATGATATATTTTCCAAGTCTCTGTGCATCCGTGCATACAAAAAACCTTCTACCTATTAACGAATCTGATTCTATATCTTTTGATCGAGACAATCTATATAGACTCCAAGGAGAGAGTGAACCCTGCCAATTCGACGACTACACAAGACCGCGCCCTTCAACTTCAGCATCCCTTGCAGGTAACAGCGGATCTCTTTCCAACTTGACGCCTTCCTTCAATTTCCCCTCTTTCATTACCTGAGGAGGACGAAGAAGAGAGTCAATTGTAAGCGGTTTTAAAAGTAGAGAGAGAGGGGGGGGGAAACAAACCGCAACACATAGAGCCGAAAATAGGATGAGAGTAGTTCCGATGATAGAAAGAGAAGTCGGGATGGTGTGTAAAAATATGCGCTCCAAGATCGATGCGAACACAATCTGAGAGAGAGAGAGAGAAATAGACCAGAGGAAATCAAAATATAGAAGGCGTATTTTGAAGATTGTGCAGTACCTGGGTATAAACAGCCATAGTGCCCCTGCCTGCCGTTTCACGCTGGAATCCCATTGTAAGAAATACCTAAATCATCATGGTATTAGGGAATATATATCCGAGGGAGGATGTGCTCTCCTACCTGTGCGAGGAAACCGAATATCCCAATCAATGCGAAGAGCATGAGCCATTCCGTGTGAGTGGGAACCACGAACTGTGTCTTCATAACGACCATACTTTGCCAAAAAACAAAAAAAAAAAGATTACTCCAGGGTAAACAGAAGACTTAGATTACACATACCTCATCGTCGAAACGAGGACACAGACGGCCGAGAAGTATGACATCGAGTGTAAAGGGTGCGCTCGCTTCCCGATAGCGCGGAGCGTAGTATCTAAATGGAAAGAAGTTACGCCTTTTCTCTTTGGCAGAATCAAATACGAACAAGCTCCTGTTGAACCAACCACGCCAAGCAAGGCCACTCTAACGAAAATGAGATGGGTTAAGTGGAAAGCTTGAAAAAAAATTACGAAAAACACACGGACCCGACTGCGATTAACCGTTTTGCGGGAGTTACCTTCTTCAATAGATGGTCGGCGGCAATCAGTTCATTTCCTGGATGATGGAGCTCAAAATCCCCAAAGAGGAAAGTCGGGTGGGCAATCAGGATGACTCCAATTAAGCTAGCAGCTTTCAAGTTGTGTATGGTCAGTTACTCTGAATTGAACGGCAAAACCACACAAACGGAAATGCGCTTTCTCATAATGCATGAACGTCCGGAAGGTATTCCCGTCATTAGATTTGTGCAAATATGGGACATGTATCTTGGCAGATTACCAGCCAATTTCGGAAGGACCCAGATACTACCCCCAGTATTAGAATCATTCGATACCGAGCCCAAGCATTATGAGAAACGAGTATTGTATAGAACAAGGAAAAAATAAATGGAAAAAGTCCTCACTGCCTGCAAGGACTTGACGACGTGAAAAGGTTTCGCCAAGAAAGAGAGCTCCCGTGAATACCGTGCAAATCGGGGCGAGGAAGGTAAGAACGGTTGCGTCCGATAGTGACAAATATTGAAGTGAGAAATAGATGCCAAAGAGTCCAATGAATCTGATGTTGTCCATTGCGAAACAGGTCAGCGATAGTAGATAATTGTAACACAAAAGCAAATAAAATTACCCTGAGAAGCCACGGAGGAATAGTAGTGGTCTCATATTCTTTGGACCGAGGAATGGGTCGTGTACTCCATTAACAAGCCTAACACAATGCTTTGAATATATAGAAACGGGAAGAGACTTCATCGGTCCGAGCGTCTTACATATAAGGCAAACAACAAAGATAGGTCATGCCCTTGAAGAGTAAATGGTAAGAGTGTATTCAAACCTCGGAAGCGCGTTCAAAAAAATACGCACCATTCGCACAGCAATAAGCTTGTAAAAGAGTGAATGAATCAGTCAAACTCGAAAAGATCCAGATGCAACATTTAGGTACCTGCATCGTCGAAACCGGAGGATCCAAACTGTTCAATTTTTTCACCGCGACATTCATCGACGCAAAGAAAACTTGGGATGCAGTGATCAAAAGTAGACCAGTATTCCGCTTGAATCCATCCCGGATCTTATTTGCAAGTTTTTGTTCTTGAATGTTTTCATCTGAAGTTATATGGGCGACCAAATTACTAGCAAGAGAAACATGTTGTGGAACCGTAAAGGTAGCGTAGTTTGGGACCAGGGCGGGATAGATCCTTCTTGAAGACATGGGGGAAGGTTGTGGAGTGTCTTCCGCAGGGGAGTTTTGTTGTTGGCCTTCGTAGAGCACATGGTTTACCGCCGACCCGGTTCAAAGATTTCAAGTTTTGGTCAGCCGCTCATTCGGCCCAACGTTTATGCCTGGAATCTAGGCTCTAAAAAGCAGCCCTCCGAAGAACAGGGAGTGTTTGGTGGTGAGATTGTTTGTTATGGCGCGGCGCCGAAAACGAAAACACTCCGTCAAATGAATTCTCATGATTTTTGTATATTCTTGAAGTACTCGTCAATTTACAGGTGCCTATACCAAAAATGTGCAATTTGGATAGGCCTACATATCTATCTTGGACGCGTCGAATCGCGTCAGTGATAAAGCAGCACTTCGTGTATTACAAAAGTGGAGTAGATGGTGGATGATATGTTCTCACGTGCGCGTGGACCCAAATTAGTGTTGCGTGGATTAGGCCGTCGAAATTCGCACCTGCTAATTAGCCCTGCTAATTTGCCGCTAATTTGCAGGGTCCCTAAACGAGTCGAAAATTAGATGTGAATTAG
>Ga0307514_10006096_pt1 | contig 10592 bp, 7 predicted proteins | sample 16_EM_MG_FD_203088 | JGI IMG/M metagenome (GOLD analysis project Ga0307514, IMG submission 203088) | Populus trichocarpa ectomycorrhiza microbial communities from riparian zone in the Pacific Northwest, United States - 16_EM | ecosystem: Host-associated > Plants > Roots > Unclassified | place... | reverse complement strand
TTTTATCCTTCGATAAATTTTAGTATGAGCGGAGCGCGGGACAGTAACCTCGTAATAACCCTTTAAATTTTAAAATTAAAAAAAAAAAACAAGTACCACATTTCCATAAACCCAAAAACTAATAACAATTCAATTGGTTCGTGGAACTCACTCTCTTTCTGATTGGGCCAGCATAGTCACAGGTATCAAGCAAGGAACTTTAGCTGGATACCATACCTTATAGCCTTCCAAGATCGTACTTTTCATTCACCTCTTTCTTTGATTCCTTAAAAAAGCACCAAAATTCTCTACTGAAAACCATCTTAAGTAGAAAATCGTTATTTCTATTCTGGCTCTAAAGAATTTTCAGCTGAAACATAAAAAATCAGATATTTTTAGAGGTCACTTGTACAATTATCAATTCTTAATTAATGGCTCAAGCAGTGGAGGATTGGTATAAGCAGATGCCAATAATTACTCGCTCTTATGTCACAGCTGCAGTTGTTACCACTATTGGTTGCTCTCTCGATGTATGCCTCCCTGCTTGCCTTCTCTCACCTTTTCTTCTCTTTTTAAACTTTGTATTTGTTGTTTTTCTTTTTTTTCTGTGTGTTTTAATATGTGGGTTTTGCTTGTTTTGATGGGATAATGAATGGTAAATTTGGTTTTAATGAAACGGGCTTTCTTGTTTTCTTTATGATTCAAATGGGTTTGATTTAATTTTGTGAATGATAGGTTTTTTTCTTTGATTTTCATTGTGGGTTTTGTTGTTTTTGAAAAAAAAAAAAAAGACAACGTTTTGAGTTATTCTGTTCTTGAATGATTTCAACTGGGTTTCGTTCAGTTCTGTAAGTTGTAGTTTCCCTTTTGATTTTCATTGAAATTTGTGTTTGTTTTTATTTCTTGATTTTTTTTAAGAATGTTGAAATAATTAATTTGGATATTTGGAGGTTGAGTTAGCTATTGCTTTTGTTATTAGACTTAAGGAATTAAATTTGGTTCATTCTGGGTTTATATTTATCTTGGCATTTGTGATTTTGATGGGTTTATAAAGGTGAAGGAATTTCTTTTATATTTAATTTAGCTCTGGTTTTGTTTGTATTGGGCAGATAATATCTCCTTCTAATCTGTACTTAAACCCTAAACTTGTGATGAAGAATTATGAGTTCTGGCGCCTTGTCACTAATTTCCTTTACTTCCGTAAGATGGGTAAGTTTTCATCTGGCTGTTAGTGGTGATTACCAATATCAGAAATGTACGAAAGCTTTCAACTTTATAGTATATGTATCAATTCTTTCGTCTGCACAGCCTCTAGCATCTTAATATCAGAAGGTTTCAAGCTTTGTCTAGCTCCTTCGGTGACCTATGAACAGGCTCCTAGGTGTAGTGAAATGAGAATTTCACATTCGTTTTGCATCTCTATTATAAGAGGGTCCTGAATTGGATTTTAATATCTGTATATCCATAAACAAAGATGTAGATATACTATGAATAGAAGAGTTATTGTAAACTTTGGTTGAACAAGTTCATTGTGAGCGTTGCAGTGTTTTGCCTGGTCAATTTTATGACATTTGCATATATTACAGCATGTGATATCCAAGTTTTTAACTGCCTATCTTCTTCAAGCAAAAATTAATATTCAAGTGCAAATTCTTCAATGAAATGCTACCTCTTTTTTTCCAGTCTAAATCTTAAGGCTTCAGTTCCAAGGAAAGTGATTATCAAATTGTGATTGTTATCATTCTACAGAGGGAACCTGAGTTCTGTGTTGGGAATCAACAATTAATTCCTAAAACTGAATTGGGCACTTCTAATATACCATACCAAGATGTTGCAGATGATGGAGTCTGTGCGCATAGCTGATTAAACTTGCACTTTATGGCTCTTTTTTTTCCATGAAAGCATCTTACATCCTGGGGTGCTTTTTACCGGAAAGTTTGGTTTTCTTATATCTTTATGTTATGTCAAATTCCTTATTCACAATAAAGATAGGGTTATGAGTTCTGACTGCTTATGATATACTTGTGTTCTTGCAGTTAATTTTTTTTTTAATCACCAACTGTCTTTCTTGATGTTCTTCTTCATGATGCCAGACTTGGACTTTATGTTCCACATGTTCTTTCTTGCTCGATATTGCAAACTTCTCGAAGAGAACTCTTTCAGGGGAAGGACTGCAGATTTCTTTTACATGCTCTTGTTTGGTGCTAGTGTTTTGACTAGCATTGTCATAATTGGAGGAAACATACCCTATCTGTCAGAATCGTTTTCAAAAATCATATTCCTGAGCAATTCATTGACCTTCATGATGGTTAGTTATTTTAATCTTTCTTACATTCTAATATCATTTTGATAACTCTTTTTTGAGTAAACTCTTACAATTTTTTTAAAAAATCTTTCATCTATACAGGTTTATGTCTGGAGCAAGCAAAACCCCTTTATCCACATGAGTTTCTTGGGCCTCTTCACTTTCACAGCAGCTTACCTGCCATGGGTGAGTGAGCTTTTAATGAGCATTTGATCTGTTTTTCAGCTTAATCATGTAAGTTTGTCTCGTAATGATAACATGTACTTCTGCCTGCCATCTGTTTGTAGCTGCTCTAACATTCACTTAGAAACAAACTGATACATGAGCTGTCCTAATTAGGGTTCTAACTGTGATGTGTTTCAAGTTGAATTATCTTGAAAGTCAATGTAGAGGCAAGTAGTAACACTGTTTTCTCCCTTGTTTTTCACCAGGTTCTCTTGGGATTCTCTGTTCTTGTTGGTGCCAGTGCTTGGGTGGATCTGCTGGTGTGTTTTATGTGCCATCGTTAATTCCATGTTTGTGCTTTTATGTTACATGCATTAGCAAATTCTTAACCATGCTCACTCGGAAATATTTGCTTGATTGGATATGAACTTCAATGTAGTTCTTGTTTCATCAAACCCTGGATGTTCTGTCATTGGCATTCAAGTTTTGAAGAAACTTAAATATAGATGAGTACCTCCCATGACTTGTCCTTATCATTATCCAAAAAAATGAAAAGAAAAGGGAAACACTAATACTGATTGTAAATTTTGTGCTGTAAGCTGAGACAAGACATGTTGCTTCACTATAAACTGAGTCATCTTCCAGTTTTTGATGTATTGCTTGATGTAGTGAGAGATCAAGGACTTCCACCTTTATCCAGTTACATTATACTTATGAAGTCAAGAAGTATCTTTGAACTCCGATCAAGCTGGAGCCATTAGAATGTGTGGCTCCTCTAGGTTTAATTTGTGTTATATAAAGATATTCCTGACTTTGATGTCAAATTTCCTGTTAATCTGACTGCCTTTTTGTCGTGTGACTCTCTTGGTTTCCTTTTTTTAATTGTAACTTTTTTTCTGATACAGGGGATGATAGCGGGTCATGCTTACTATTTTCTTGAAGATGTATATCCGCGAATGACAGGTCGTCGGCCCCTACGAACCCCAGGATTTATTAAATCTCTATTTGCAGATGACGATGTTGTGGTGGCTCGGCCAGCAAATGTGCGATTTGCTCCACCTGCAGAGGAGCTTCACCAAGATTGATGAGATACCCAGAAAACATAGGCTGATGAATAGTAACGTTTGGTTACAGTGGCCTGCCCGTAAAAGTAGTGGGAAATATGGGTGGACTTGGTTCTTTACCTGACATGTCTTCAGAGATTAACTTTGTAAATGATACTGCTGCTGCTGGATTTTGGAGACAAGTTTTTCGCATTTATGTTAAGAATAGATGCTTCCGGTTGATATAGGATTTTTCTCCTTCGTGCATTTCTCATGCTCAATCAAATATACAGCGAGTTTGATGATGATTCCTCATCATTTATCATAGAACTGATGGTATATTTTCTGATTCAATTGAACTTTTGGTCCGACTGTAGATAATGGAACCAGAAATGCTAGCTGACGCTTGTGTAGCAAAACAACAGCAAACATTTTATTTTTTAGGCTAAGGTAGGTTCCTTTACCAAGTTGTCAGGGTGGGTCTTGCCTAGTGCTCATGCCTGGAGAAAGCGGCCCACTTTTGCTCCTGTGAAAGTCCATTAGCAGGATCTGTTTTCTTACTGATTATATTACAGACCCTAAAAAAAATGACCAGCTGCATATTTAACTTATTAAAAACAGCAGAGTGACAATCTAAACAGGAAATGAAGAATACAATGGAATTGCTGTTAAACTTAGAGAGCGTTTTAGAAAAAAACTCCTTTCTCTCGAAAGAGTATAAAAGTATAAAATCTATACAAGTAAATTTATAGCCTTCAGAACATTAAAACTACCGTGTACAATTAGCTTACTACTAGTATATACTAATAGGGTACTAATAAAGAGAAGATTTACAAATAAAGAAATTAGTTGTCAAAGCTATACAAGGTATAGAATTTACATTTAATAAATGGCCACCTAACTTTCTTCTAATATCCCTCTCAAATTGATGCCGATAAATCTACAAGCATTAATTTGCTAACAAGAAAATGATATGATCGGCGATAGCTTTGGTGAAGATATCCATGATTTGTAGAGTAGTGAAGATATATGAAAGTGTAATAACTTTGTGGTCAAAGGCCTCTCAAATAGAGTGGAAGTCAACCTATATGTGCTTCATACGCTCATGGTAGATGGGGTTAACAACAATTTGGATGACGCTAGTGTTGTCATCATGTAATGGAGCAGGGTGAACTTGGAAGAAACCAAGCTCTTTGAGAAGACCACATAGCCACATGATTTCGAATTAGGCAACAGACATGGCGCGATACTCTGCCTCAATGGAGAACTTGGAGATGTAATCTTGCTTCTTGCATTTTCAAAAGATAAGAGCATAACCAAGAAATAAACATCACCCTGTAGTGGATTTTCTAGTGTATAATCAGCCCAATCAGCAGCAGAAGAATAAGCCACAACCAGGTGTGCCAAGGATATATTGAATGATGCGACGAACATTAACAAGTTGAGATGTTGGGGGGCTTGCATGAACTTGTTGACAGTGTTGAACAACATAAAAGATATTAGTTGAGTGATGGTGAAGTAGATAAGACTACCAATTAGCTTTCGATATAGAGAGAGGTCCTCAAGAAGTTTCCTTTGACGTTGATATTTCACATTAATTTTCATGGGAGTGTCAACAAAAATAGAGTTTGTGAGACATGCTAAATGAACTGGTTCTTAAATATATTTGTTCTAATTTAAAAAGATACCTTAAGGTCGACGATGCACCTTTAACCCCAAGAAATAGGTGAGTTGCTTAAAAGGTTTTTCATATGGAAAGTAGAATGCAATAATTTTTTAATCTCAAAGATAGTTGTCATATAAAAACTAATGACAATAATGTCATCCACATAAACAAAAAGGACGAGTATGCCATTAGATGTTCTTTGTAGAAAAAGAGAAGGGTCATACAAACTTTGAGTGAATGAAAACCTAAGGAAATGTGCAAAATTTTTCAAACCATGCTCTTGGTGCCAATTTCAAACCATACAAAAAACAATTTAGTTTGCAAACATCAGCAGGTAAGAAAGTAGACATGCTAGAGGAAAAATTCATGTAAACTCCATCCTTGAGATCACCATGCAGAAAGGGCTATGATTGTACACACGATGGTCATCTTGGTGACTATCGAGCCTTGTAACGATCTATGGATCCATTATAATGAAGCTTGATAGAAAACACACATTTACTCCCAATATGTTTTATAGATTAAGAAAATATAACAACATCCAAGTGTGGTTTTCTTATAGTGCTAAAAGTTCAGTTTCAATAGCTTTTTGCTAACACTTATGCACCATTGCTTGTTTGTAACTCAATGGAATAGGAATAAAAGACAAAGTGGATATTAAAGATAAAAAAGTTTTGAAACCTAACCTATTTGGGGGTCTACAAACCTGAGTATCATGTCTAAGAAGAGCAAGTGTAGTTGTTGGAACAAAATCAATAGTTGGGGGATGATCTGGAGGGGAATCAAAAGACGTTGGAATCTAAGTTGATAAGGAGTGGGATCGTCGTTATTATACTAGGAAAGGCTTAAGAGTTATCATGATGAGTTTGAAAGAAATATTGATTTTCTAGAAAAATTACATTTCTAGAAATGTGAATACAACTTAGATTGGATCATGGAAAAGAAAATTTTTTTGGGTTATAAAATATCTTAAAATAACATATTGGATAGACTAGCCCATGATTTTTATGCATTCATGTATAGGAAGGTGAACATAACACACACATCCAAAGATATAAATGGTAGAATAGGTTGGAGGATGACCAAATAATTGAGTGAAAGGAGATTCTTTGTGCAATGAAAGAGAAGGCAATTTGTTTATGAGATGGACAGTAGTAGAGAGAGCTTTACATAACTCTAATAAGAGGGTGCATACAACATCAAGAAGGTGATGATTTTTTTTTCTTTTAGCCATCCTATTTTGCTGAAGAGTTTAGGGATAAGATCTTTGAGAGATTATACCATGTGTGTTATAGGTATTCCTGAAACAAGTGAGACGTGTACTTACCTTATTGTTAGAGTGTAGGATTTTTATGTTTTTATACCATGTGTGTTATAGGTATTCCTGAAACAAGTGAGACATGTCCTTACCCTATTGTCAGAGTGTAAGATTTTTATGTTTTTATACCATGTGTGTTATAGGTATTCCTAAAACAAATGATACATGTCCTCACCTTATTGTTAGAGTGTAAGATTTTTATGTTGGTAGAAAATTGGTTTGAATATATTCATGTAAAAGCTTAAAAAAATCTCTTTTAGAGCATAGAAAATGGATCCATGTGAATCGATTATAGTCGTCAATAAAAGTGATAAAATACTTGTAATTAGCATGAGAAATAATTGGTGCCATACCCCATACATCACTTTGTATCATGTCAAATGATTGGACTCCTTTTGGTGTGAGAGTGAAAAATGGCATAGTTTTACTTTTGCCAAGCCTACAAGAGTTGTAATCAAATTAAACAACATTAAAAGAAGGGGACTTTGCATTCCCAAGTAAACTAGATTTTAGCAAATCATGAAGTACATTGGAGTTTAGATGTCCATGATGTTTATGCTATGTTTAGCAATTAACATGAACAAAGTTACAAGTGACAAAAGGTAGTGAAAAACATGGAGATAGAGGTAAATGAAGAGGAAAAAGATGTCCCACTTTAGACCCCATCGCGATCATCTTTTTAGATTGTTGATCCTACACAACACAACCAGATTTAGAGAATTTCACTTTACAATCATTGTCAACCAACTAATCGATAGAAACAATACTGGTGGTAAGGCTAAGAGAGATAAAGACATCGGTTAGAGAAGGAGAAACATCACCAGTTGCTATAATACGTAAGGAATTGCCATCAACAATATAAATCTTGAGATTTCTAGTATATTTGTGCACACTGGTAAGAGATTTATCATTGTTTGTCATATGATTGGAAGCTGTAGAATCAAAACACCGAGGAGGAGATGCAAAGAATTGTTTGCCTAAGATTCCTAAAGTGGAAAATGCAGAAACAATCATTTATTGGATTATTTCAAGAGTTATGGGTTGAACAGAACCAAAAGCATTTTAGGTCATGAGTGTTGTATCTATGGATCCACCAATACTAGAAGATTCAGCTAAGGTTGTATATGTTGTTATAGATTTCTTAGGATGTTGGATAAGACATTTCTTGATAATATGGTCATCCTTTTGCAATAGTTGCAGAATTTTTGGAACAATTCAAAGCAAAATGACTATTTTTTACAACAAACACAATAGACAATGCTCATGTTTCGGCCTCTTGGCTTGCCTTATGTTGTATAAGCTATGAGAATAAGAGAATAAATGAAATTATGTCGCTCTATGGTGGTTTGAGTAAAGAGGTGTTGCTCGTCAGGCTCTCAGTTCATAAGATTAGGCTCGGTCCCTTCAAATTCATATATGAGTTTCATGAGGAATTGATCTCTTTAGTAATTTCATGGAGAAATTGAATGAAACTAAGGCTTTTGAGAGGTAAGGTAACATACACAATATCAATATATTAAGTCCAAATATTCATGAAGCTTGAGTAAAAATAAAATTATTATAAAGAGATTGTCCTATTTGAGATTGGCCAATTCAAGTTCAAACTGGAATCAATGAGTAGTGTTATGTTGATTGTACAACTTCTTTAGGCAAGTCCACATTTCAACGACAATCTTGGAGGGTTAAAGATTCAAGACAAGTTTGTGTTCGATAAATCCGAGAATCAACATCATAACTTGAGCATCCTTGACTTCTCACTTGATGTTCCAATCCTTGTTTTTGTCTTTGTTAGGAGTAAGGTTGTTGCCATCAATATGGCCCCCATAAATCCTTGCCTTCGATAAACATCTTTAAATGAAATTTCTAGGCTGAGTAGTTATTGCAATTGAAAAGAACTGACTCTAATGACATAATGCCAAGAAATAAACTGATAGAGAATAACTGAAAACAAAGAACTATACTAACCTTATGAATCAGAGACATGAGAGGAATTAAAATTGTAGCTCTAATATCATGTTAAATTTAGAGAGTTTTAGAGGAAAAACTCCTTTCTTCTTGATGGAGAGTTTTCATTATATAGAAACAGTACAATAGTATAAAATTTGTATAAAGTGATTTCTGGCCTTTAGAATATCAAAACTCCCATATACATTTAGCCTACAGCTAGCATATCCTAATAAAGGAAAGATTTTGATAAATAGCCAGCTAACTTTCCTTTGACAATTGCAACAAAGGAAATAGAAAGATCAGCCATTCTAATAAATAGGTCATCAGAAAGTAACGTCTATGTATAAATTTGTTCACGGCTCAAAAAAACAGAAGCAGAGAAACATTACTCCAAATCTCAAATAAATCCCTCCGCAAAAGGTACAATTGACTGATGATTGGCGTACCTAAAGGAAAATGAGGGAAAAAGGGACGCATTATCTCCTTGATTTGTTAAGCATGCATACAACTTCAAATTGAATTCTCTACAGACTGACTGACAACTACCCCAAACTACACAAAATTTTCCTTTAGCAGATTCTAAGAAAATAAACTGCATAGAAAAGTATCAAACAACCAATGCCTCAACATCTCTTAACCCATTAAGAATTCAAATCTCCCTTTCAACAAGCTGCAGTAATCTGAGTAATATACATTTAAAACGAATCTCCGCCGTCATGAGCTACACCAGAATAGAGATCTGGAACGTTTTCTGGACTCTTTTTCAATGCTCAACTCCAACATCACCTACAGCTGAAACAGACAGGACCAACTGCTCTGGGGGAACAGAGAACATTAAGATTAAAGAAGCATTGCTGGCTAACAAATTGGGTGATATTGAGCTGATATCCTCTTAGGAGGCAACTTCCGCAGGATGTAGAGCACTAGAGCAGAGGGTAGAATCTCGACAAGCTGTAATTTTGAGCAAAAAAAGTTCCAAATCAAAAGTAAAGTTAAGCCATGTAATGCCAAGTTATATTACTGGAGCTTATTACATGTATAAAAAAGTGTAATAGAGTACCATGTAATAGATGAAGTTCAAAACTGGATGATCCAGTACATCAAGGGAGGCATCAGCATCAAAAGCAGAGAGAAGAACCTGGAAGCTTTAAATTTTAGTTTAAAGAAACAACTTCATATTTATGAATGCAGCGATGCCCCAGACAGCACATGCAAAAGCATTATTGCCATATCAAATATCCTTTTTCCCTGTCAAGCAAAAAAATCTAAGATGATTGTATTCCTGACTATACATTATGCAGTAAAAAAAAATGCTAATTCATGTACTCCAGCTTCGTTGACATTTCCCCATGCTTAGTGCCCTCAAAATCTATAGGAGACCCACATCTCCAACTTCATGAGTATATAATGGATTGAAAATTAAGAAGATGGCAGATTCTTTCAGCAACAGCTTCAAATTTTGATAAAGCATCAAAAGAAATCCTTAAAACATAAGTCGGGGTGGACTATTGTTTGAGGCTTACCACAAAACATCTGATAAGGAAGCAAGTGAAGCATATGGCTGTAACTGATCCAACCTGCAATAGAGCTCATCATACTAATTTAAAGTCAAATGATAAGTTCATGCAAGTTTTTGTGGATGATTAGTGCACCTTTAAAATTTCTCTCATTTTTATTTTAAATTCTTATTGTTTTTGTTCTATTACATTGCAGGAAGTTATGTTTGCCACGATACTGTAAGTGTAATTATTTATTTTCACTAGTTCAAAATTTGGGCGATATCTCTTTTAAAGCTTGTGTAAAACCCAACATGTCCATAATACTAATAAATCTTTTAGCATGGAATGCACATTCATCCATGAAATAGCTCATTTAGCAGAATGCTCTGCCACCAACTCCAACATCAAATATCTGTGCCAGAAAAATCACTCACAGAGACCAAGACCACTGAAGCTCTCTCACACTCAACCATTTGAATGGGAAAGTTATAAACTTGCAATCACCTAATAGATATGTTTTGACTTGACATCCATATATGGAAACAGTAAGTCTTTGAAATATGTGATCATATGAGAAGGATGGTTTCAGATCCATCACAAACTTGACAAAACTGTATGATGAGAACTAAAATCCAAAGGATAACATGCAAATATTGTATGCAGATAAGAA
>Ga0307514_10006095_pt1 | contig 10592 bp, 6 predicted proteins | sample 16_EM_MG_FD_203088 | JGI IMG/M metagenome (GOLD analysis project Ga0307514, IMG submission 203088) | Populus trichocarpa ectomycorrhiza microbial communities from riparian zone in the Pacific Northwest, United States - 16_EM | ecosystem: Host-associated > Plants > Roots > Unclassified | place... | reverse complement strand
CGCTGCCGCTGCCCCTAGTTACTCCATGACCATTATTTTATTATTGTTGACCCCAACTCAAAGGAAAAGTCAATCTATAGTAATTCTGTCTCAATTGACAGAAAAGAAAAAACGAATCGTGTGGTTGGATCAATCATTATAATGGAAGACAGTAATTCATTAAAAATATGTATCAAGTAATAATTAAGCCTTGAAGTAATTGGCTGCAAGTATCCGTGTGTTATACTGTTAAGGATTGACTTGATGATTCCGCCCCATTACAGAACATGAAAAAAATCCAAAGAATGGTTTTCATTATTAAACAGTGATACCAGGCTCTAATGAGTTTTGCAAGTAAATAATATATGTAGAAAGATTATTAGATAATATCGATATAGTTCATATAGTTATTGTGATAGATTCTACTTTTATACGAGTAAAGGGAAATAGTTCATCGGAATTTCTCTACAGATTATCCTCCTCTTAGGCTCTTATACAGTTTACATGCCCAATTATGACAGAGCCGATCAGACAAGCAGATCGAGAGATGCCGAAGATAATACGATACTTACTCGCCCTGTTCATCATGAGTTTGAGTTTTGCTGATGGCCTTCAGATATCACGATGTATCTACAAGTAACAGGTAAATAGTTTTAACTAAGTTTGAGCAATTAAAATCATCTCTTGCCATAATATTAGGGGGAGGAAGGGTTAACCTACGAATGACGCAAAGGTCATGCCATGGCAGTCCAAGTTTTTCAGCAGATACATTCACATAACAACAGTTCATTCAGTTGAGCCTTATTCTAAGTATCAACTCTTGTGATTCTTTGGACACTTCTCCGGATACTCCTACTAGTTACTTTTCATCGTTTCTTTGCCTCGTGGAAATTGGGAGCAAATATCTCCGCAATCTTATCAAAGACATAAACAAAAAACCTCTCTTAGATGTATATAACAGATCAAAGTTATTTCAAACAACCTCCAGTAGAAGGAAAAGAAAGCATGGCCGATTTGGTTAAACTGCTTCCTTGTTCTTACTATTTTATTTCGTTTGCTTCATTCTGAAAAAAGTAAGAACATGGTAGTCTCTTTGATCAATGCAGAAGTTACTAGTTTTATCTAAGGATCACCTCTTGGTGACCACGCAAGCTTTATGTCCAAAGGGGGTGTTTTTGTTACTTTAGGTTGCTTAAAACGGTTAAAATGATGCAAGTTTGTAGCTAAAAAATTCCACGTTGTTCCTATAAATTCCCCCATCAACATGCCTTAATGCTCACCAAACATTCAATTAGCTTACTTCAGCATTATAGCAAGAATATAATATGGCTATGAGTAAGATCTTACCTCTTCTTGTCTATCTCGTGAGCTTAGCCCTTGCGCATCCTTCCCACGCCCAAAACTCACAACAAGACTACCTCAACGCTCACAATGCAGCTCGTTCACAGGTGACTGTAGCAAATATTATATGGGACAACACGGTAGCAGCCTATGCTCTAAACTATGCCAATTCCAGGATCAGCGATTGCAACCTTGTGCATTCTAACGGCCCTTATGGTGAGAACCTAGCCAAGGGAAGTGGCTCTTTCACAGGTACTGCAGCAGTGAACTTGTGGGTGGCAGAGAAGCCTTACTATGACTATGCATCCAATTCTTGTGTTGGAGGGCAATGCTTGCACTACACTCAAGTCGTTTGGCGCAATTCAGTTCGTGTAGGGTGTGCCAGGGTCAAATGCACCAATGGCTGGTGGTTTGTTTCTTGTAACTATGATCCCCCGGGCAACTATATTGGGGAACGCCCTTACTAAGGAATCCTCGAGTTGCCTCAAAATGCTACTATTAAGAGAATGTAGCCACAAAGAAAAAAACAAATCAAATACTTGAACAGTATGAATTAGTAATAGGAAATAATAATGTCTTTGATGAGTGAACACTGATCTCACTCTAGTCACGACTACATCTTTCAATTGCTACACCACATTCTCGCTGTATATTTTGTTTCCTTCCAAGGTACTAGTGCTGTTTTAATTGAATAAACATGAATTATAACCAGTGGTGTTGTATAAACTTGTTTTCTTTATTCTGTAAGAGATTAGGATGGAGTAGACAAAAACAAATGAAATGCCATTAATCAGAGAAAAGAAGGAAAATTAAGCATGCTTGACAATCAGAATTAAATATAAAAATAACAGTTTAAACAGTACTAAACAAGAAAACCCTTTAGATGATACTATAACCTTAAAGAACATTCTAATATCACAGTAAACTCACCTCCATACTGAAGCCAGGCTTTTCTCTGCCAAAATAAGTTTCAAGGCATCTCGACCATTTTCAGCAGCTCTTTTTGACCTATCATTTCCACCTAATGCACCTGAACCATATCATTTCGCAGACTATGAAGTTTTGTGTTTCTCAAAAGCAAGAGTTCCTAACACCATCCCTGCTACCACTTTACTTTCCTCGATATCCCACCAGCTATTGCAGATTAAGCAGCAGCTACACCTTCACAGCTATACACCAGCATCAAATCCTGTAATGAAAATGCATCCAACACTACCTTATAAACCTTTCACAAAAACAAGGCTGCAATAATCTAAAGATTGATGGGCAGAGAAAGACTTTTGATTACCATTTCAATGACTGATGAATCATTTCCAGTGAGCACTTCAATATCATAGTGCTGTGAATGTCCTATTTGAACAAAAAAGAAAACACAACTTACCCCTTCCAATTGTTCTAACATTTGCACTACCTAGAACGATTCTTTTGCATCACATTTATGTTATTTCAGCAATGCTTATCTCCCCAAACAAAATGGATCCCCGGAGATCCTTCAGTCTGATAACCAACGCTTGAGTTTTTATCAGAACTCATATCAGTGAAGGGACTAATTTGGATATGGCATGACCAGAACATAGGGCCAGAGGTTCACAAGCTAAAAATGAAGTCGCAGCCTCTCAGAATTTTAAGCTGTGATTCAGCCAGTACATTATATCTCACACAAATAATTGTAACACAGTGACCCTGTAAGGCTATAAGCCCATAACATTAGAAATCAATATTATGAAAGTTCAATAACCCGGCTCACATGATCGTCAATTGTTTCAGATTCTGGACAAGTCGGACAAAAACACTGGCGGGAAGAGCCGTGTTCGGAAGATAACACCATCATAGTCCACTGCCAAACCCCCTGCTTAAATGGAAAATTAGGTATTCTATCTGTGCCACTTACAAAACAATGGCAATCTTTCTCCTGATCACTAAATTCAGTAAAGACTAGATAAAGTAGTATCCTTCAAAAAAATGTCTCTTTACAAACAGAGAAATCAAGGAGATCACCATGATGACATATAAAACAAGCAAGCAATTAGTCAATCACATGAGAAAATAAAAACATCCAATAACTTATCATACGCAAAATATGATCCCATTGCCTATAACTTTCCCGTTATTCATTGCAAACCAGAATTCCACGTATCATTAATGATCATTCATAAGTAAAACACTTCTTTCTACAGAAACAGTGTCCAAAAGAAGTTAAATTGAGAACAGAAATAGAGTATACCGTAGTTTCCATCAGTTGGGGGCTTCTCTGTTTGATGGTGTGACTCTTGCGATTCTCTTTTACATACAATAAAGAAGTGTAGTTTCGGCAAGAAAAATAGAAAAACTGTACACATGGGGAGAAAAACACGAAATCTGAGATAGAGAACAGCATTGGATGAGGTAGTGGAGGAACTCTTGTGTACCAAATGCAAAAGTTCTTTGCTTGAACTGCCCATCCCCCTCTCTTTCTCAGTTAACTCCGTTGCAGTAGGCAGAGTTCAGTGAAAGTAGAGAGGCTCCTCTCTCAAGTCTCTGCCAAGAGCCCAGAACCCAAGAGGGCTTCCTTTTACACAAAGATTAAAAATAGTAACTGCCCATAAAAGTCCATGGCCTTACAAAATTGAAAACCAAGGCCCACACGATTCTCTTATATCAAGGCTTCTTCTCTTTCCTAATTCACTGGTTGAAATTATAAGGGCCTTAAACAAACAGGGCTTTAATATATGATCCAAACCAGAAGTTAGCTTTTTTTAATAATAAAAATAAATAAAGTATAGATATTGTTATATCGGATATAAAATCCAATCCAAACCTGAACTTTATGTTCAGTAATAAAGTATATTATTCGGATTATAAATATAATAAGTAAGATATGAATATAATGAAAACCAATATATTAATAAACATTGTCGTGTAAACTGATTCGTACAAAACTAGTTTAGGCTAAATTAGAATCTATAGGATGCAAATGCTTTCATGTATGGCTGACGTGGGATTAAATTATTATAATTGATTTCCACATATTTATTGAAGATTTGAAAACGAAAGTAAATTACACCAAACTAATATTTCTTTAATATATCAGGACCTTTGCATTGGGTTTGGAATATGTAGTCACTGTAATGCTCGTGTTTTATCAATTTTTAATCGATTAGAAAACAATCAAAGAGGGCAGATGAAGGTTACTGTATCATTGTAATGACATTTTGTTAGGTTAAAGCTATCAAGTTGTCTTGTGCTACTCATAACCATTAATGAAGATAGTTTTTTCTGTTGCTAGGTGACTTTAAGACCACATTGTTCAGTCATCAAAGTTAGAGCCTTGAGTTTTTCGAACATGTTACAATGGGTCTAAGGATTCAGATAAGTTTTGGTTCGATTGACTTGTAGCAGCATCAGCACTTCATCTTCTCCGCAGATTATTTCCTTGTCTGCAAGATTAACTCAAAATGTGGGGCCTTCACGGGTGGATTTTGATACACGTTTCAAGCCTTTCTTTGGTAAAAGCAACATTTCCCAAGCAATTCATGCTTGGTCTGAATTAAGGTTGCATCCAATTCGATCCTTTAGTAAGGTCATAAGGTTGCGTTTCTTGTGAGGTGGAGATACTTTCACCAATAATTCGAAACCTTTCAAGTTGTTATTTAGGCAATAACATTTAATGATAAGCAAATTATACGAAGAAAGACAAATAAATAACTCGTTTTCTATCAGTATTTAGGAAGAGAACATTCTTTTGGGAGGTTATTTTGGAATCTCTTGTTATCTTGACAGTAGTCGTAGATCATGTGGTGCAACCTGACCCACTTGAACCACCTTCTTTGTGTAGATGTTAAAGTGCTATATCTTTCCTTGTTCCACCAATTAGTAGAGCTTTCTGCCCTACAAAACCTTGGATTTCCATTCCAAGGACAAGCATCGATCTTATAATTCCTGAAGGAAGCTATGAAGGGACCCTTTGACCAATCAATTTTGTCTTTCCCGCCTCGTGTTGCCCAGCTGTCGCCGTTCCATAGGCTGGCTTTGATGCTCATTGGCTGCCACCTAGGATATGCTACACCTTTGTCTGCATGGTTTCTGTAAAGTCTGATAGGAATCCAATCCACCATGAACCTGAAAGACGAGAAACACCATGGATATAGTCCCTTAAGTTGTCTTTCTTAGACTTGCTAACAATTAGTTAAAATTGGCTTACACAATTTGGTGAAGGTTCCACAAGACCGAATAAGTATGGAAGTTTTTTGTTGGATCAAACCAGAGATAAATCCTCTCTTCACGATCATCATTCCCATCAGCATAAACATTTGTTTGAAGAATATATGGTTGGCCACTCACATTTCCAAGGAATTCAAAATCTATTTCGTCACGTTTAGGTTGATCCGATGATAGCTGCAATATTGTCATTTGCCAATACATTTGAGATATGCAACTGGACATATAAAAAGAAAATTATATATATATATATATATATATATATATATATATATATATACACACTTGATTCAATTTACTTACATAAAATGCCACGACTGTGCCTGCTGAATGACCTGGTACTAATTTTATTTGCATATCAATCTGCCCGAATAAGAACATCTGGTTCGAAGCAAAACCAGATCCTAAAAGAATAGTAGTAATAAGATAAATGAGCACCAAGACATTTTTCAAGTTAGTTTTTGTAGATTTTGTAACTCATACCAGATTCTTGGTCTAGTTTCAAGCTTCTTGTCCTGCCATTAGCAGTGGTGTATACATGGCTCGGAGACCATGCTACAGAGAAGTCCTTGTTGAAATCTCCGGTTGAAATAACAGAGGAAAATGATACTTGAAAAGTATTTGTGATGAGAAGTCCAATGAAGACTACGAATTTGAAAGTAGTAGACATTGTTTTGGCGAAGATGACAAGGAGAGGAAATGTAGTGAAACAGGGAAATGCTTGATATGCTATATATAGGTATTGCATGAGAAGGAAATGAATAGGAAGCAATAAGGTTGTTGTTTAAGAAAGAATATCTTTAGAGAGAAGCAAAGGAATTTTATATTGTTAGCATCTTATTGGATATAACTTGCAGAGTTAGTTAGATATGTATTAGAATGTTATAAACAGATCGATTAAAGCTCAACAAATGACTTAAGATTTCCAGTTTATTACATGGGTAATCATTCATTTTCAGGTCCAATGAACTACCTTGTCGGTCCTTACATATGACTTCATGAATGCCTCATGACAGTATATATCAAGAATGGTCCGTCCATTAGGAGCTCCAGCATTTGAGTAAAAGAGGTGTCTCGAAAATGTTATAACCAAATAATTATGTTATGTATAATGTATGCTTACTTTCCACAAATCAGGTAACAGGTGTGGAAGCGCAGAGATGGTGATAGACTCGGAGTTTTTTCATGATAAAGGACACCTAGCTTTGGGCATACCTCAGGCTTTCTCAATTAAGAGCCTTCTTCGGGTAGGTTAGCGGAATGCTTCGGAAAGTGAAAAACTAGCTAGACTGGAGCTGGTTTCTTTTCGTTAGGGCTATTATTTTAGGATAGCTTGGTGTTTAGACCTTCCCTTCTAACTCGTTGAAGGACTCTTTTTTATTCTCTCTCTCCAACCTTAGGGCTATATATGTAACTATCGAGTTGATTTCATGCTTTCAATTCAGGCATCCCTTTAAACATTGCATAACTGAACCTTTTTTTACATAATTTTAACGATTTTTTTGTAGAAAAATGACGTTTTGCACCGAAAAAGGCATCGTGTAGTTTACTCAGATAAATAATGTTTAATAACAGTAGTCTTGTATAGTTGGCAAATTAACCGTGCTACAGGCAGAATAAATAAGTTGCGTCTCTTTCTAGTTTCTAATACACAGTATAATCATTGTGATTATTACAATCTGTTAAGATAATGTCATGGAGTATCTTCAACACAAAGCCTAACTAAAGTAAAGTAAAGAACATTCATGCATGTCATCATTGTCTTTACACCGTCGACATTGAATTCAGCAGTTAAAATTCTGGGCTGGCTACTTCTGATCTTCATGCAAAGAGAACATTTTGTAATAATAAACGGGATGCTTTATCAATCAGCTGACTGTGGCTTTAAACCAACTTCAAATCATTCCATGCGCACTGATTAAATTTTATTTACTGGAAAATTAGTACCCTACAAGTACAGGGGTAGAGAGAGTACCTAACAGTAACAAAAGTTGTTTGCTTTAGCCAATGTGCATCATAAAAGACTGATGCAAAAGTCCAAGAATGCTGCAATATAAATCTCTCCTCCAAATTAGGGATAAGGAAACATGACTGGTCATGTTCTATATTTCACCATTAATTTTAACGCATTCTTTTCCATGATTCCCAATGACCTGCTTAGGAAAGGAAAGTAGTTTTCCAAATTGGATCTGACCCGCTGCTACTATAACAAAATTTTCAAGGCACACGACTAGCAGGAAAATCTTGATTTTTTTATCCATATTAGCCAAGCAAATTGTTCCCATCGTTGACATAAGCTAGATTCTGAGTTTCTATCTTTTCAAGAATACCTGGGATAGGTCATCATCAGGTATTTTCTCTTTGCCTTGTAGTTGTAAACCGAGTTTTTCCTTCGGATATTAAATGGCTGTGTTAGAATGGGACAAGATCTAGAACTGTACTTTTAAGTCTCTCTGGTAAATATAATGGCAACTAGCAGGGAAATATTTCTTGCGAAATTATGAGTTCTTTATATTGCAGGGAAAGATTTTCACTCGTGTAACCATTTTAAGCGCATTGACCAAGCTCTACACCTTCGTAGTTTGTGATGGCTTTATGAGAAATTGAATCCAGATACCGATGCTATGTGTTTTGTTGTTGATGCCCTGAAGCTTTATACTAAAACTGAATACTTTCTATGAACACTTATTATATGATGATAAGAGGAATTCCGGAAGTGAAGTCATCTCAGCACCGAAAGTTTTGGACATTTGGTCTGTTCTTATTTAGGCTATGAGCTACAACGAATGCCCAATCTTTACAAATTTTGTTCTGTTATTTAAACTTCTTCCTGAGAAGAATTCTCAAATCTGAAATTAGTATCATATATACTAACATAATGCAACCATAACAAAACAAGAAAATCAAATCCAGAAAAGAATAAAAAATACCCTGGCATTCAATTTCTTGCTTGTTCGCTGATCATCACTGGTCTGCTTGGTATGATTTTGGCTACAGGCAGAATAAAAGATTCCCAGATACGTCAGAGATGTGAAGTGCCAGAACGAGGCAGGACTGTGCATCAACGAAGTGGCTTAAATTATCAAGAGGAGAAAAATCATTTCTATTAATCTGCTGGGACTAAAAGCGGCTTATTTCTCCTGACCAAGATCAGGCCTGAACCCTAATGTGAGTACCACCCAACATCCACCTTTTTTTGTTACTTGAATTGTTTTCACATAGTTAACCTCTTTTAAGAAACTCCCCTGCTTTATAGCAAGTCGAGATTTCCTATATCCCACCAATCAAAGACCGTGGATGGACGCCAGTAATAACACGAAAGGAAACGAAGAGAAAAACAAGTAAAATCCAGAAAAAGAAAATTACCAGATGAGTCCAATTCAATAGAAGCAATGTACATGAAACAAGCAACATAGGAAAAGGCTTGTACAAGCACAAACATGCATGTATCAAACAAAACCGATTAATCTTAAAAATTCTAAACCTAAAAGGTAGGGTAAGGAGGATTGTGGACAGTCTACAGAGCACATGTAAAACACCAGCTGCTCATGAGGCCATAAAAAACAAGTCATAATCAAATCCAATCTGAAGAATCTTGTGGATCTTGTCAAATACAGTCCAAGCAATGGTCATGGTTATGAAGCATTGATCATCCAACACTATCTCTCACTGTCCCGCCAGAACTGCTTTGTCTATTGCTTTCTAACCCTTTCTTCACTTCCACAAGATCAGAATCTTGTGGTCTTTATCAAACTCAACCGGCCTATCTCGTGGAGCGGCCTCTCAGAAGTTCCGGTGAAGGATTTGTCGGGCTTCAACCGATTAGTTTTCGAGATACTTTTTTCACTGCTCAGCATCAACATCGTAATTTCTTAGGCCAGTATAGAGTTGGAAACTGGTTTCGTGATGTAAATAGGCTATTTTCATATAGATTAAACAAAAGAAGGTCCTGCCAATATCGAACAGCATCATGTTGATTGGATTCAAGCCTAGCTTGCAAATTGAATGCAATGCCTCTGATTTGCTAAAGTAATTCTCTTTCCTTCTCTTTATCTAACCCCACCATCTCTTTCATTTTCTCTTCACCATCGACAACAACTACACGTGTTTGTTTAATATCTTGCTGCTTTACAGACTTTCTTTGCATACTTAATTAGGTTCCCATTCGTATTCAAATCAAATTCAAACCCCACCATTTTTTTATTTTTGATGTTTTAGACGACAAAATGTCTATGACTGAAATCATTCAACAAGAACCGTTTAAGAAAGAATGTCGATTTCTGTCTTCTTAAAAGGTTTTATTAGAATAAGAAAGGAATGATCTTGATAGATACAGAAAGGAGTTGTCTAGATGTTATTTCGTTTCAATACGAGAAGAGATGCTGAGCAGGAGAAGTGACATCAGGTCACTGAAATTATTCAACATCCAAGTCAACAATTTGACTCAAGTAAGTTCCAGGACTTGCAATTGACATACTGTTCATGTCATTCCTTGATATTTATCTTTTGCCCTTCATGCGGAAGAATGATCTTCTCGTTGCATTTGAGCTCTGTGTCTTGGCATACTACTACAAGTGTCGAAGTTGCCGAATGCTTGAAAACCGGACTTTTAAAATGGTTTCAAACATACTGTAATTAAACTATAAAGGATTGAATTTTATTTCACATGGTTTCAAACACACTGTAATTAAACTGATAAAAACAAAAAACTATATTGGCCGAGTCCAACTAAAATAAATCGCTTGATTCATCTTTCTTTTGTATGATCCTAAATTAAACTAATACAATATAATTTCCTAAAAAACAATAGTGTGAAAAAACGAGTTGGAACATAAATGTCAATATAATTTAGCGGACGGAGTTTTTTGTACCCGAACTGGAACATATTTGTCGCAGCTTGTGGAGAAGGAGGCGGAGTTTCCTATCCGTGAATCACAAGGTCTCGTTACTTTTGTTGCTATCAATTTAAAGTGTGTTTTCATTCCTATAGTTTTACTAATATTTCACTTCGAGTCCTATTTTTAAAAAATTTTCAATATCAGCCTCGATTTTCCAATCTAAAAGTCTGTGAAAGT
>Ga0307514_10006094_pt1 | contig 10593 bp, 11 predicted proteins | sample 16_EM_MG_FD_203088 | JGI IMG/M metagenome (GOLD analysis project Ga0307514, IMG submission 203088) | Populus trichocarpa ectomycorrhiza microbial communities from riparian zone in the Pacific Northwest, United States - 16_EM | ecosystem: Host-associated > Plants > Roots > Unclassified | place... | reverse complement strand
CGGGATTCCATGGTGATCTTTCGTTGAATGAATAAGGGAAGGAAGGAAGGAAGGAAGGAAGGAAGGAAGGAAGGAAGGAAGGAAGGAGGCGAAGGCCCGCAATGTGCCACATGTAGACAGACCTGTCTACATGCCTACAATAGCGCCATGGACATCTCCGCACTGCCCGCGCGCGAACGCATCCTGCTCACGGCGCACGACCTCTTCTATGCCGACGGCATCCGTGCCACCGGCATCGACCGCGTCATTGCCGCTTCGGGCGTTACCAAGGTCACCTTCTACCGGCACTTCCCGTCGAAGGACGACCTGGTGCGCGCCTTTCTCGATCACCGGCATGCGCGGTGGATGGCATGGTTCGTCGACGCACTGGGACGCCGCGGTGCGCACGAACGCGCCGGCGATGCCGGGGCCTTACTGCTGCTGGCCGATGTGATGGCCGAATGGTTCGCCGATCCCGCGTTTCGCGGCTGCGCCTTCATCAACGCGGTGGCCGAGGTGGGCGGCAGCGTGGAGGGCGCGGCGCAGCGCGCGCGCGAACACAAGCGCGAGATGGTGGAGGTCATTGCGAGCCTGCTGCCTGCGGCGCTGCCCGCACGCATGGCGCTCGCCCAGGCCGCGGCGCTCGGCGTGGACGGCGCTATCGTCAACGCGCAGATGGGCGGCGCGGCCCCGGCGCGCGAAGCGGTGGACGATCTGCGGCGCCTGCTCGATGCACTGGCCGCCACGCTGCATCGATAAGATCGCTCGCGGAAAACACCCCATGGCTTCAACGCGACTTCCCTCCACGCAGGGCCTGCAGGCCTTCGAGGCGGTGGCGCGTCTGCGCAGCGTGAACCTCGCGGCCGAAGAGCTCAGCGTGACCCCCAGCGCGGTGAGCCACCGCATCCGCCAGCTCGAAACGCTGCTCGAACTCAAGTTCTTCGCGGGCAGCGACTTCAGCCTGAGCGCCGATGGCGTGGCCTACCTGGCCCGCGTGCGCGAGGCCATTGCGGCGCTGCAGCAGGTGCCCGGCCGCGAGCCCGCATCGCAAGTGCGGCGGCTGCGGGTGGCCGTCACGCCCACGTTCTCCCGCCAGATGCTGCTACCCCGGCTCGCGCGGTTTCGCGACGCCTATCCGAACATCGAGCTGATGCTGCAGGTGACCATGCCGGTGCGCAACATGACGGCCGAAGAGGCCGACCTGGAACTGCGCTTCGGCACCGGGCCTTTTCACGACCGCGAGTTCTGCCAATTGCTGGCCGACGACGTAGCGCCCGCCTGCAGCCCGGCGTACCTGCAGCGCCACGGGCCGTTCGACGGCTTTGCGACCGATGCCGAGGTCTCGCGCGTGCAGCTGCTGCGCACCCCGCTCGAGTCGTGGCGCACCTGGTTCAAGGCCCGTGGCATCGGCCTGCCGGAGCCGGCCACCGGCCACCAGTTCAACGACCTGGGGCTGGCGCTCGATGCGGCGGCCGAAGACTTCGGCGTGGTGCTGATGCACCTGAAGCTCGGCAGCGCCTGGCTGGAGAACGGGCGCCTCGTGCGGCTTTCGGCAGAGAGCGCGCCCTCGCCCAACGCCTACTTCCTGTGCTGGCGGCCGGGGGCGATGGAGCGCTGGGAGTGCGCGACCTTCGTCGAATGGCTGCGCCAGGCGCTGCGCGACTGAACTGAATTCTTTTCAGGTACGGGCCGGGTAAATTTCAGCCCGGCCGGCGCTGGGCGAATCACACTCGGGCCGCCGCGGGCCTGCCCATAATGGCGGGCCTTTCGCAAGAACGAACAACAGAACACCCCAACAGGAGACCGCCTCGTGCCCGACCTTTCCAAGATCACCTGCATCGAAGACCTGCGGGTGATCGCCAAGCGGCGTGTGCCGAAGATGTTTTACGACTACGCCGATTCCGGCGCGTGGACCGAAAGCACCTACCGCGCCAACGAGAGCGACTTCCAGAAAATCAAGCTGCGCCAGCGCGTGGCCGTGAACATGGAGGGCCGCTCCACGCGCTCCACCATGATCGGGCAGGACGTTGCGATGCCGGTGGCGATTGCGCCCACCGGCCTCACGGGCATGCAGCATGCCGATGGCGAAATTCTTGGCGCGCGCGCGGCCAAGGCCTTCGGCATTCCGTTCACGCTTTCGACCATGAGCATCTGCTCGCTCGAGGACATTGCCGAGCACACCGGACGGCATCCGTTCTGGTTCCAGCTCTATGTGATGAAGGACCGCGACTTCATCGAACGCCTGATCGAGCGCGCGCGCGCCGCGAACGTGTCGGCGCTGCAGCTCACGCTCGACCTGCAGATCCTCGGCCAGCGTCACAAGGACATCAAGAACGGGTTGTCGACGCCGCCCAAGCCGACCCTCGCCAACATGATCAACCTGGCGACCAAGCCGCACTGGTGCCTGGGCATGCTCGGCACCAAGCGCCGCACCTTCGGCAACATCGCGGGCCATGCCAAGGGCGTGAAAGACCTGTCGTCACTGTCGTCGTGGACGGCCGAGCAGTTCGACCCGGCGCTCAGCTGGGCCGACGTGGAATGGATCAAGAAGCGCTGGGGCGGCAAGCTGATCCTCAAGGGCATCATGGACGTGGAAGACGCGCGCCTGGCCGCCGCGAGCGGGGCCGACGCGCTCATCGTCTCCAACCATGGCGGCCGCCAGCTCGACGGCGCCCCCTCTTCCATCGCGGCGCTGCCCGCCATCGTCGATGCCGTGGGCCGCGAGATCGAGGTGTGGATGGACGGCGGCATCCGCAGCGGCCAGGACGTGCTCAAGGCCCGCGCACTCGGTGCCCGCGGCACGCTGATCGGCCGCAGCTTTCTCTACGGCCTGGGCGCCCACGGCCAGGCCGGCGTGACGCGCGCGCTGCAGATCATCCACAAGGAACTCGACATCACCATGGCCTTTTGCGGGCGTACGAATATCGAGAACGTGGATTCGGGGATCCTGCTGCCGGGGACCTTCTAGAGCCGGACCCTCACGCGAACTCCCCCAAGGTCTGCAGCACGCTCTGGACAGCGTTGTCGCGGCTCTTGGTCACGCGATGGGCAAGGCCCAGCGGCCGGCTGAGCGTGGGCTTCAGATGCCGCAGCACCAGCGCATCCGCCATGGCGTCCTTGTTGTGCGGCTCGAATGGCAGGATGGCCGCTGCGTGACCTGCGGCGACCAGGCTCTTGATGGCTTCCGGATAGTTCAGATGCATCCGCGCCCGCGGATTGAGCCCGGCCTGGCCGAACCATGCGGCGATGAGCCTGTACATCTGTGTGGCGGGATCGAACGAGATCCAGGGGCGCTCGGCCAGCCATTGCGGGGCGATCAGTTTTGGAGCCTTCCAACTGCGGGGCACGATGGCCACCATCGGGTCATTGCGCCATGCGATCAGCTTCACACCCGCGCAGGGAGCCTGGGGCATCGCGACGATGCCGATGTCGAGCGTTCCCGCCTGCAGCCGTGCAATGGCCTCGACCGAACTGAGGATGCTGACCGTGACGTCCACACCCGGGCTGCGCTTCGATAGCCGGGCCAGCAATGCGGGCAGCAGATGCGCGCTGACGCCGGCGGACGACCCGACTCGAACAATGCCCTCACGCCCCTCCGATTTCCTGCGGACCTGATCGCTCAGCTCATCCGCGCCTGCGAGCAGCTTTCGGCCGCCTTCCACGAGCGCTAACCCGGCCGGAGTGAGGCGGGCCTGGCGCCGCCCTCTTTCGACCAACACCGCACCCAGCCTCGATTCCAACTCGCGGATGTGCAGGCTGACCGTGGGCGGCGCGAAGTGCAGCGCCTGTGCCGCGGCCGCCAGCGTGCCGAGATCGGCGATGGCGATGAGCGTCTGGAGCTGGTCGAGGTTGAGATTTCGCATTCAGGATTCCTGACTTTAGCGGCTAGTAAATTCGACTTTACGGAATGGTAGCGAGGAACCACCATTGCTCGCATCGGCAAATCAATGAGGGAGTGGGAAATGAGTTCATCGAAGAAGGCGGCTGGCGCATGAGCGACGGTGTATTTCTGGCCATTCTTCTGGCGGCACTCATGAACGCGATATGGAACAGCGCCATCAAGATCGGCGGCGACAAGGTTGCCGTGATGGCGCTCACCACATTGATCGGAAGCGGCATTTCTCTGGTTGCGCTGCCATTCGTGGGTGTTTTTGCGTCGACGGATTGGCCTCTGCTCGCGCTCTCGATAGGCATCCACACCGTCTACCATTTCGCCCTTCCGATCGCCTACCAGCATGGAGACCTCGGACACGTCTATCCCATCGCGCGGGGCGGGGCTCCGCTGCTCGTGACACTGGCTGCCGTGTTCATGGTGGGAGAGGTGCCCTCACCGGGGGAGATCGCCGGAGTCCTGTGTCTCAGCATCGGCGTGCTGGCGTTCGCCTTCCAGCACCGGGCGCAGGGAGGCGCCCATCGGGGAACGCTCTATGCAATGGCGATCAGCCTGTTGATCGCGTCCTACACGGTCGTGGATGCGCTGGGAGCGCGCCGGTCGGAGTCCGCACTGGGCTTTGCCGTGCTGCTGACCATTGGCGACGGCATTGCGACTGCATTGATCGTCCTGTGGTGGAGGGGGCGCGCCGCGTTTCGTGTCGACTCCCGAACACTCTCGATGAGCGCGATCGCCGGCGCCATGCAGATAGGCGCGTACTGGATTGCCGTGTGGGCGCTCGCGCAGGCGCCCATGGGCACCGTGTCGGCCCTGAGAGAGAGCAGCGTTCTCTTCGTGGCGCTGATATCCGCCTACCTGCTGAAGGAACAGCTGGGCAGACGCCGCATCGCCTGCTCTGTGCTCGTCTTTGCGGGCATCTTGCTGGTGAAGCTGCGCCTTTAGCGTCACGGTGCCAGAGCAACCCATGGATTGAAGAATCCAGCACAGTATCGGCCCTAAGCCCCCGCCGGCAACAGGCTTGCGGCGTTGGCCGACAGCACGTAAATCCGTGCGTGCAGAAAATCGTTGCTTCCAACAACATCGCCTGCACGTGCGGCAAAACCCATCATGAGCGCAGTCACGCCTGTCACGGATGGCCCGTCGGCCTCCGCGTCTTCTCCTCCTCCCCATTACACGGCAGAAGAAAAACGCCACCGCGTCTTCTCGATCATGGCGGCCTCTTCGGGCAACCTGGTCGAGTGGTTCGATTTCTACGTGTATGCCTTCTCGGCGCTGTACTTCGCGTCGGCCTTCTTTCCCAAGTCGGACCCGACGGTGCAGTTGCTGAACACCGCCGGCGTGTTCGCGGCCGGCTTCCTGATGCGGCCCATCGGCGGCTGGCTCTTCGGGCGCATTGCGGACAAGGTCGGGCGCAAGACCTCGCTGCTGATCTCGGTCTCGATGATGTGCGGCGGCTCGCTGGTGATTGCCTTCCTGCCCACCTATGCGCAGATCGGCGCCTGGGCGCCTTTCCTGCTGCTGGTCTGCCGGCTGTTCCAGGGCCTGTCGGTGGGCGGCGAGTACGGCACCACCGCCACCTACATGAGCGAGGTCGCGCTGCGCGGGCAGCGCGGCTTCTTCTCGTCGTTCCAGTACGTCACGCTGATCGGCGGGCAGTTGCTCGCGGTGCTGGTGATCGTGGTGCTCGAACAGCTGCTCACCGAAGCCGAACTCAAGGCCTGGGGCTGGCGCATTCCGTTTGTCATCGGCGCCATGGCCGCCGTGGTGGCGCTGCTGCTGCGCCGCACGCTGCACGAAACTCAAAGCGCCGAAGCCAAGGCCAACAAGGAGGCCGGCACCATGACCGGGCTCTTCAAGCACCACATGCCGGCCTTCCTGACGGTGCTGGGCTTCACCGCCGGCGGCTCGCTGATCTTCTACACCTTCACCACCTACATGCAGAAGTACCTGGTGAACACGGTGCACCTGCCGATCAAGACCGCCAGCTACGTGATGACCGGCGCGCTCTTCCTCTACATGTGCATGCAGCCGCTGTTCGGCGCGCTGTCGGACCGCATCGGGCGGCGCAACAACATGCTGCTGTTCGGCGGGCTCGGCGCGTTGGCAACGGTGCCGATCCTCACGGCGCTGCAGCACACCACGAACGCCGTGGCCGCCTTCGCACTGATCATCGCGGCGCTGGCCATCGTGAGCTTCTACACCTCGATCAGCGGCATCGTGAAGGCCGAGATGTTTCCGCCCGAAGTGCGCGCGCTCGGCGTGGGCCTGGCCTACGCCGTGGCCAACGCGATCTTCGGCGGCTCGGCCGAGTACGTGGCGCTGGGGCTCAAGTCACTGGGACACGAGTCGGCGTTCTTCTGGTATGTGACCGCGATGATGGTGATTGCGTTCGTCGTGAGCCTGCGGCTGCCAAGGCAGGCGAGCTACCTGCATCACGACCATTGAGGCCGCGCACCGGCTTTCATGAGATCAGGGAGACCGCGCGGGCACGCGGGTTTCGAGCGCGGGCGCCTGCCATCCGGGTTGGATCTGGCAGCCGTTCCTGCCGTCGGTGTCGTAGCTCGGCATCAGCGCCGCGCAGCGCTGCGCCAGGCTCGCGGGTGTGGGCTTCTCGCCCTTGTCGATCCAGTCCATCAAGGCTTCGAAGAGCGCCGGGTATTCCGAATCGCTCAGGTAGCTGTGCTCGCGCTCGGCGCTGAAGCTCTGCACCAGTTTGTCGCCCGTGCCGGCGGCGTCGCGGATGCGCTTGTAGGCGTTCTCGAGTTCGACGAAAGCGGTCGGATCGTCGATGGCATGCAGCCCCACCGTGGGCAGCGAGGTGCGTCCGGTCGGCTGGCTGTCTGCGGCCAACGCGCCCTGGGCTTGCGGGTCGGCCGCATAGCGCGCCACGCCGGCATTCAGCACCGCATCGTCCGCCGAGCCCTGGTAGGCCACGCCGACATTGCCGAACGGGTTGCGCCCGCCCAGGCGCTGCTGCACCAGGTCCTGGAACAGCCAGGTGGCCCAGTTCAGGTGCCCCACCAGCGAGCGCTCCTGGATCTTCACGACCGACAGGATGGTCTTGAGCCGCGCGGCCTGCTCGGGCGTGCGCTGCGCCGCCGGCATGCCGACGCCGGTGCACTCCTTCACGCGCGCGGCCAGTTCGGCGCGCGTGAGCTTCGACTCCATCGGCAGGCCCTGCCACAACGGGTATTGCGGCTCGTCGGGCTTCGGATGGTTGCGGCATACGTGCTGGTAGACCACGCGCAGGTCGAGCCGGAAATCGTAGGCGCTGTTGCCGCCGCCGAGCACGCCGCTGGTGAGCAGCAGGCCGTCGTACGGGCCCTTCGCATCGCCGGCCGGTGCATAGAGTTCGGCGGCCTTCGCGGCCACGCCCGCGCCGTAGCTCTGGCCATGCAGCAGCGTGCGTCGCGGTGGGCCGAAGCGCTGCACGAAGATGCGGCGCAGGCGCTCGGTGTCCTCGGCGGCCATGGTCACGCCGTAGCCGCCGCGGCGGTAGGTGGAGCCGGCCCATGCGTAGCCGGCCTTCACAGTGACGGCCCAGCGCTTCAGGTCTTCCGCGCTGCGCTCCAGCTTGGGTGGCCCGCTCTCGGGGCCGCCGTGGGCGTGCATCACGAGCACGCCGCGGTTCCAGTCCTTCGGGATCGCGATCCAGTAGAAGGCGCCCGCGCCGTCTTCACCGGTGTAGCAGCGCGCAGTTGCGGGCACGGGTGCGGGACATGCCGTGGTTTTCGGCGCGGCAGCTGCGTGCGCAGGAGGCAGCGGCGCCGCGCCGGCCAGCAATGCGAATGCGGCCAGGCCGAATGGCTTCTTTTTCATTGGCGCAGGACCGGTCCCGGCTCGATCAGGCCTCGGCGCTCCAGAGGCCGGGATAGTCGCGCACGAAGCCGTCCTGCGTGACGCGCAGGGTTGCCGCGTAGTCGAAGCGCTTGGCCTCGTAGGCGTAGGCGTCGTTCGCGGTTCGCTCGTAGCGCTGCATCAGTTCGCTGAGCACACCACCACCGTCCACGTCGACCCAGGCGGCCGGCGCGTCGGCGCCCTCGCCCTTTGCCAGGTTGAGCCGGCGCAGCTGCAGCAGGTTGGTGGCGGGCGTGAAGCCCAGGTCGAGGTCCGTGCAATGCGACAGGTCCGGCACGGCCTCGTCGTTGAGTTTCCATTGGCCGCGCGCATCGCGGGCAATGGCCAGGTCGATGGCGCTGCCGCCGAGCCAGCCGCGCACCGTGCCCCACTGCGTGTGCCAGTGCAGGTCGCAGCGCACGCGGTAGTGCAGCTGGCCGATGCGGCCGTCCTCGAGGCGGAACACGGCGGCGCCGTCGAGCTGCCACGCGGTCGCGTTGCGCTCGAGCCGGCAGGCGTCATGGCCCGGTGCATCGAGCCTGCGCCACAGGATGGAAGCGACGGTTTGCATGCCGCGGATGATGGCCCCAGCGGGCGCAACAGGCAAGCCTTGTCACAATGCCCCGCACGTGAAGAAGAAGACTCGCCTCCGCCGTGGGCGAGCTAACATCCTACGCCCGACCGTTCAGAGGAACGCACAAGTGGAACCCTGGTTCGTCCGTGCCAAGCCAATCGACTCGCTGGAGGCCGAGATCGGATTTTGTTTGCAGGACGCATTCCAACCCGTGCCGGGCCAGCCGCCCGAGCCGCTCGCACTGCCGGAATTCCCGCGCGCCTCGCGTTTGTGGGTGCGTACCTCGGAGGCCATCGGGCATGAGGCGGAACTTGCCGCGTACTACGCACGGGTGATGCAGTTGGCGCACAAGCACGGCCTTCGCTTCGGGCAGGTCCGCCATCACTTCTGGATGCGCCTGTGGCTCTGGAACAGCGAGCAAGACATCGGCATTCCCTTTCCCTGGTACGACACGCTGTCGGAGATCGAACCGGTGCTGACGGCCCTGTCCGCCCTGCCGCCGGGGCAGCGCTTTCACGACATCGACCAGGGATGGGAAATCGAACTGGGTGCCAGCGGCACGCTGATCTACATCCGCCACGGCAACGCCGAGGGTGACGGCGAACCCGGCGCCGACGAGGCGGCGCAGACCATGGTCGCGCTCCCCCAGGCCGCGCTGGCAGGCCAGCTCATCTCGCTGACAGCCCGAACCAACGGGCTGGTCGCCCATCTGGCTGATGCGCTGGGGTGCGATGTGTGGAGCGCGCCCCTCAGGCCTGAAGCGGCAATGCCAGCAGCACGGATCTGAGGAATTCCCCCGCCGTCGCTCCGAACTCCGCGGGCTGGTACGAGCGATGGAAGTCCCGCGAGAACACGCGCTCGAGCTCTTCCGGATCGGGGTGCGCGTTCATGAAATCGACAATCTGCGTGCGCAGCGCCTGCACCTCGTCGGCGGTCCAGGTCTCGCGCAGGCTCGCCATGATGGCGTCGGCCGTTTCGCCGAAGAGGATGTCGGCGTCCTGGCCGAAGTAGATGCCGGTCAGGTCGGCCAGCAAGTTGTAGCGCGGCGATGTCGTCATGGCGGGCGCCTCAGATCGGGTGGGCCGTGAGGATGTAGAACGGCTTGCCGTTATAGGCCCTCATGTTGAGGATCACGCGCACGCGGCGGAGCTGATTCACCGCGTTGCTGCCGCGCACGACACCGATACCGATGATGCTGCCGAAATCATGCTCGAAGCGCACCGGCTTCGAGCCCACGGCCGCCGTGCGCGACCAAGCCCTGATGGCCGAGGCGTTGGCGCGAAAGGTGGCCGTGATGGCGCGCTCCGCGATGTCGAGATTGTGGAACGATGACACATCCAACAGCGACGGTTTCGTCCCGAACCGCTGAAAGAGTTCGGCCGGCGTCTTGCCCACGTGCAAGGCGATCGTGTGGCCGCCTGCCTTGGTACCCGCCACCGCCTCGTGTTCGGCCAGCCGGATCGGTTCCAGCCGAAGGCGGCTCGCGCGCACCGCGATCACGCGCGTGGCGACGAGTCCGGTTGCCACGAACAGCGGCACCGCCACATCCACAGCAAGCCCGATGCCGTCGGCCGTGTCGCGCGAAGCGCCCAGCGCCTCGGCCGCCGAGCTGGCGGTCACGGCGGTCGCCGTGCGCTGCGGCGTGCCGGTCCAGATCTGACGGCTCGAAGTGGCCAGGGTGTCGTAGCCGTGCACGCCCAGCACCACGCACCCGACCTTGCTCACCATCGTGGGCTCGGGCGCCACGCACAGCACCCCGGCGCCCACCAGTTCCACCACGCCGCCCACCAGCCCCAGAGTGCCCCAGACCCGGTTGCTCAGGCTCGCGGATTCGGGCACGTCCTGCCCGCCCAGCACCGCGGCCATCTGCACCGGCGTCAGCGCGACGCTCAAGCCTTCGACTTCGTCATCCATGCCATTTGCCTTTCCCATGCCATCGGAGGGCCAACCTGCAATCGGCCGCATTCTTGCACGCGGCCGCCCCGCAGGCGAACATCGCCCGGCCGCGAGACAATCGGTGTCGTGAGTTCCCCGACCGTTCCAACACCCCCGATCCGCCGCATCGCCCATCTCGACATGGACGCCTTCTACGCGTCGGTCGAGCTGCTGCGCTACCCGCAGCTCAAGGGCCTGCCGGTGGTGATCGGCGGCGGGCGGCGCAGCGTGGACGAGGCGATTCGGCACGTGCCCGAGGGCGGCACGCTGGCCGACATTCCGGTCGACGCCTTTCCACGGCTGAAGGACTACGCGGGCCGCGGCGTGATCACCACCGCCACCTACCCGGCGCGGCAGTTCGGCGTGGGCTCGGCCA
>Ga0307514_10006093_pt1 | contig 10593 bp, 3 predicted proteins | sample 16_EM_MG_FD_203088 | JGI IMG/M metagenome (GOLD analysis project Ga0307514, IMG submission 203088) | Populus trichocarpa ectomycorrhiza microbial communities from riparian zone in the Pacific Northwest, United States - 16_EM | ecosystem: Host-associated > Plants > Roots > Unclassified | place... | reverse complement strand
GCACATGAAAAAACAACAAACAAACATCATCAATTCCTAGAGTTCAGATGACAAAATAGTCACACACATTCATTGACATAATGCTTTGACAGTTTGGAACAACGTTTTTTTACACAAGTGACCAAGATAAATCAGCTCGATTCAGCAGGAGGCTTCTCTTTTGGATGTTTGGAGGCATAATGATCACCTAGTTGATTACTATTCGCCAGCTGAACCTGAAAGTCAAAAGGCAACTTGTGTTTAGTATAAACCAAATCTATGAACCAAAAACACAAAGATCAACAATAACTACCATAAAAGGATTAGCAAAAACCTTACAAATTGCTTGTAATAAAGAAATTTGTAAAGGATTGATGTGCAAAAGAATGTTCTCATGAAGAACTGCTAATGGGGCAATTATACCGTCCCTCAAAACAACCAAAACACAATCTCAGGTTGATCACTGAAAATGAACTCCCGAAACTACACATGTGAGATTAAACCTTGTCTAAATTTCTTATCATCTCCGTTGAAGATACGACCAATAATATGAACCTGTCATTACCTGTTGGCTGTTCTCCTTAAATTGTAGTTTGAGTAAAAGGCAAGTCTTCTTCCATAAAGGGCATCATGACCCCACCAACACGTAGTTAATTGAATAAAAAGAGCGAGATTTCATATGTACCAAAATGAGATATATGCAGGCATTTCTAGACAAGAACACACTTCGTGTGTGTGTTTTGTACTGTGGTACACGATACTTTTTAAAAGTGTTTTTCACTTGAAAATACATCAAAATGATTTTTTTTTCAGATTTGTTTTTCATTTTTGACATTAGCACATCAAAACCATCAAATAGCACTAAAAGAAAGCATCAATTTGATGATTTTTCAAGTGAAACACGCTTTTGAAACGCAACCAAAAGCAGAAGCTAACGCACTCCTAAACACTCATTTCTTAATTTAGCAAGTCCATGTTAGGGATTGTGGTTCAGTTTTTCAAGTTAAAATGCAGGCTCATAATCCCAAATGGGTCATTCTAAAAACCATAGTTCGGAATTTCAAGCCACTTAAAACCATTGCTTTCAAAACCCAATCCAAAACACTCCTTTAAGTTCCTCAGATATCATAATTTTTAAAGCCTCAATCCTTGATGGTTGCATTCTAAACAAGAAATTAAAACCTTTAAAATATTTAACTGTCGCTTATCTCAATTTCTTATTACAGTTTTGTGCTCTTGGAAGTGAATTTATGCTTTTTTTAAGACAAGTTTTTAGGCAAGTCTGTTTGCACATGGATTATTCAATTTTTGTTAAACATTACTATATGAGTTGCTTTATATTAATGAATTATATTCAAAATATTAAAAAAAAAATATAACATCCATAGCTTAAAATACTTAAAAATTAAAAAAAAAATCAAAGTCTTTTATTTCTAATAGCTAAAAATATTATGGAAATGATAGAAGCCCTTTTTAAAAATTATAGAGGGGCTGCTGAGCAATGTATTCTTCTTTTTATTGTTTAATAAGTGGAAGCCATAAAATTTGGTGAATAAAGAAAAAAAGGGTTTTCCTAACATGGATTAAGGAAAAAAAAAGATTCTATGATGTTTTGATGCACGCTTAAAATCAAAGGTTCTACTACAAAAGTGCTCGGGAAAAAAAGTTTATGGTGTTATAAAAAAGGCATATTGAATGTGTTATATAGAAACACGAGATCGGATACTAAATTCGAAAAGGAAAAGGAATATAGGAAACATGGTATAATTAGAAAAACAGGAAAAAAAAAATATAGGAAACACAAATTAGAAAAAAGAAAAATAAATAGAAAACACATATTCAAAAAGTAATATAGAAATATATATGTATTAAATCAAATGTATATAAAAGGCATTTAAAGGTATTATAGACTTTCAAAAGTATTTAAGGGTAACATAGTTAATCAAAAGTTTTTATGCACCTTGTGCCTTTATATATAGTTATAGATACATGCAAAAATATGTAAAAGAAAAGCATTAGGAGATTATTGATCATTGAAATCTTAAGAAATTAGTGGAAATAAGTTGTTCAACAAATTCTTTTCTTTTTTTTGGGTAAATCTCACTAAAACACAAGGTAGTTTCAACTAGTGAAGTGAGAGCAGTTTATAGCACCCAATTTCACAAATGTTGGCCATTACAGCACTTGGAATAGGAACAAGGTATAAAGGTGGCATTTGGATCTTAGCTCGTGAAGTGACTGTTTATAATGAAGTAATATGAAAAAAAAAAGTGACATAAGAGTTTACAAAAGGTTATGGTGAGAGAGTAATGGCACTGTGTTTTTACTTTAAAAACTTGTGTTAATAGTTAAAAAGGATTACAGAGTAAAACCACAACGTTTTTAGTTTGGAATGGCAAACTTTGGTTTTGAAGGAAAGATAAACATACAAACCACGCCATATCCAGATTGAAAACATAACAATTAAGTGGTAACTCTAAATAGACCACCATAACTTTGATCCACAATTAAATTTTACAATGACATATACGTTGCAGCTTCTTCATTGTTTTCTGCTACATGTGTATATAATTTGCTGCACTGAGCAGCACTACAAGCAAGCATCAATTTCAGAAAGAACCCACATCAGTTTTTATGTGAAATCAACATGTAAATCATCAAAGTCCCTATGTAAAATAGTGCATCTCACAGTCCAAAGTGTGAATCATATTCAAAATCTTGTCTGGACCATCTGGTTTATTGACTAACCAAAGACAAGCTTGTAAGAGGATTTTCAACTTAAAGCTTCCAGAACAAGTAAAACCCTCGTGAATGAGCAATAACCTTACTGAAAAAGGTCGTCTTAAATAAGAATGCCGTCAGGCAGACCTCAAATTCTCAACTTCTAATTGAGAAACTAAATACACAGAGAAATCAAAGCCGTACCAAGAAAAAATGTTACATAACCTAATGACACAAAAACAACAGGACAAATAACCTAATACAATCATATCTCTTCAAGTTCGTCTCTATACCCTCCAAGTGTTTTTTGGTAAACAACAGCAACTTGGGAGTTCTCTATCGGATAATAGGTTTACAATATCACCAATCTCCTCCCCCTCCACTATATTAATACTCAATAAATATAATTTCAAACCCACACCATGTTATCTGAAAACGCACCATATTGAAAAGGACACTCACAGTCTTAAACGACAGAGAAAGAGGGGAAAAGAACCCAAAATTTATCAAGAGTTAATTTCACGATTTATAATCATTCCAACAATAAAAAAAAAAAAGCAGATCAGATTGAAAAAATAAAAGTGTATGATGATACGAAAGAAAAGAAAAGAAAAGAAAAGGAGAGAGTAAAGTAGTGATAACCTTACAGATGGAGCAGGTAACCTTGAGAGCAACAGCTCGGGCTTCAAACTGAGATCCCTTAGATTTCTGATTCCTTTCTGCGTTTTTCCTCTGGGCTTCGATCTTCTGCTTTCCTCGAGTCATTTTCTCTCTTCTTCACAATCTATTCTTCTGGTTTGATTCGATCTGTTATTAAGGAAAAATAAAAAGAATGCGGTGTGGTGGGTCCTCTCGCTTTGTTTATGTGACTCTGCGCGCGTGGGCGGCCATTGGTTTTTTCTGGCTTTTTGCCTAGCCATGCCATGTGTATATATATGGGCAGGATAGCTGTGCCTTTTTATTCGTTTTGAAACATAACACTCGAAATATTTTTTAAAATCTATTTTTTATTTAATTATATAATAAAAAATTTTAAAAAAAATTACAAAAAGTATATTTTATATTCTAAATTATATTTTTTATTTTATTTTAAAAATAATATTTTTTTTCATTATCAACATAGTTTATTGAATAAAAAATAATAATAATCAAAAACATATTTGTAAAATATTTTTTTCTTATTCATGTATTTTTTGTCTTGATAAAAAATATTTTTTTAATTAAAAATTTATTATGATCATAAAAATAAATCTTAACTAAAAAATAAAAAAAATATGAATTGATGATTTGGATGCATCTAAAAAATATAAATATAAAAACAATCATGTAAAAATTATAATAAAAAAATATTTTATTCTCTCAAAATTAATGAGAATATTTTTTTAAAAAAATATATACATGTCACATAATTATTTATAAAATAATTTTTAATATCATTATTGAAAGTTTTAACCTTGACATAATTGGACAATCTCTTAGATACTCAATTTTCTTGGCGCAAAAAAATTATATAGGTGTTGCTAATATTTTTTCTAGCAAAAAAAAAACATATAGGGGTTGACTCGGTCAACTTAGTGAGTCCAAAAATAATTCAAATGACTCATAAAAATATAATTTGACTAAAAACATTCAAGAAGACATCTTTAAAAAAAATTGAGATGAAAACATATTAGATAATTCTAGGTCAACTTGTAAAATCCATAACTTTGGTCATAAGACCATGATTATTTTTTTTGGTTGAAATCAGGTCTAAACGCCCAATTAAATTAAACACGACAGAGTTGATCCAATCATATCATAATACAAGCTACAGTAAAGACTTGTAGAAGAGTCATTAAGGGAAATAGAAGATCTATCAAAAGAGCTCCTGGTTAAACCATAATTGGCTAGCCAATCTACCACTGAATATGCTTTTTTGAGACATGGATAACCTAAATATCCCATTTTTTTGCTAATAAATATCTTGCCTATGTGATTAGATTATAATTTTTGTCAATGATAATCTTAGCTTTAGTGATTAAATCAACTCGGATTCCAAATTACAGAATCCTTTGGACCAAGCTAATTGCAAGCCATTGGTAATTGCCCATAATTCAGCACTTATTGACATGCAAATCCTGATATTAATAGCGAAACCAACAATCTATCTGCCCATAGCATCCCTAATGAGACCATTATAACCATATATAAAATAAATTATTAAGTCTAATTCTCAATCAACTCAATGTTGAATAATCAAATTAAAAAAATAATAAAGTACTAAAAAATACTAAAAAAATGACTCGAGTCAACCCTAGTTAACCTATCAAACTTGCGACCTAATTCATGAGACCAAGATAACCCCATAGAAATCAAATAAAATAAATATGAAATTCAATTATCAATCAATCCAATGTTGAATGATAAAATTTAAAAAAATCAATTAAAAATGACATAAAAAAACTCAAGTTAAGATAGGTTATAAGACAAAGATAACCTCATAGAAATCAAATAAAAAAATATGAAATTCAATTATCAATCAATCCAATGTTGAATGGTAAAATTTAAAAAAATCAATTAAAAAATGACATAAAAAAACTCAAGTTAAGATAGGTTATAAAACCAAGATAACCCCATAAAAAACAAAAACAAAAAAAAACAATTTAGGCCAACTTACCAAACCCTAGACTTGGGGCATGAGGCCAGTATAACTCCATATAAAGAAAATTGAGGTACATTATGAAACATAATTCCTAATAAATTCAATGTTGAATGATAAGATTAAAAAAAAGAAACATCAATTTAAAATGGGACTAAAAAATAACTTGAGCTAACCCGGATTAACCCATAAAACTTGTGACTTGAGTCATTAAACAGGATAACATCATAGAAAGAAAATAAAAAAAAATTATAAAACCTAATTCCGAGTCAATAAAAAGTTGAATGATGAAATTGAAAAAAAATAGTCAATTAAAAAAAGAAAAAAAACTTGAGTCAACCGAGTTAACCCCATATAAAAAAAATTAAAACAAATCATGAAACTCAATCTCTAGCAAACAAATATTGAATGATGAAATAAAAAAAAAAAACAAAGGACTATTGAAATAAATAGTGCTTTGTAAGGTAGTGTATGGTAAATTACCCTTCAAGTGTTTTGTAAATTTTAAAATATTTATTTAAAGAGAATTTTATTCCAGTTGTTTTAGAAAAAAACACTTAAGAGATATTTAACGAAAAGTTCAATCGCACCTAGGCCTTAAAGGTTGGGTATGTGAGTTTGGACTTAAAAATAAAGCCCATGCACGTATAGGCCTGCATTGTAAGACCCGCATGTTATTTTTTTTAATGGATCCTAATTTATCAATAAAACAAACGATGCATCATTTTCTAGCTCAAATTTTGGTCCTCTTTTATGGCTGAAAACTTAGGTTCCAAGTTTTTGAACTTTAGAAGTCCAATTTTCAACTTGTTTTCACCAAAAACATCCCATAAACATAATAGAAAACTTAATCAATCAATTTTTAACCCCTAATACATCCTATAATTACTCTCAAAACAAAAATTCCAATCGAATCAAAATAAATTTATAGTCCCGATCTTTTTTTCCAACATGTTTTAAGAGAAAAGCCATCTTTATTGAACTTTTATCTTCAATACAAACTCATTGACATCAAAATCAATTTTTTTGTGATCGAAATGTGGTTAATCAAACCTTTTCTCTCACTTTTCCTTTTTTTAGCTCCTTTTGCTATCATCTCTCATCATTCAAGGACTAAAACATTAAAAAAAAATTGAGGATTGAAATGTACAATGCTAGAACAACATGGACAAAATTTTAAAAATAAAAAAATTAGGGTCATACTAAATTTTTTGCATCCTATGATTAATAATAATAAAAAAAAGGTTTATGTGTTTTTTTTTATTGTTAGCTTTGGTCCTTGTTATTTTTTTTTTAAATAACCTAAAATTCTATTTTGTAATATCGACTTTTAATTTAATATTTTGATGTTTCACAGCACCTCAAATATACCAAAGTAAAAAACTAAAAATTTTAAAATCATGCCAACATAACATGGGAGGATGAAAGTAAAAGAAATAGAGTCCAACTATTGTTTACTATATAATTTTAAATTATTTATTATAGCCCCTCTTAGGATATAAGTCCTATATAATAATGTTGGAGTATACTCACTCGCCAAAAAGGGTTAGTGGCATAATTGAAAACAAATGATATAACAAAGTATGTTATAAGTCAAAACTCTTAAAGATTAAAAGTATTATAACTATGAGAAGACACTTAAAATATTTAATTTTTAATTCATTAAAGTCTCACTTGTGAAAGGGCTATCACAACTCTTTTTATATATATAAAAAAACATAAAACTCCTTTTTATTTTAAATGGAAAAATAAAATAGGAAAAAGTTTTCCCTTTAAATAGGGAAACTAAAAAAAGCCTAAAATTACTAAATATATATATAAAAAACTTTTAAATTGAATAAAAAGAAATAAAAAGCAAAACCTCATCAGTAAAAAATCATCTTTCACATTGAACGCATCCTTTACGACCTTCAACCATGATAATCATAGTGCTTAGTTATTGAATGTAATGCTTTTGAAGCAGAACCTCCTCATTTGAAAACCACCTCCTTTACTATGAACATGTTTCCTCTGCTTTAATATTAATTGATGTTGTAAAAAATAAAGGATAACAAAGTTTGTTATAAATCAAAACCCTCAATTGAAAATTATCCTCCTCCACCACGAACATGTTCTCCTGCTTTGATATCAATTTACATTGTAAAATTGGGGCGGATCGAGGATAATTTTCTAAGGAGGGCCAAAACTAATATAACAAGACATGTAAATTTGTTTCTAATATATCATACATGAGTTATAAACACAAAAAGTCTGCATGATTTAGTTTTGTGCCAAGAAAAACATAGAAAGATACAAAGCTTACTACAAACAAGATAAATAATATAAAAACTTACTAAAAATATAGAACGACATTTGTATGGGCTAAGAGGCTAAGAGAAATACTAAATTGAATCAAATCTATGAATTAATTTAATTTTCATAATGCATCTACCACTTTAATTTTGTTAGTCTTCATACCCATCAAATATAAACATACAAAGTCTATAAAAAACATTATCTAAAATAAAGCATTATTTTTGTTAGCTAAATTTTTGGAAATAAAGTACAATAACAATAAAATAATAAAGAAATTTTTTTACGTATTTATTTTAATTGTCTTCGTTGCTCTCTCATAGAACAGAAATCATTGATTATCATATTGATTGAGTATTTTTCAGCAATCTCTTTTTTTATATATAAACAATCAAATAATCTGCAAGAAAATCATTATCCATTAGATTACTTGTTTTAACAATCTTTATTGCTGAAAAATCTCATTTAGTGGTTTTTGTTGAAATAGAAAGAGTCACAATAAACCAAATTAATCTATCAATTAGTGGATAAATTATTGATTTTTCACTTTTTACCAATCTCTAGCATAAATTAGAAATTGGTGATAAATTATTTAACTCTAGATGATTGGTACTTTAAGCTCATAATGTTGCTACTAGAATCTCTATTTATTTATTTTTTATCAGAAAAATCTTCAGGATAGAACTTATTAACAAGCCTACATATATCTTCAATGTTGAATAGTTTGTAGGCATCCAAAGCTGCACTTAACATAATAAGCTCGTATGTTTGCTCACTAAATCTATTATTTAGCTCTTGTAGTTATTGATCAATGGTAGCTAAAAATATATTAACTCAATAGTAATACTCAATTGTTACTAAAAAAATTTTACGATGAGATCATCCCACAATAGAAAAACAAGCATCCATATTAGAAACTTCAATGTCTTAATGCTTACAAAATGATGTCACTTCTAAAAGAGTTTCCTAACTATCATATCTTAATTTTTGAATCAACATCTTTGTGGTATACACCAAATGTATAACATTTAAAATGTCTTGGAATTTTTGTTGCAAGGCTTGGTAAAATAGATCAGTAATTCCGATAGCATTCTTCATTACATGTAAGATGAATGAAAAATCAATTTTTAAAAAAACTTAACTGCAAAATTTACATCACCATGTTGAGAATAAATAGATGCATCTGAAACAATTTTCTCAAGAATCAAGCAAGTTACCCCATATATTTTTAATAGATTATAAATCGATTTGAAGTGTGAACTTCATCTACTATCTCTGGGTCACTACAAACCACTTACTTGATTAACTTTTTTACCCATTTCAATCTCACTAATAACAATTAAATGTTTAATTTAAGCTACTTGAAAAGCCTGTAATTTATCATTGCGCTTGCAAGAAGCACTAACAATAGTGACAATAAAAATTAAATTCTAAAAGAAAGTGTGAACATCAAATACTTCTCTAGCTGCAAGAATAAGAGCAAATTGTAATTAATGGGTTAGACAATGTATGTAATATGCATAACAATAATCTTTAATGAGTAAAGCTTGCAAATCATTCCACTTTCCATGCATATTACTAGCATCGTCGTAACTCTATCCTATAATATTTTAAATATCAAGATTATGATGAGATAAAGCATATGAAATCTCTACCTTAAGAGTTAAAACAATTGTATCTTTGATATGCATGATATCCAAAAACCATTCTTGTATAAATTCACTTCTATAAACAAATCCAATAACAAGGGTCATTTGTTTTCTTTTGGATTCATCTTGAGCCTTATCAATATTAAATTTTTGCATCACCAATCTCATGATGAATTAAAGGCCAAACACTTCTAGTAAAGACATGTAAAAATTCCTTTTGAGTTTGTTGTGAAGTGGATGATGTGTATTTAGCTTTGCATAGAGCATTACCCAAAACAAGAGCACCTATTTATTCATTGTATAATCCTTAAAGTTCCAGCATTTCAAGGAAATTATCCTAGTTTTTTTTTTTATGGTCATTCATAATGTTCTCTAAAATCACATGCTTAAAATATGAGTCAACAAATAATATCTATTAAAGCTTTAATACACAATCGATTATTTAGAATTTCTTGAGAAGTTTGCCTTTCAATCATCTTCTCACTATGACATGACTGGTTTTTTATATTCTCCAAGCATCTAACAGCAAATCTATAAGTTGAGTTTGAATCTTTTTTTCATACGAGTAAAAAAACACATTGTTTCTCATCATTAACTTTCTTCCAATAATTTAATTCTTTAAAAGTAAATATGGTTGATTGGCTTTCCAGTTGGTTTACTTGAAAATAAATAGCAATGAAAACAAAATATAATATTTTTCTCTGTATATTCCAGCTAAAAAAACCCTTGAACCAATGAAACTGAAATTAATGAGGATGTTTTTTAGTAGTCAACGAATATTTAGACATTAAAGGTTGACCTTATATTAATATATGCCCTTTAGAATTTTATCTTTTTTATTAATTAGGTATTTCTAAATTTATGATCGATTATCTAGATCTTGAATTAAATGAGAAATGCCAATATTTTCATGTTTAGTTTTTATAATTCTAGTAGAAGATTGTTCAAAAATCAATGCAGGTTCTTTGTAAACTGAAGTAGGTTGGGGCTACTTAACCACCGATTCAACATTCCACACTAGATTTGGTTCTTAAGCTATAAGTTATTAATATTTTTCATTATTTTTCTAAAAATAATAATTTCTTATTGTTTTGTTCATGGTTTAACTTGAAATCAAAACATTAACATGAAATAATAAAAAAAAAATTCACTACTTCCTCTAACTAGGTTTAAAGAATCCAGACTATTCCGCTCCAAAATCTCTACCAAGATATATTGATTTTTAAAATATGTTGATGCTTTTTCAGCTTATTTTAAATGATTTAGATATCAATTTTATAAAAGACCTCTCAGCCCCTAGTTCCACTATGGATT
>Ga0307514_10006092_pt1 | contig 10595 bp, 10 predicted proteins | sample 16_EM_MG_FD_203088 | JGI IMG/M metagenome (GOLD analysis project Ga0307514, IMG submission 203088) | Populus trichocarpa ectomycorrhiza microbial communities from riparian zone in the Pacific Northwest, United States - 16_EM | ecosystem: Host-associated > Plants > Roots > Unclassified | place... | reverse complement strand
ACGAGGCTCACCTTGAGGCGACGGATCGGCCCGAGCTCGATGTGCTTCTCGCCTTCGACGAGCCACTTCTGTTCTGTCATGGTTCTCTCCCTGAACTCGCGTTATATCGCGTTTGCTTTAATTCACGATATATCGCGTCTGATGGGTGCCGCAACCCTGAGCTCTCAGGGTTCGCCCTGATCTTCTGAGCATCCGGACATGCCAAATCGACGCACAAGCGCCGGCGAAGGTCGATTTGGCATGCATGGTTTCAACCGCACCGCTTGACCTTGACGCTGCGTCAACCTTTACGGTTGGTGACGACACAACGGAAGGAGGATGACATGGACTGGTCGATCCAGGACATCGCGCGACTGAGCGGCACAACGAGCCGCACGCTGCGCCACTACGGCGATATCGGGCTGCTCGCTCCGAGTCGTATCGGCGGCAACGGATACCGGTACTACGACGAGGCGGCGCTCGCGAGGCTGCAGCGCATCCTCCTGCTTCGCGAGCTCGGTCTTGGCCTGCCGGCCATCGCCGACGTGCTCACTGGGCAGAAGGATGACGCCCTCGCCCTGCGCACCCACCTCGAGTGGCTGCAGCAGGAGCGCGAGCGGCTCGCGCGGCAGATCTCGAGTGTCGAGACCACGATTCTCACGATGGAAGGAGGTGAACAACTGATGGCAGAGAACATGTTCGACGGCTTCGACCACACCCAGTACAGGGATGAGGTCGAGCAGCGCTGGGGGAAGGACGCGTACGCGAGGAGCGACGCGTGGTGGACCTCGATGAGCGCGACAGAGAAGAAGGAGTGGAAGGCGCGAGTGGAGGCACTCATCGCCGACTGGGTCGAGGCCGGTGCGCGGGGTGCAAGCCCCGACAGCGACGAGGCCCAGGCACTCGCGCAGCGCCAGTTCGACTGGCTGTCGGGAATCCCCGGTACGCCGCAGAGCGATGGCGGTCCGACGAAGGAGTACTTCGTCGGCCTCGGTGAGATGTACGTCGCAGACGACCGTTTCGCCAAAAACTACGGCGGTTCGGCCGGCGCGACCTTTGTGCGAGACGCACTGAAGGTCTACGCCGACCGCAACCTCTAGCGTGCGCCCGGGGGATGCATACCCCGGGCCTACGCCCCTGCCGCGTCCAGCTCTGCGAGCTGGTCTGCGCTGAGCTCCACATCGAGCGCCTCGATGTTCTCGAGGTAGTGGTCCCAAGTGCGCGGTCCCATCAGCGGCAGCACCCGCGGGGTCGCGCGCGCCATCATCCATGCCAGCACCACCTGGTTGCCCGTTGCACCCGTCGCCGCCGCGACCCGGTCGACGGCTGCGAGTCTCGCGTCGGCATCCGGTCCGCGGTAGGCGTTCATCGCCGGGTAGTCGGCAGCCCGCCGCGACTTCTCGGAGTACAGCCCCTTGTTGACCGGTGAGTAGGCCACGAGCTGCAGGTCTGGGGTGGTCTCCAGGTAGTCGAACTGCTCGCCGTCGACAATCGAGTTGTGGCGGAGGCCAGCGCGTCGGCGAAGGTAGGAGTGCTCCTGCTGCAGCGCCGCAGGCTGGGGCCAGCCGTTGGCCTCGGCCACCGCACGGATCTGCGCGAGTCGCCAGGTGGTCACGTTCGACCAGCCGTAGGCGCCGATGCGACCGTCGGCGACGAAGGACGCGAAGGTGCCGACCGACTCGGCGAGCGGTGTGCTCCGGTCGTCGACGTGGTTGTAGTACAGGTCGATCGTCTCGACGCCGAGGCGCTGGAGCGAGCCGGCCAGCGAGTCGCGCAGCACCTGGGGCGATGCCCCCACGAAGTGCGGCTCGACGAGCTGCCAGTCGACGACACGGTCTCCATCCCACACGGCATCGATGTCGTCGATGAGCGCCGTGCCCTTGGTGGCCAGGAACACCGAGTCGCGGGCGCCGGAAGCGGCGAGCCAGCCCCCGAGCATCGATTCGCTGTGGCCGCCGGAGTCGCCGCGCACGTCCCACCACGAGTAGCAGTCGGCGGTGTCGACCATGCCACGGGCGGGAGTTCCGTCGGGCGCGGTGAAGCGGGGCGTCACGTCGGAGATGAAGTGATCGAGGATGCGGCTCGCCTCATCCTCTGGCGTCTGGGTTCCGAAGACCATGGCGCCAAGCGCGATCGGGGTCAGATAGGTGTCGGTCGTACCGAACTGGAATGCGTTTGTCATGCGGCGACGGTAAGACTTCGAGCGCGCTCGAAGTCAAGCGACCCAGAAACCGCTTGACTTCGAGTGCACTCGAAGACGTACGGTATGGCAATGAGCGATCTCAGCATCGACCAGGCCGCGGAGCGCATGGGCATCTCCAAGCACACCCTGCGCTACTACGAGCGCGAGGGGCTGCTGCACGAGATCGCGAAGGGAAGCTCTGGCCACCGTCGTTACACCGAGGACGACCTCGGCTGGATCAAGTTCCTGCAGCTGCTTCGCGGCACCGGTATGCCGATCCGTGAGATGAAGCGCTTCGTCGAACTCACCCACGCGGGAGACCACACGATCGCAGAGCGGGTCGAGGTGCTCACCCGGTACCGCGTGTCCCTCACCGCCCGCATGAAGGCGGATCGCGAGAGCCTGCAGTTTCTCGAGCACAAGATCGACTACTACTCCGGAGTGCTCGAGCTCGAGCACGCGACACCCGACGCGGTGGCTGGGCAGCAGCTCACCGGATTACTCGCGCCTAGAACGTTCGCCCGATGATCGCGTGGCCGGGTCGCAGCGAGCCGTAGTGCGGGTCGAAGGGAACCGGGCCGTAGCCATCCCGCGAGACCAGTTCGACGGTGGCGATCGTGGACCAGAGCAGGATCGCGGCGATCGCGAGCAACATCATGCGGACACCAGTTCCTTCTTCTCCGGCACGCGAACCCGCAGCAGCGGGATGGTCAGGTTGCACATCGGGCCGATGAGCAGGGCGAAGGCGATGGTGCCGATGCCCACCGAGCCGCCCAGCATCCATCCGATCGCCAGCACGGTGAGCTCGATCACGGTGCGCACGAGCCAGATCGGTGTGCCCCAGCGCTTGTTGATGCCGGTCATGAGCCCATCGCGCGGGCCCGGTCCGTAACCGGCCCCGATATAGAGGCCGGTGGCCACGGCGAGGAGGGCGAGACCTCCGGAGAAGAGCAGGGCCTGTGCCCACAGCTCGCTTTGCTGCGGGATGAACGAGAGGCCGACCTGCGCGCTCGTGCCGACCAGCAGCACGTTGAGCACGGTGCCGGCGCCCGGCCGCTGGCGGATCGGGATCCAGAGCAGCAGCACCACGAGTCCGACGAGGTTCGTGACGACGCCGAAGGCGAGACCCGTGCGCAGCGATATTCCCTGGGACAGCACATCCCACGGCCCGACGCCGATCCCGGCGCGCACCATCATCGAGATCGCCACTCCGTAGAGGAAGAGGCCGATGAGCAGCTGGGCGACGCGACGTGGGTGCATATGGCCATCAAAGTGCCAGATTGGACTGCAAATATATAGCCAATTCGCCTAAGGTGGACGCATGGCATCCATTTCGGCCCGCATATTGGCCTCCATGCTGCGCGGGTGGCGCGAATCGGCGACGGCACCGGCCTATGTGGCCCTCGCCGATCGCATTCGCCTGCTGATCCTCGACGGGCGCGTGCCGGTCGGCACGCGAATTCCTGCGGAACGCGACCTCGCCGGCCAGCTCGGCGTCAGTCGCACAACCGTGACCGCGGCCTATGGCGAGCTGCGCGATGTCGGCTACCTCGACAGCTTCCGTGGCTCCGGGAGCGTCGCGCGCCTCCCTCACCGCGCCCCCGTCATGATCGAGAACGCCGCGAGCGGCTACCTCGACTTCAGCAAGGCAACCCTCCCCGCGATTCCGGCGATCGTGGATGCCGCCCGCCGGGCCGCCGCGGAACTGCCCGCCCACCTCGGCGAGTCGGGCTTCGATCCCATCGGGCTCACCTCGCTTCGTGCGGTGATCGCGGACCGCTACACGGCCCGCGGCCTCCCGACCGAGCCGGAGCAGATCATGGTGACGATCGGCGCCCAGCACGCGATCGCCCTGCTCAGCCGCACCCTCCTCGGACGGGGTGACAGCGCCCTCGTCGAGACGCCGAGCTATCCGCACGCCTTCGAGGCGCTGCGGCTCACCGGCGCGCGGCTGGTGCCGGTGAACGTGTCGAACGACGAGGGATGGGACGAGGCGGCACTCGAGCAGGCCATCCAGCGCACGAGCCCCGCGCTCGGCTACCTCATGCCCGACTTCCACAACCCGACCGGGCGCTCCATGCGGCCGGAGCTTCGGGAGAAGCTCGTGCGCCTCGCGGAGCGCCAGGGCACCGTGCTCGTCGCCGACGAGACCATGGCAGAGCTCAACATCGATCGTCCGTGGGATGCGCTGCCGCTCGCCGCCTACGGCCCGGCCGTGCTCATCGGCTCGGTCGGCAAGAGCGTCTGGGGCGGTGTGCGGGTCGGCTGGATCCGAGCGGAGCGCCAGCTCATCCAGAAGCTCGTGCGCGTGCGGTCGGCGACCGACCTCGGCACGCCGATCATGGAGCAGCTCGTGGTCAAGAACCTCTTCGACGACTTCGACGCGATCATCGACGCCCGCCGACAGCAGCTGCGGGCGGGGCGCGACCACCTGACGGCGGCATTGCGGCAGGCGTTCCCCGAGTGGAGCATCCCCGACGTCGACGGCGGGCTCACGACCTGGGTCGGCCTCGGCCAGGAGGTGAGCTCCCAGCTGACGCTTGCGGCACGCACGCACGGGCTGCTGCTCGCAGCCGGGCCGCGCTTCGGAATCGACGGAGCGTTCGAACGGTTCATCCGCATCCCGTTCGGCTACACCGCGGAGGAGACGGATCGCGGCGTCGCCGCCCTGCAGGAGGCGTGGGCGACGGTCGGGCACAGCGCGCTCATCGACACGGGATACCTCGCCGACGTGGTCTAGCGATCCCTGCTAATCCCCGGGGAGTACGCGCCGTCTACCCTCGGCGCGAGATAATTCCTAGGCACAGTGCCGTGCGCTCTCACAGCACAGCAACCCAAGGGGATTCCGTTGCACCTTCTTTCCGTCTTCAGCCTGCGCAACCGCGCGCTCATCGCGCTCGTCACGATCGTGATCGGCGTGTTCGGCGGTGTCGCGCTGACGAACCTCAAGCAGGAGCTCATCCCCTCGCTCTCGCTGCCCAACATCTTCATCATCACGGCCTACCCCGGGGCGTCGCCCGAGGTCGTCAACACCGACGTGTCGACCCCCATCGAGACGGCCATCCAGGGCATCGCGGGCCTCGAGGGCACCACCGCGACTTCGAACACGAACTTCTCATCGATCACCGCCTCGTTCAGCTACGGCACCAACATCGCGACCGCAGAGCAGAAGGTGCAACTCGCGATCAACCGCATCGAGTCGCAGCTTCCGGCCGACGTCGACCCGCAGGTGCTCACCTTCAGCTTCAGCGACCTGCCCGTCGTGCAGCTCGCGGTGACGAGCGACCTCGACGACGCCGACCTCGCCGCCGCCATCAGCGGCTCGGTGCTCGCCGACATCCGCCAGCTCGAGGGCGTCAGCGACGCCTCGCTGCTCGGGGCCGAGACCCAGCGCGTGACGATCAGCCCGGATGACGCCAAGCTCTTCGCAGCGGGCGTCACCACCAAGGACATCCGCGATGCCCTCGACGCGAACGGCCTCCTCCTGCCGGCCGGCTCGATCACAGAGGACGGCTCGACCCTCACAGTGCAGGCCGGATCCAAGCTCGGGTCGACCGACGACCTCGCCGGCCTTCCGCTCGTCGCGGCGAAGACCTTCACGACCATCGGCGATGTCGCCACCGTCGAGGTTGTCGCCGACCCGGTCACTGGTATCTCCCGGGTGAACGGCGAGGACTCGGTGACGATCGCCGTCACCAAGTCGCCCGACGGCAACACCGTCGCGGTGTCGAAGCTCGTGCGCGATCTCATCCCCGAGATCGAGGAGTCGATCGGCGGCAACACGAAGATCACGGTCGTCTTCGACCAGGCCCCCTTCATCGAGGAGTCGATCGCGAGCTTGACGACCGAGGGCCTCCTCGGCCTCCTGTTCGCGGTGCTCGTCATCCTCGTGTTCCTGCTGTCGCTGCGCTCGACCCTCGTGACGGCCATCTCGATCCCGGTGTCCGTGCTCGTGACGTTCATCGGCATGTGGGTCGCGGGCTACACGCTCAACATCATCACCCTCGGTGCCCTCACCATCGCGATCGGCCGCGTCGTCGACGACTCCATCGTCGTCATCGAGAACATCAAGCGACACATCGCGCTCGGCGAGAGCAAGCTCGACGCGATCAAGACGGCCGTGCGCGAGGTCGCCGGCGCGGTCACCGCGTCCACGGTCACGACGGTCGCTGTGTTCCTGCCGCTCGCGCTAGTCGGCGACATCACCGGGGAGCTGTTCCGTCCCTTCGCCCTCACGATCGCGATCGCGCTCGCGGCGTCCCTCTTCGTGTCGCTGACGATCGTGCCGGTGCTCGCGTACTGGTTCCTCGGGTCGCGCACCGCGCACGCGGGTGCGCACGTGCCAGGCGAAGACGACGAGCTCTCCACGCCGACGCGCCTGCAGCGCGGGTACCTGCCGGTCATTCACTGGACCCTCAAGCGGCCGGTGGCGACGATCCTCATCGCCGTGCTCATCCTCGGCGGAACGGTGTTCGCGGCGTTCGGCCTCAAGACGAACTTCATCGGCGACAGTGGCCAGAACACCCTCACGGTGCGGCAGACGCTGCCACTCGGCACGAGCCTCGAGGAACAGGACAAGGCGGCGAAGAAGCTCGAGGACGTGCTTGTCGACATCGATGGCGTCGACATCGTGCAGCTCTCGCTCGGCTCGAGTGGCAGTTCGCTGCGGGCGGCATTCAGCGGGTCTGGTGGCGCGAGCTTCTCGCTCACGACTGACCCCGACGTCGACCAGGTGAAGCTGCAGAAGTCGGTGCGCGATGCTGTCGCCGACCTCGACGACGCGGGCGAGATCACCCTCGCGGCGAGCGGCTCCGGCTTCGCATCGAGTGCCATCGCCATCAACATCACTGCCAACTCTGACCCCGACCTCCGAGCGGCGTCTGACGCGATCCTCGACGAGGTCAAGGACCTGGATGTCGTCGCTGAGGCGACGAGCAACCTCTCCGTCTCGCAGCCCTACCTCGCCGTCGAGGTCGACCGAGAGAAGGCCGCCAAGGCCGGACTCAGCGAGATCGCCGTTGGCGGGATCATCACCGCGGCGATGAACCCCAGCACCGTCGGCTCCGTCGTGATCGACGAGAAGACCCTGTCGATCTACATCGCCAATGAGAAGGCGCCGACCACCGTCGCGGAGCTCGAGGACTTCCGTGTGCCGACGGCCACCGGTCTCGTGCCGCTCAGCGACATCGCAACGGTCGAGGAGGTCGACGGGCCCTCGAGCGTCACCACCATCAAGGGCGTTCGCAGCGCGACCGTGAGCGTCACACCAGGCAGCGACGACGTCGGAACCGCATCCGCGCGGGTGCAGCAGGCCGTCGATGCGACCGACCTGCCCGCCGGAGCCGAGGCGGAGCTGGGTGGCGTCACCTCACAGCAGAGCGACGCGTTCTCGCAGCTCAGCCTCGCGCTGCTCGTGGCCATCCTCATCGTCTACGTCGTGATGGTTGCGACGTTCAAGTCGCTTCGGCAGCCGCTGCTGCTGCTCGTCTCTGTGCCGTTTGCAGCGACCGGGGCGATCCTGCTGCAGGTGGCGTCCGGCATCCCGCTCGGCGTCTCGTCGTTCATCGGGCTGCTCATGCTCGTCGGCATCGTCGTGACCAACGCGATCGTGCTCATCGACCTCGTCAACCAGTACAGGGAACGCGGGATGTCGGTGCGTGAGTCGCTCGTGCACGGCGCCGCCCGACGCCTTCGCCCGATCCTCATGACGGCTGTCGCGACGATCGCGGCGCTCACGCCGCTCGGACTCGGTGTCACCGGCAACGGCGGCTTCATCTCGCAGCCGCTCGCGATCATCGTCATCGGCGGTCTCATCTCGTCGACGATCCTCACCCTTGTCGTGCTGCCGACGCTGTACTACCTCGTAGAGGGACGCAAGGAGCGCAAAGCGGAGCGCGCTGATTCCACCTCCTGATCCGTCCGACTTGCGGCAAAATGGGCGTTTTTGGCTCGCACGTGCCCGTTTTGCCGCGAGTCGGCGGGTGTCGTGCGCTTTGGCGCCGGCCTGGAATCTCGACAGGCTCGATCACCGGCGGACCGTCACCCCGGCGCTCTCCAGCGCGACGATCGTCGGGTGGTCGGCCGCCGCGTCGGTGATGATCCCGGAGACCTCGTCGAGCGGCAGCACCGTGAACGGCGAGGCCGCGCCGACCTTCTCCGCGCTCGCGAGCACCCAGGTCTCGGCGGCGCGGCGCGATAGCAGGCGCTTCATCGCGGCCTCGTCGGCGTCGCCGGTGGTGAGGCCCGCATCCTGGTGCACTCCGGTCACACCGAGGAGGAAGAGGTCGGCGTTGACGCCTGCCACCGCCTCGGCGGCGGCGGCGCCGCTCGTGACGCCAGAGTGATGGAAGAGCCTGCCGCCGATGAGGTAGACGTCGAGGCTGGAGCCGATGAGGGCGCTCGCGACGACCGGGCTGTGCGTGACGATGGTGGCTTCGAGCCCGGGGGCCAGCGCGGCGACGACGGCAAGCGCCGTTGTGCCCCCGTCGAGGATCACGGTCATGCCCGGCCGGATCATCGCGGCGGCGACCGCGGCCACCTGGTGCTTGCCGCCAATCGAGATCGACTCGCGTGCGGCGAGTGTGCCGATGGCCGGGGATACCGGCAGGGCTCCTCCGTAGACGCGCTGAGCGAGACCGGCGGCGCTGAGCTCGCGCAGGTCGCGGCGCACGCTGTCTTCGGAGATTCCGAGCTCCGCAGCGAGGTCGCGCGCCACGAGCTTGCCGTCTTGGGCGAGGCGGGTGAGCAGGAAGTCCTGGCGTTCTGCGGCGAGCATGTCACGATCCTACTTGCTTTTGCACGTTTCTGCACGTTATGGTCTCGGCATGACCAAACCGATGCTGATCCTCATTGCCGGCCCGTACCGCTCGGGCACCAACGACGAGCCCGCTCTGCTCGACGCCAACCTCGCCAGCCTCGAGCAGGCGGCGTGGCCCGTGTTCGAGGCTGGCCACATCCCGATGATCGGCGAGTGGGTCGCCCTGCCGGTGCTGCGCGGTGCAGGGGGAGCCTCGATCGCCGACCCGATCGCGACCGGGATCATGTACCCGACCGCCGAGCGCCTGCTGCAGCACTGCGATGCCGTGCTTCGCCTGCCCGGCGCGTCGAAGGGCGCTGACCAGGATGTCGCGATCGCTCGCGAGCGCGGCCTGCCGGTGTACTACTCGGTGGAGGAGCTGCCTGCCGCGGGTTGAGTAGCGCGCAGCGCGTATCGAAACCAGGCCCGGTCTCGATGCACCGCACTCGACCCCCTAGTGGAGCTGCTTCGCGAAGAACAGCGAGTTCTCTGCCTCGAGATACGAGCCGAAGGCCGCCGTGGGCCGGTACCCGCGCTTCTCGTAGAAGGCGATGGCGGCGGGCTGCAGTGGCCCGGTCTCCAACTGCAGCGTCGTCACGGCGCGCTCGCGGGCGCGCTTCTCGAGGGCATCGAGGATGCCGCCCGCGACGCCGCGACCGCGCGCCGCGTCGTGCACGAACATCCGCTTCAGCTCCGCCGTGCCGTCGCCCGTCTCGACGAGCGCCCCCATGCCGACGGCTGCGCCGTCGACCCGTGCGACGACCACCGTCACGCCGGGCGCAAGCAGCTCTGACACATCCAGCAGGAAGTTGTCCTCCGGCGGGTAGAGCGCCTGGTGGAAGGCATCGCTCGCCTCGAGAAGCTCGAGGACTCCGGGCGCGGTCGCTGGCTCGATGGCGTAGTCGGGCATGCCCCGACCCTACCCAGTTTCGCAAAACAGGAATCTCTGCGGCCGGCGGCTGGGGAAAGCCATTCTTGTGGCTACGAGATGGGCTTTCGAGCCAAGCTTCCTGTTTTACGCACAACGGGGGGTGAGAAAGCGTGCAATCGGGTGGGGCATCCTGTAACGTTGCCAAGTCGGCTCAAGACAGCGCGTCTTCTCGCGCAAGGGTTTGTAAGTCTTAGAGGCCGGATTGCCAGTAATCCGCTGGCATAAATCACACGTTGTATGTGACGGCCTCGGTCAAAGACTGCCCGGGATCAGTAGTAGTGCGCACCAGTGGTGCGCTTATTGCCATGCATTACGAAGAACCCGGAAAGAACCATGCCTTTTAACAACAACCAGGGCGGCAAGAAGCCCTACGCCGGCGGCAAGAACGCCCCCAAGTCGAGTGCGCAGCGCGAAGGCCACCGCGGCTACCGCCCGGAGGCTGCTGCAGCAGCTGCTCCCAAGAAGCGCTGGACCACGGATGACCGCGCGGCTCGCACCGGCAACTCCGCTGGCCGCCCCGCCCGTGAGGGGAACCGTCCGGAGTGGAGCCCGCGCGAGAAGCCGGCCCGCGCCGCCTACGGTGACCGCCCCGCTCGCCCCGCGTACGGCGACCGCACCGAGCGCCCCGCGTACAACGACCGCCCGGCTCGCACCGAGCGTCCGGCCTACAACGACCGTCCGGCTCGCACGGAGCGCCCCGCCTACGG
>Ga0307514_10006090_pt1 | contig 10596 bp, 9 predicted proteins | sample 16_EM_MG_FD_203088 | JGI IMG/M metagenome (GOLD analysis project Ga0307514, IMG submission 203088) | Populus trichocarpa ectomycorrhiza microbial communities from riparian zone in the Pacific Northwest, United States - 16_EM | ecosystem: Host-associated > Plants > Roots > Unclassified | place... | reverse complement strand
TCAGGGACCCATTTTTGGTATATGTCCAAAAGTTGATAACTTTTTCTGTTCCCAAAAACTATTCCAGTAGATAGTGGACATCTATTGGGTCATGACTACATTAAAATAGTGATTTTTAATTCAGTACTTGTTGAGTTATTGCATATTTAAGGTGATTGACCATATTTTCCCATTTATGATTCATTTGTCCAATTGAAAAATATCTTTTTGTTTATAGACCAGTCCATATGATGTCCTAGCATCCTGGAAAAATAATTTGATGATTTTTATGTGATTGGAACACTTTTATTCATCAATGACCCTGTACTTTGGGGATCTATATGTTTAACTCTATGTAGACTCAATCAAAAATCACCAAAAGTGGTATATACACTCCATTGCATAATATTATGTTGGGTAGATAGTTACTTTGAATATTAGGCAACAACACTGACTTGACTTGAAAGTGCAAGTTGTGGGTGTTGTAGTCATAGCCACATTTCCAAAAATGGAAGTTCCATCAAAATGATTCATCACTTATACGAGTCTTATACGGCTCCCTTCGTATAGGTGTGGGCCAAATAGGTCCTAACTGAGTTTAAAACCTAACTGAGTTTCCAACCTAGTGGTACACACCATCAAATAATAGTTGCTCACTGTAATGATTATATTCTTAATTTTTATATTCTTCAGTTCTTCATGGGTGGGTTAATTGTACAAAAATGCGAAAAATAATCTTCTCTATATTTGCTTAATTATCATAGGATTTTTGGAAAAAAAATAATTCTGGAACTTCAAAATAGTGTAATTTAGAGCCCATAGAGATAAAGCAACACAATATTGATTCTAACACTAATCCTCTCTTATTTGCTGTAATAAATTCTAGTTTAAAGTAGTAGATAATGATAGTCTTAGCCTTAGAGTATATGGGATGAGATGAATTAAAATAATGGAGGTGCAGATTGTGGCATATCATTATTTGGCATTGCAAGATTTATAGTTGAGCATTTTACATCCCAATACATACTAGTAGTCGCTTTGTTGGTGTTGCGCGAAGCATGAGCGAAATAACCACACAATGTAGGATTCTGTATCAATTTCCACGAAAAAGCGGTATTTCCTGATTTGTGCGTGAAGGGCTTCGCAAAATCGGACAGTTTTGTGCACCATCGGTTGTGTTGTGGGCATAAGAGCTGCCTGGCTCAAATCCTTCTAAGGAGGCGGCAACTGTCGCCATGAGTATCACTTTTACCTTCCGATTTAATTTATTTAATTTCTTTAATTTTTGCGGCTCATCACACCTAAGTATGAAAAGCGAGCCATTTATACTCTCAGTAAAATGCCACAGGAATTTGAAACTTTCAATTCCCAATACAGCTCAACCCTTTTCTTGAAAATTCTCATTGGCAGTAGTATGCAGTAAAACAGGAGATAACTCCATTTTCCAAAACTCTTGTGATTTTTTAAAGACCTCGTCACTAATATATATTAATAGTACCCAGATTTTCCAATATCAATTATTTCATACCTCAATTTTGGAGTTATTGACACAACAATTGATTCTTACTTCATTGATAGAATTCATTGCAAACCTCAAACTATTCCTCGACATTTTAGCCTACTCAAAATTCATAAAGGAACCTGTGGCGACTGGACAAAGGCACATTTAGCCCACTTACGGCATAATATCTATTTTTGACTACATGCCGTAAAGGGGCCTGTAGCAGGAGGCCCCTTTACGGCACAAGATCTATTTTTGGGTACATGCCGTAAAGGGGCCTGTAGCAGGAGGCCCCTTTACGGCATGAGATCTATTTTTGGGTACATGCCGTAAAGAGGTTTTTAACTGAAAATCTATTTACAGCATATTCTCCATTCTCACAAGAACCAAACTGCAAACTGATAGTGATCAGTCTTGCCCAGTTTCCTTCCAAAGTTCAGGAACTGAACATGCCTGAGACAGGTCCAGACTGGTCTCAAACCACTTGAGACTTTAATGTACCCTACTCAATTTCATAAAGGAGCCTGTGGCAGAAGGCACAGCATGATATCTATTTTTAAATACATGCCGTAAAGGGGCCTTCTGCTAAAGACCCCTTTATGGCATGAGATCTATTTTTGGGTACATGCCGTAAAGAGGTCTGTAGCTGAAAATCTATTTACGGCATATTCTTCATACTCACAAGAACCAGACTGCAAACTGATAGTGATCACTTTCTTTCCAAATTCAGGAACCAGGTGAAATGAATTCAACTTTGGCAAACGTCTCTGAACTAAACAACTTGAACACGCCTGAGACAGGTCCAGACAGGTCTCAAACCAGTTGAGACTTCAATGTGCCATAGCTTCAGCTAGATCAGGAGGGGTCATACAATATACTTCTAACATATTCATAAATAATTGCATACTATTATGTATATAGTTATTTATAATGTTACAATTGCCATCTTTACATCCTCGCACTTGGTTGATAATCCATTTTCTTACAAGTTTTCCAATGATGTCTTGCTCTGCACCATTGAAGTTATCCCGGTGTCTTGTTGTGATTGTAAGTGTTCTCTTAGTGTTTTCCTTAAGTTGCAAGGTTTTTCAGATAAACATAAAGTTTGTTCTCAGCAAAAACATGGTTTAAAGTACCAACACAATTATGTAGTGTCTTGACAAAATATTAGGGCAGCTGCTTTGCACAATTTATCTATTGACTTCATGGTTTTCCATCCACCTTGTGATAAGCGTTTAAAGGCCTGTTCTTCCTTAAAATAGGAGCGGATTTTTCTCCATTGCTGAGCAATCTGGAGAACAATTCATCAGTATTAACTAATCTGCCAATTAAAAAGTCCCAACCTTGATTCCTTTAGGATCCTTATGTAGATCCAGAAAATCATCAGTGTCAATTCCCCAATCATTCATGGCATCAATGATAGGCTGAGAACCATCTGATGCATTCCAGCTAATGATTAATTTTTTCAAGTCATTTTTGTTCCCATGGATAGAGACAAATCTCTTTTCCTGTAATCCACTTGGCTGTTCCTTTTTCCCTGTAATTCTGGAGCCTGAGGGAACTGCAAGATCCTTCTAACTTGCATGTAAGCCAAATATTGAAATCAAAAGCATTGAAAATACCCTGTACCTGCTTTTTTACTCCTTCATAGTTGTTTCCCTTTCCAGAATTGATGGTAGACTGATCCTGTTCCAAGTTGTGTTTTTGGCTGCTAGTGCCAGGAGACTCAACAGTCTGAGCTGTGTTCACTCTAACTGTTATTGCTTTTTTCACCTAATGCAATGATGTGAGGGAGTGAAATTGTAGATATGAAATATTCTATACCATTTTTGGTCCAGGTTCATTTTGCCTAGAAATATCACTTGAAATTAGCCAATGCAAAAAATAGCAAATAAACCCAAAATGCAAACCCTGATGAATCTGTTGGCTGGTTGGAATCTTCTAGAAAGATTGGAACAGCTTTTTTTCTTTTCTTTTTCTGGGTTGGAGAAACAGGCATCTCTGTGGCCACTTTTCTCTACGTTGATCTGAGCAGTTGTAGAAAATATGTGACAGGATCAGTCTGACCTTTTTTTCAATGGATTTGATAGGAGAGGTTGTAAAGGCTGGAGCTGCAAGAAGTCCAAATGTGTCTGGCTGTGCTGAACTCTTGTTTCTTGTTTGAGGGCCAGTCCTTTGATTGTTTTCTATGGGGAGCGGAGGTGCTAGCTTCTGCTTTCTGGGTCGTCCTCTTGGCTTTTTTGAATTAGCAGTTGGAACAGAAGGTTTTATCTCGATTGGAGTATTTCTCCTCTCAGAGCTGACTTGAAGCTGGGTGATGATGTCGGAAACCATCTTACTTGGGAACTCATCACCTTGCGGATAATGAGTGGTACGAATGTGGTTTTTGAGGACATGATTGGCTATTCTTCTGGCAGCTTCTATCAGAACAGGATGGTTTGTGAGAACCCACTGTGTCAAATCTAAAAAGAAATGATTATATCCAATGAATAACCAGACCTTTGGTCAGACTCACCTTTTTCCAATTTTCCAACTTCATGGTGGTACTCATCATAGAGTATGTATAATTTTTCATCTGATTTCCTCCGGTTAGATGGCGAGTTGCCAACTCCATGAACAAGTCGAACCACCCATCGTTCCAATAATGGATGAATCCTGTCCTCTTTATCATTTGGCTGCAGTTTGAAGGTCATCAGAATGGTTTCACGGAGCCTCCATATGAAGTGAATGTTTTGCCATAGTTGAGATTTCTTTTTGGGATCGGTTGCTGAGAAGGCTTCAGCAATACAGGACAACTCTTGCAGGCTTAAGAGCATAAGGGGGCCTGCATAAAGTTCTGGCAAATAGTGAATTTGACCATCAGTAAAAACCTCCAGCCTTGGCTTTGAATGGCCTGAAGGTGTGATGCATCTAGCAAGCCACTTGGAATTGATAGGAAGTTTATCGAAGGAAGTGAATGTTTCTGGGTCACTAATCCACCATTCATCTTCTGCTTGGTTAAAATCAGACATATCTTGATGAGTGAGAGAGAGTGAGGATATGAATGGGAGAGACTGAGGATTATGAGATTTCAGAACACTATGATATATACCCACGCTTCATTGGATGATCCAAAGTTAGTCAATCATTTGTAATTTGCAGAGGAAATCATTTTTAATCAAATAAGCTGTGAACCTGCTGCTTCAATGGCTATGCTGGGGCTACTGTACTATTTCGACCTAGTGTTCAAAGTGAAAATTTTCTTCTAAAGTGGGTGACTTTTCATGTTCAGTCATCTATAATGTCTGTATCTGAACATCTGTTCAACTGAACATGTGGCATCATCCATAATACCCCCTGAACATAAGGTCGAAATAGTACAGTATCTGCATTATTGAAATATTTATCCTTTTTCATAACATTTGTGTTCCCTTCTGTACTACCTAATAATTCACAAAACTAAAAAGGTGTTGTAATTTGTGGTCGCTGCTGGCCCTTCAAAATGTGCATGATTTATGTGAATACTCCCACTTTGAATAAATTTGACATGTAAGCTTTAGACGACAAGTATTCAGAGTCTGCCCATCACTACCTACTCCCTTTTCCATTAGATGAACAAAAGTTTCATTTCATCAACTAAATCACTGGTAGAGTGATTTCCTCTGAACCAAATATTCTCTGAGACTTTTGGAAGTAGATCAAGTTCTGATATATCTGTAACATGGTCAGCCTGAGTACAGCAGTACATATAAAAGAAACCATACTCACCATTTTCCACCATGTCTTTGTCATGAGCCAACACAGTATAGTTGGCTTTATCATACCATTCATAAGTATCAGCAGACCTTTTAAATCGTCTGTGTCTTGCCAAAGAATCCAACAGCCAAGTTGATTCTGAGAAGAGGGCGGCGATTTCTTGCATGAATTTCTCTGAAGACAGGAAGTTGGCATGGTCCAAGGCTTGTTTCTGTTCTTCAACCCAAACTTGTTTTACCAAATAACGGATCTGGTGTGAAAGGAATGCATGGATGATAGGTTGGAATGAAACGGCTCTCTTGTCAACATAAAATGTGTAGTGGGAGTTGATGTGGTCCAAGATTGCCAAGGCTTGTTCCTGACCATTGGCCCAAGCTTGGAACATTCCACTTGTAATTGTGTGAGGTGTGAAATAGAACGGCCTGTAGAGAATTGGTCCTAGAATTATGACCGTAAGAAGATGCAAGAGATTGATTACTTGATCCAATGAAGTTAAATCTGGAAGATGATGTGATTGTTCTAGTAAAAATGAATTTTCTGATTAATTAAAATGCATTTAAAAATGGACTGTTATTCAAACTTGCCTTCTAGATCCATACCTTGCACAAAATACAGGTGAAAAAAGGTTGTAATTCTTTGAAGAAGGTCTCTGAGTGCTCCAGCTTCATCCTTTGCTTCCAAAGTAGTCAGAAAGGTATGGTAAATACCAGCCACCGTCTGTCGCATCATTGGCCATACAAAGAAGTATCCCTTCTCGAATATGGAGTGGCTTAATGTCAATGTGGCATAGGGTAATAGAGGGGGTATAAACCTAACATAAAATGTGATCTCTAGCTATGCACAAGTTATGAAATGCTTACAAGGTTGATCCAGCTCCAACAAGTACTGTCTCAATCCTCCAGTTTTCATCTGGAATCCAATCCACAAGTGATCTTGGAAGATCTGACATCCTGGATCCTTTTTTTTTCCAAGCCAGAAAATGCACTTTAAGCCCAACTCTACAAGTAGAATATGTCATGACACCCTCTGGCTCTACTTGAAAGCCAGTCTTAGAATGTGTCAGTGAGCAATGGTAGGATGATGTCATTGAATTGGGAAACTGTGATCCACAGAAGGGTTGGCCAACTGTTGTAAAAAATGCAATCCTATCTGTGGAAAATTGCTTCTGTGATATTGTCCTCATTACTGGAATGTCAGAGGACTGGGTTATCAAGCCATTGGAAATTGAGGCATGGTGCAGTAAGGCTTTCAAATCTGCTCTGAAAGTTTGATCCTGACCAAACTCAGATGATTCAACTTAATGTGTCCTTACTGTAAGCAGGTCTGATCTATAATAAAAATTCATATGGACTTACTTTGAACATTTATCTGCCTTGATAAACTAGGAGAAATTTTGACTAGCTCTGAACTTGAGAAGGGAGGTATAATGTGATTTTGTTCTAGGATGAGAAGAGCTTTATCCTTCCTAAAACAAATCAGTTGATCAACATCTGTCATATTCTCCCAATCCATCCTTTCAATCACGGATATATTTGATTCTTCAGATGGAGGTTGAGGAAATGACACCTTATGCAAGGCATAGATATGCTTTAAGCCATTTTGTGACTGGCGCATAGTGTGAATATATGCTATAAAGAAGTAAGACAGCTTACATGAGATACAGGAATATATGGCAAATCCTCTTTGAAACCTGGACCATGAAATGATATGGGATAACTTCCTGATAATAGCTGGTATGAATATGACTTGTGAGTTGATGTAGTAATTTTAAAATTTGTAGCAGACCCACTGGCAGATAGCTCTCTGGCACAGGCATTGGAGGGAAATTGATTGAATGAAGCTGATGCTGGTAAACAAAGCTGACAACCATTCCATTCAGATAAGGAGCTAGCTGATTTCTGCATCCCTGTTCCTCATTTTTAAGCTTGAGAAGCATGTTGTTTCCAATGCCATGTGAAGTATTGTCAACCGCTGTAGGTAGTACTGATGTGGCAGTCAATGGAGACAAAACATCTGGCTCTGACTGTTCAATGTCACTAAACAGTTGAACTTCTAAATAAAAGATAGATAATCAATATGATTGAATTGAGGTCTTCAAGGTCTTACCATAATTGATTGGAGAAGATAAGAATGTGGTTGTATTACCCCCCACAGTAGACTCTTTAAAATACTGGGCCTGTTGGTCATTCCCCTGGCTTGAAAAAGGACCTATTAGGAGGAAATCAAATTATATTTGAGGGTCGATAATTGTACTGTTTACCCTCCATATCCCAGTCGTCGTTTTCAACCAACTGAGTCTGATACTCATGCTTATCATTGTTTGCTGAATTGTCTAACAGTCAAAGATAAACTCAATTGTAAAAATGACTTCAGACTTACCCTCCATATGATAGTCCTCAATACCTGATGATTGGGCCTTATTTAGGCTTGGTAAACACTCTATTCAGAAAGAATCAATTGGCTGTTTTGAGAAAAGAATAGTAGTCTTACCTCTTTCATTGGGATTCTCAAAGACAACAGACAGCTCTTGCCTGTTGTCCTTACAAGCTGAATAGTCTACTAGTATTCAGGGCAATTCAATGTCAAGTTGTAGAAACAATGATTAGATCATTTGAATCTTACCCTCCATATTGTAGTCCTCAATCTGAGCCTGAGCGTGTTGGTTGTTACTTTGGCAGGCATCTAGTAGTAAAGGCTAGGGTTAAAAACGGCATGAGTCATGCTGATACAGTCTTACCATCCATACTACAACTCTCAGCAGCTTCATTGCTCTGGCTTGATGAAGGGTCTATTGGAGAGGGAGAATCAATTAGCTGTGTTGAAAGTAGGATAGTATGGTTTTACTGCCTTTGTTATGATTTTCAAATCCAACAATCCCAATACAAAGTTCCCCATCAACCCTATCGACTGAAATGTCTTCTAGTGGTCGCGATGTGGTTACACTTGTCAACTGCTCAGGCTCAACCTGTTCTGCTTCCTCCTCTCTTGGTGTGGTATCTACTAGTCATACCAAGAAGCTATTTCTCTTTTAGGCTAAAGCAACAAAGCTCTTACCTTCAGAATCAGACTCCAAGTTGCTGTCTTCATTCAAGTGTTGTTGCAAGGCATCTTTCAGTGATGCGGCTTGAGCACAATTCAATATTCAGATGTATAAATTATGTACATAATAATTCACTCACCAAAAGTGTGCTGCTCATCCGAGTCAGAATCATCACTAAGAGCTGGTGAAGGAGCTAGTGGAGATGTTTAAATTAAAATAAAGTTAGACTGTTATGAGTGACTGCAATCACACCTTTTTGAATAAGCTTTTGCTTCTTTCTCCTCACAACATGATCTTGATCTGTATTTTGAGTTTTTCTATTGATGGGAATTGATGAGATCCTCTTCATTTGTTTCCCAGAGGTAGAAGCAATAGAATCTAGAAATAATTATTACTGTCAAATCCTGTGATAATCATCAATTCAAATTTACCAGAGGCAAAGTCATGCCTGGATTTTTGGCTTGACACTGGTGATGAGCTGGTATCCATTTTTTTTCTCTTTGCAATTGAGGCTATAAGAGATAATGTATTTCAATTTAATTTCTGATTTCAATCAAACTTACTAGTCCCCTGATTGACCTGCTGTTTTTTGTTTGATGGCAACAGAAAGAAGGGTTGGGGTTGTCCAGCACATTTGGCATATACAGGGTGCTGAAAAAATAGTGACTGCATTGCAAAAATTGTGGGTCTGTTATTCAGAACCATCTCAAAAATAGCCCTCCATAATTGTTTCTCCAATTGAAGAAGTAATGGACTTGATAGGGCAGGATTGGAGATCCAAACCTGTAGGAATTAGATGATAATTAAGGAATATTGACCAAACTAACCTTAAAGATGACTTCCCTGGATATTTTGGCTGAAGGATTTAAAGATCCAACAAGTAGGACAAGAGGAGATACAGTCAAGGCTAGCAAAAGTGGTGTAACCAAAACATTTCTTGTGTGATGAATATTTCTAGTGGATTGAAAATGGAATAAGATGATAAACTCATATTTTTGACACTTACCCTAAACCAAGATCTTTCACTATGTCCCCCTTACTTGGAAGTTCAATCAATCCCTAAAATATGCAAATATTAAAAATAGATCCCTTGATTCTCAAAAAATCATCATATACCTTGGTAAGGATGTATTTCAAGAGGGCTCCAGTCATTTCAATGTTGAAGAGAGCATTGAAACCTTCTGACTTGGTTTTATTGTGAAGTGCAGAGAGGGCAAGCTTTGATGCTGCCTGTAGACCTGACTGCAATGCAACTCCACTGCCACTATTGGAATCCAACACAGACTGATTGATACACTTTGTTATATCTGATCTTATTGAATCCAAGACTGTTGACACTCCCCAGCCATCTCTGCCCTTGAAGATATCAGCAAAGAGGGTTGCTCTTGCCTCTGTAACTTCATCAGAGTCTGATAAATGAGTTGCTGTTGGTATGGAACTGCTAGTCTCTGCATCAGCTTCAAATAAGGACATAGCTATGTCAACAATTCTGTGCAAGGCTAGAGTTTCAAAAGCCTGATAGGGTATTGGCTTTGACTCCATATCATTGCTCCAGTTGGCAATCCATTGCTCAGCAGAGGTTGTCATTTCTCGATTGGACACTTTACCCGGAAGGATTGTTAGGGTTTTCAAAAGTGGCTGAAAAAGTGTTAGAATAAGGCTACCATAATTTTGTGATGAATATATACCAAGAAGTGAGAAGATTGTTGGCCGAGGAATTGGAACCGCTTTGCCTCCTCTTTCTCATCCCCACGAAATAGCTGACTCTTCCAGACAATACTCTGAAAAGGAGATTTATAGCGGAAGTTTGTAAGCATTTGGGTAAGCGTGAGGGGAATAATTCAGCTCAGTGGATGAAGAGATGTGTGTGGTGCTTTGAGTGAACACGTGAATTTCACGACACACAGTCAAAAATAGATATTATGCCGTAACGACACCTCCCACTACAGACCCCTTTACGGCATGCAGTCAAAAATAGATATCATGCCGTAACGACATATCCCACTACCGACCCCTTTACGGCATCATGTTATCTCATGGATGTATTTGCTGCTACATAAAATAAGTGGAAAGCTAATATTGAATGACTGTGTGAAAATGTAAGGTATGACAAAATAGTAATGGTGATTGGTATATATTCATTTTTACTTTTATTACATTGGGTGAATTTTGGCTTTTTTTCTTTTTGACAAGGACCATCGGATTTTTTTCTGTTTTGCTTTTCCAGCATTTTGTATCTTTTTTGTTCTTCCTCTTGAAATCATTTTTAGATATTCAAACATCAAGATTTAAATGATACCCACAGTCTAGGATTAAGCTTTTTCTTTAGCATTGTTTGAGT
>Ga0307514_10006089_pt1 | contig 10600 bp, 13 predicted proteins | sample 16_EM_MG_FD_203088 | JGI IMG/M metagenome (GOLD analysis project Ga0307514, IMG submission 203088) | Populus trichocarpa ectomycorrhiza microbial communities from riparian zone in the Pacific Northwest, United States - 16_EM | ecosystem: Host-associated > Plants > Roots > Unclassified | place... | reverse complement strand
AGCTTTTCCTCTCTTTTTCCTCTTTCCCCCATTGGTCTTCAACGAACATATACGCACATGAAAAATTTTTTAACTATTAACTATTATGCCTATTAACCTCCAAGATAACTTATTACATCCTAAAGAATGACATGTTCGCACGGAACTATGAAAGGATAAGATTTATCATATTCCCATTAATCCTTATAAGTTTCCTAAACTTAATTGTTTATCTAATCGATTAACTTCATCATCATTAACTACTGCTTCATAGATTAGTTCTCTGTCGTTATTTCTAACTATCACTTTATCATCACGATGAAAACCGTGTACTTCTCTTGGAGTTTGATTTTGTTCTTGCGAAGGAAAAAAATGGAAATTCTGATGGTCAGAAACATTTTTAGCAATTTGCTTAAAAGCCTTCTCTCTCTGTTCAACACTACCGCATTTGTTTAAATCTTTTTTTTTAATCAACAAAACAATTATCGTTAACAATAATAACAATAATACTACTGCTCCTCCAATTATTCAAGAAACTAATTTATTTGGTTCCTTTTCATTATTAGTATTAATTCGGGGAGGGTTTGGAAAAGAGTTTTTGTTTTTTCGTTGTTCTTTTTCTTCAATAATAATTTGTTTCTTTTCTTGGAGAAGTCTTTGTCGAATTTGATTATTTTTCAACGAAAATGAATGAGGATAACTTTCAGATAATTGATTAAAAATTTGAGAACCTTCTTCAAACATATACTCAAGCAAATCTAACTCTTCATCAGTAGGAGAAGTTTTTTTACTTTGTCAGTTTTGCCAAAAATTTTTAACTTTGTCAAATATTCTACCTAGAATACCTAATAAAAGATTAATATCTTTTAGTTCAAAATATGATTTTCTATTATCAAAAATTTCCTTTGCTCACAAGTAAAGTTCTTTAAAATCTCTTAAGGATATATCATAATTAGTAACAATTATTACATCTATATCATTTAATTCAATTCAATCTTCTAAAGACATTATAAGAAATTGCATTATTTTGCAATCAGGATCTTCAAACTTTTCTATTCGAGCTTGTAACCTTGCTCTTTCCCTCTCCATAGACTCTTTATAATCCTTATCTTTTTCTTCTAATTTGTCTCTTAAATAGTCTATTGTTCTACTAAGTCGATTTACCATTTCCCTTCTCTTTTTTCTATTGAACTTAATCTTGAATTCATTTGTTCAGTCATTATTTTTGATATTTTGTCATTTTCTTGAATTCTACGATTGTCCGCTTCTCTCAATTGATTTCGAAAATCCTCCTGCATCTTTTCTTCTCTTTTTTTGCTTTTTCATCAGAATTTTTTAAAGCTTCTGCATATCTTTCTTCAGACTTTCTTTTTTCTTCTTTAATATCATTCATTTCTTTTTCCATTCTTTCTCTTTCATCCATATGATTTCTAGTTCGGTTATTTAAGTCATCTAAATTTTTCGGTCGATAAATTTCTTTACAATTAATTATTAAATGAGTTCTTAGTGTGTCTTGACATTCTTTTCGAGAATTTAAACTAGGCTCTTCTTCTGTAAGGTTATTTACATGAATAAGTGTTTTAGATGAATTAATTATATCTGCCACATCCTCATTTTCAGCAACCATTTTTTCTTTATCATTTTTACATTTTTCGGAACGTCTAAAACTAGGAAATTTTGTTCGAATAATAGTTGTGTATTTACCCATATCTTCTGCAAAAATAACCTTTCGAAGCAATCTATAAGCCTTTATTTCTTGCTCAGTAAATCGATTACTAGTAACGAAAAAAATTTGATTTAACCCATCTTAATGGCATCAGCCACTTCAGCTATTTTAATGCAAAACTTCACGTTCGTTTTATTATATATATGTATATATTATTGTATAGTTTTAAAAAATTTAATGATTGATTTTTATTCTCGTAAAAATAATAACAAATTTATTTAAAAAGTTTAAAATACTTTAATATTAGTTAAAAATAAAAGAATATGAACCAAGTTCCCGAAATTAAATTTATCGAAACACTTTTTAAGAGATTGCAAGAGCTGTCTAAAGAAAATCAAGATTTAAAATCTCGATTGACTAACAAAAATTCTCAAATCGAAAATAATAATTCACATTATTTAGCAAATAAAGAATTGATAATAGAAAATAGAGGAGGTGAACAAATATGCAGTTTTTGTAATTACGAACTTAACTCTTATAAATTTATTAATTCCCTTAAACTTTATTTTTGTAGTAAAGGAAATTGTTCATTAATTATGGAAAAAATAATTGATGATGTTATTTATCAGTTCAGAAATAAAGAAAAAAATTAAAGATGTTTTTTAAGTAATCTACCAACTGTATCAGTAGGCTTTGCTCCATAATTTAACCATTTTTTTATATCGTCTTTATGTAAATTTATTTCTTTGGTTTGTGGATTGTAAAAACCTAAATATTCTAAAAATTTACCACTATCTCTTGCCTTTCTTTCATCAGTCGCAACTATCCTAAAAGAATGTTGACCTTTTCTACCTTTAAATTGAAAACGAATTTTAACCATTTTTATTTAATTTAATATAATAATTTTATAGTTTAATCTTTAAGCGAAAAATAATTAATTATAAATTTTGCTAAAAAATAATTTTAAAATGATATCTTTTTCTCGTAAAAAAACACAAAAGAAATTTTTTCTTCTTTTTGCCATTGCTTTTTTTCATATTATTGGTATTGTCATGTCAAGTTGTAATGATCGAGCACTTCATGACCGACATTTTTTTCCTGAAGGAGAAATTAAATTTAATGATTGAAAATATTGATTGTGATTTTTCACTTGATATTCAGCTTGGACTTCTTTAATAACTATTCCCTGAACTGTTTATAAAATTTTTTCTCTCTATAAAAAAAAGAATAATTATAATAATTATAGTGAGCAATTGACTGATTTAATCGTAACTCAAGCTAATCTAATAAGTGGAGTTATTTTTTGTTTTGGCGGTTTTATGTTAGGAAAACCTCATCGACCGATGGCTACTTATCCAATATTGGGTAACGTCAAGCCTATTTATGTGTGAGTTTTTTTTAATATTTTTTGACATGTCTTGGCTCCTGGAACGGTATTTTATTATTTTAGAAAATATTGTCAAATTAACAAATTATTAAAAAAAAAATTAACTTTTATTGGCTATTCATTTAACCAGGTTTTTTATACTTTTTATGTATTGATAAGACCGGAAATAAAAATGATTAATTATCATAGTAAACTAAGAGGGCCTCGACCTTATAATTATCCTAGTGATTATCCTTATGCACCTTTTTTTTGAATTATGGGAAAATTTAGTTCTAAAACTGAGGAAAAATCAGAAAATAAAGGATTATTTTTTTGACATAATTGACCGGATTGATTAAAGTTTTTATTTTGATTTTCCTCGACTATCGTTTTAACATATGTAATTCTAATAATTACATTTAATTTTTTGATAAAAATCAAAATTAAACAAAAGTCCCAAAATTAAAATTTTAATCAATTTAAAAATTAAAGGTTAAAATATAATCATGATAACGATTTTCTTTTACTTATTTTTTTGTTTTGTAGCGATTATTTATTTATACAGAACGGAATGAAAAAAATCGGCAAATCAACAATATATCAAAAAAACTTTTTTTGACAAAAAGTTTATATTTTCTTTACTAGGTTTTATTTTATTACATTGAATAATTAGATTAATTTTGATTTATTTACAATTTCCTTTACTATCAGAAAATACTAAACTTTTAATAAAAGGAATTGAAGATGATAAAATTTTTTCTTTATTCGCTTTATGTGTATTAGCTCCCCTCGCTGAGGAATTTATTTTTCGTTTTCTAGTTTTTAAAAACTTTAAAAAAAGCAATGTTTTTACTTACCTATTTTCTTTCTTAACCTTTATTTTTTATCATTATTGTCCAGGAGAAAATCTTATTACTTTTTTCTTCCAATACTTTGTTATTAGTTTCGCCCTTGTTTATTTTTATTGAAAAAGTAAATGAAAATTAACCGTTACTATTTTAGCACACTCTCTGATTAACTTTATGTTTTTTATTAATGTTATTTATCTTCCTACTTTTATTATCTTTTAAATCAACTAATAAATTTATATGAAGATTCTATTTATAAGGCTTTTCATAGAGTATTAATTATCTTTCTTACAACGAAAAACCTCTTCTCTTTATTATTTAGGAAAAGAAATCATTTAAGTTCAGTTTTTTCAGAAGTTAATTCTATCATTTTACATTTTTTCTGATAGTCTAGCAAAATAAGTTGCGCTTTAATTATATATAAAATATTAAACAAAATGAATTTTATTTTAATTTTTGTTATTTTTAGTTTTTTTGCTAGTTTGTTTCTAATTAGTTTGTCACGAAATTTAGCCTTTCGCATAATTAGAAAAAAATTAAAATGGTGGGTACTGGCTCAGTGAGGAGTAACTATTTTAGTATTATTATCAAAAACATTTTTGTTAGTAGCTGGGCTAAAAGTTTTTCACGATTTGAAACTGGGCGGAAGTTCTGCTGACAATTCGGAAATCATTAAAGGTAAAACTTTTGATTTTCTTTTGCCTTGAAAAAATTACCAACTCAAATTTGGTAGTTTTGTAATTGCTTATCTACTAGCTGTTTTGGTTTATGTTCACTTAGCTTATCTCCATATGTATATAGGATACGTATTAGAAGACAAAATTCGGGAACATTTAATCCAAGTTTCACTCAATCGCTATGTCCATCTTCCTTATTTACAAACCCAGATAATAAAAGGTAAATTACGAAACACTCTTTACTTAGATATTCCCATATTAAGTCTCTATTTTGCAGGTGGTAACAAAGGACAAAATTTTAACCAAATTTTCTACCAAAGCGCTGATACTTTTTTGACTGGATGATTAATTTTTACCTCTCTGCAGAATAAAATGGACTTTCTAATAATAATTGGAGCAATTATTTTTACCTTACTTCTCGTTACTATTTTGCAATATTTAATAATGAAAAAAGAAAAGAAATTCAAACAATCTTTAGATGAAGAAAATCAAAAAATAGATAACTTGCTAGATAATATTGAATTATTGAAAAAGAAAGAGTTAACTCCGATTTTTTTTCAAGAAATTAAACAAATAATTAAAAAAAATACCAAACAGAGAATTAAAGATAAATCTTTAATTGTGGCTAACGGAGTTTATCCTAACCACCTTCTACCACGAGCAACTGGGATGATTTTATTCTTTTTTACCTTAAATATTGAAGCGTGTTTGTTAACTGATAATATTCTCCGGCAACTAAAGAGTGTACAGATAGCTACTTGGGATTTACCCAGTTTCCTCGCTTCTAGCCGACGATTTACTAATTTTTATCAAATGATTAAATCATCAAGAACAAGAGAAAGTCCTAAAATTTTTTTTCGAGAACCAATTAAAAAAATTGAATTGCGCAATATTTATTACCGATATCCAAAACAAAAAGAATATCTTTTAAAAAATTTTAATAAGGAATTTAGAGCAGGAGAAATCACCAAACTTGAAGGACGAAACGGCACTGGTAAATCTACCTCTATTTTGTTGATCCTTGGACTATTAAAACCACAAAAAGGTCAAATTATCATTAATAATCAATTTAACTTGCAAGAGATTAATTTAGAACATTGACGGAAACAAATTTCCTATTGTGCTAATCAAACACTGTTAAAAAAAGGTTCCGAGGGAGAAAAACAAATCCAAGAACTTGAAGACGCTTTACTAAAAAATAATTATTCCTTTTATGACAAAGAAAGAAAAACTCAAGTATTAATTTTGGATGAAGCTTGAAATTCAATGGATAAGAATAATCGCGAAGAGTGAAGAGAAAAAGTTAGAAATATTACCAGAAATAAAAAAACTGTTACCATTATCGTTGAACATTAACTATCATAATTAATTTTTCATAAGTATAATCCAAAAGAAGGAGCGATATTTTTATACTTGTAATTTTTTTTATCAAAATTCTTTAATTTCTCTTTTAAATCTGTAATAGTTTGTTTTCCCTCATAACAATTAATAATTTCACCAATTATAGCACGAATTTGATAGCGAAGAAAACTTTTAGCAATAATACTAATGATAACAATATCTGCTTTTTTGTTAATTTTTAAAGAATTAATTTCTCGAATAGTATCAATTTTTTCTTTATCTTTTCAGCGATAATGAGAAAAATTAAAAAAATCATGTTTTCCTTGAAAAACTTGTAAAATATTATTCATTTTTTTTGCGTCTAGTGGTAAATTATATTCTCAAAAATATTTTTTTTGAAAAATATTATAATTTCCGCTATTGATAAAATATCGATATTCTTTATTGACAACATTATAAATAGGATGAAAATTGCTATCTACTTTTTTAACTTTTTTAACTAGAATATATTTACTAAGAACTTTGTTTAATAAATTAAGTAATTTTTTTGCGGAAAAATTTAAGTTAACGCGTAAAGTGAAATTTTGATTGCGAGCATGAACTCCTTTATCAGTTCGACTAGTAGCCAAAATAGTAATTTTTTGTTGAAAAATTTTACTTAAAATTTTCTCAATATAACCTTGAACCGTAAATTGTTTAGGTTGAACGGCTCAGCCGACAAAATCACTACCATCATAAGCAATATTTACTAAGTAATAAAACATTTAATTAATATTTTTAAAGAGAATGATTTTTAAGATAAGGTTTTATGGTAATTAAATCCTCGGCTTTGACATATTTTTTATAGGAAAAAGGGTGTTCTCTTTGACATCCACTACAAGAACAATGTCAGGGTTCCTTTTGAGTTAAGATATTTTCAAGGCCGGTAATTTGATAAATACCATCTTTTAAATTATTAGACGACAAAACCGGATTTCTTTTGTCAACAACAATATTATAAGTATTTTCACCAGTTGAAAAGACAATGTTTCCTTTGCCATCATGTCCTTGTCCTAAGCGATAAAAAACTCCCAAATCTTTAATTTTTTTACGAAAAATCTCTTGTTTTTTTGATTATTTTGTTGTCTTATTTTATTTCTTTTTCTAATTATTTTTGTTAATAATTGTCAATTTTCTTTACCTAATTGAGAATAATAATTTAATATAGTTTCAACATTTATTAACTATGTTAAATCAAAAGTTATTAAAGATTAGTTTATTGGATAACAATTTCTTAATTAGGATAGTTTCAGATTAGCATTTTTGTCTATATAAATGTTTTATAATGCTTTTAAATGATAACTTATTAATTATTAGTAAAAATTTTTGCGGATAAGTTTTAAAAAGTATTTATAAAAAGTTAAAAAGTTGCGGTAAAATTTTTTGTAGCTGTAAAAATAATTAGAGTTTTAATAAAATAAGTAAATAATATGTTTTGTTAATAGTTTTGTTAGTAATTTGCTTTGATTATTATTAATTCCATAAAAACTATGTAATGTTAATAATTAAGCTTAATTTGTTGATAGTTTATTAAGTAAGCTAGTAATTAATAATAAAAACTTGCTTTTAAATCATTTTTGTTAATTTGGTTAAGAATTTAAGTTAGTGAGTTGCTAATTAAATTTAGTTAACTGTTTTTATCACACTTTTTAAGGACTTTGTTTAAGGGGTTGTAAAAAAAGTTAATTTTTGGTAATAAATTTACTTGACAAAATATTAGTTTTGTGCCAATAATAACCAATTAACAGCAAATTTAACGAATTTATTATTTAGGAGAAATTTCAGTTTGTGCTTGGTATTTTTCGGCTGGATTTTCTACTAAAGGCATGGTATTATCCCTTACCGAATAATCTCCACATTTACTCCTATCATCTTGAATTATAACTCCTTGGTTAGTAGTTATGGTTTTAGGGCAATAAACCAAGTTCCTTATAAACTTCTACTTTGCCTTCTAGTCTAGCTTTTTCAATTTCAGTTACGAGAGAATTACTTCTAATTCTTTTGAATTGCTGTTGCTGTTCTTGTTGAGTTGCTTCTTCGGCATAAATAATCCTTTTATTACTTTCTTCTGACTTTTCTTGGAGTAGAAAACTTTGTTTTTGTTTTTCAATTAATTGAGCTTTATCAGCAAGCTTAGTTTCTAATTCTAATTCATCTCAAACTAATTCTTCACAGTCATTCAGAATAGCTTTAATCTGGTTCATTTGTTCATCTTCTAGTTTTTCCTCTAGTTCATCTTTAATAGTATTCAACCTTCTTTCATATTCTCTTTTCTTTTCACTATAATCTGAATCATTTGCTCCTTGGCTTTTATATCTAATAAATTCTAGGTGAGTTTTGATTAATTGTTGAATTAATTCTTTTTCCGGTAAAAATCTTAAAAAAACATTAATAATCTTTTCTTTTTGATTTTTTATCAGATTAGTTAATTCTTGAACTCTTGATTCGAGGTAATTAATTTCTTGTTCTTGTTCAGAAAAAAGAGTTTGTTCTTGTTTTAAGAAAGCTATTTGTTCAATTTTCTCCCATAATAATTCTTTTAATTTCTCTCATCTTTCTTCTTCTCCATTAATCTTCTCAAAAAATTCAGGCATAAATTCCCAACCTTCGAGATCACCAGTATCATTAATTCAAATCTCTTTAAAATTTTTTAATCTACCTAGTGGTTCAACCGACAAGTTACTCTTTAATAAAGGGTTACCAGTCAAACTTAATACTTCTAAATTAGGGAAATTATCAGCTATAAACTGAAAATCAGGATCTTCTATTTTGTTGGTTCAGAAACCTAATCTTCTTATTTTCTCCTTATGGGGAAGAGAATTTAAAAAATATAAATTTTCAAAATGGTTTCAAGAAGCTCAAAACGCAGTTAAATTAGGATATCTACTTAAGTTACAATCACTTAATGGTGGCTCACCACTATCAATATTTATTTCTTCTATCAATTCAGGAAATCCAGTGGCAATGGTGGATTCCAAATTCAAAACTTGATTATGGATAATGTGTATCTTTTTTAAATTAATGAAATCTTTTAGATCTAACTCTCCTTCTAATTCTATTTTTTCTTTCCTTAATATTTTATTTCCATCAATAGTTAAATCAGTAATTTTAATTCAGCAAAAGAAGAAATAGGTCATATGCTTTCTGAAATAGGAAGCAGATAGATAAAAATATGAAAACCCCCCAAATAATTAATCAAATAGAAACTAAAATAACCCAAATTCACACCCTTATAAACAATTGAAAACAAGAAATAAGCAAATATGAAAATATTGCTTTAAATCTAACCGAACAACTACAAGAAATTAAAAACACAAACAATTAAAAAAATATGAACAAAAAAATAAATAAAATTAGTTCCCGAGACTTTAAACAAATCAAATAATTATGCCATTTCCCTTATTAGGATTATTCGTTTGTAGTGTTTGTGGATATGCTTGTAAAAAAATCCACGATGTCTACCAAGAAAATCAAAAAACTAAACAAAATAAATAAGAATTAAAAACTAAAACATTAGAAGCAGCCAGAGAAGAAAATAAGCGATTAGCTGAACTAGAAAAACAATTACACGAAAAACTAAACCTCAGTGAAGGACAAATTAAAAATTATGAAGATCAAATAGGCGAAATAAAAAAAGCTCTAACTGACCCTAATATTACCAAAGATGAAGAAGGACGATTAAAAGCACAATTAGCTTTTATTCAAACTCAACTAGATGAAGAAAGAAAAAAATATAAAGCTTTTAAGGATGAATTAGAAAGAATTGCCAGAGAGCGAAAGAATAATAACGATATTATTAATAATGCTGGTTCCAATCCGGATGATAACCACTGAATATGACAATTTATGACCATGGAAAATATAATGATAATGGGTGCTTGCTATGCAATGTATGCTCTTTTTAAAGATGACAAAAAATAAAAAGCTAACTAAAAATTAAGTTATAATAAACTATTATGTCAATATGTTCTAAATGTGGTGATAGAATTGATTCGTTCTGTCTTAATCAATGTTGTAAAGATGCCTTTCAAAAAGATTGAGAAGAAAAAGTTAATGATAAAATTTATGATTATCAAAACGAAGTAGATTTAATAAGTCAAAAAGATGATAATACTTTAACTTTGAAAGATTTTTTGGAGTTAGAAAAAATAAAATTAACTGTCACTAAATGAACTAAAGACCGATATAAAAAAGAAGGTCTCACCTTATTAGAAGTGAATGAATTATTACAAAAAATTGAAGAAGTTAAAAAAATTTTCCCTCAGCGAGTAAAACTTCAATATCAAAAAAGAGGTCAGAGTTGTCGGCATGAGAATATTCAATGAGATGATTTTTTTAAGCAAGAAAAGAAAAATAACGCTTGATGTTTAGATTGTGGTGATATTGAAAGCAATAAGTTCGGTGTATCTCTCCAAATGTGATATAGAAAAAAAATTAGTGAATGAATTACTAGTAAAGGCTTTAAAATTTGAGAATTTGAGAAATTTCTTAGAAAAGAAAATTATATTGATGTTTGATATGATATACAAAGAGGAAAAATGGATAGTTTGGTTAATGATTTTACAGGACAAGCATTTTTTTGGGAAATGGCTGGATATATTGAAGAATATTGTTTAGAATTTGCTAAGGAAAAAGGAGTTAATGTAAATAATAACTCAGAGAGAGAGAGAGAGAGAGAGAGAGA
>Ga0307514_10006088_pt1 | contig 10600 bp, 17 predicted proteins | sample 16_EM_MG_FD_203088 | JGI IMG/M metagenome (GOLD analysis project Ga0307514, IMG submission 203088) | Populus trichocarpa ectomycorrhiza microbial communities from riparian zone in the Pacific Northwest, United States - 16_EM | ecosystem: Host-associated > Plants > Roots > Unclassified | place... | reverse complement strand
AGGCGCTCCTTGACCTCTTCTTGCTTCACAGAACCCGTAAAGACGAGTAAGTGCCTACTAGACTATCGAGCTGAAGAATGCCTAATAAAATGCAAGTCTGAAAGGCATGCTAAATAGTGCACCCTTCGTGTCCGGAGTGCCTTCTACTTGCATCCAATGCAATGGCGCTATCGACTACACTACATGGAGAGAGCTGAAATATAGGATTCTCAACGAAATTGACGAACGACCTAAAGGTGATACGATTTTTGATCCCGGCATGTCTAGTTGGCCAGAGGCTTTGGCGTGTTGGAAAGCTTGTTGTGGTAATGCTGGGTGCAGCCGTTTACATTACGACAAAATAGAGACAATCCGAGTAATACGGAGGTGCATAGACACATTGCCAAGAACCATATTGGAAGGACGCTAGTTGAACTAGTGGCCACCCTGTTTGGTGGTTCCACAGTTGTACACCTTACATTATTCCGCGTATTTGCAAAATTGGGTGCTTGCCAAACAAGTGACGACTCCTTTTTAGAAAGTTGAACATCCCAAAAAGGCAAATGACAATGTCCCGTTCATTGTCACCTTCTCACTGCAACTACCACCATCTACTCCGTTATGCCTGCCACTCGTTCATCGAGTCAACAACCGCGTTCTCAGCCATTTCCGACATCAAGCCCACCGCGTTCTCACAATCCGACAGCCACAAGAAGAAATAAAACGACAACACCTGAACTAGTCCCATCTTCGTCCTCCGAAGCAGACTCTTCAACGACGACAACAAAAAAGCAGCCTAGAAAAAGAAATGAAAAGCCTAAATTGCGTTCACGGCACCCGGTCGTTATCCCAGAGGATGTCATTGAAATTTCTTCCGATGATGAGACACTTCCCATATCCAAAAAACCAACCTCTACGCCTGCTGCAGTAGCGACTGCTGCACCGATTGCGGAGCCCGCCGCAATCGCAGACTTTAGAAGGCAAATCAGTAGATATCGGGAGGTACATCGTCCTCTTTGTCAAGCAATGCAACGCGTGAGTGGCTAACGTGGCCTTTTCTACTCACATCAGGAATCTGCCAAGTACAAACGGGATTTCGAAAAAACTTCGAAGGAGTTGGCTGTTCTCCGTGAAGAGAACAAAGAATTATCATTGCGAAATCAGGGGAATGGAAAAATAACCTTGGTTCGTTCGTGATCTCTACCACGCCACCCGCTAATTGGGATTACTTTACAGGACGCAAATAAGCTTACGGAGCACTTTGACTGCGAAATATGCACGTGTCGAATGTGGACACCTCATGTGTGAGTCAAGCAAAGGGTTCAATGTGTTCTTTCAAGAATCCAACTGAATGCCTACTCTGTCACAGCCTACCCGATTGCGGTCACACCTTCTGTCAGAACTGCCTCCAAGACTGGTTTAGTTCAACGCAAGCACAGTTCATGAACAGCCACCCGGGCTATGATCCCAACCAGTTGATTTCAGACCAGAAGACCCTTGGTTTATATAAGCTTGCTCAAGCACTCATGCACAATCCGCAAACAGCGAATTCGATGCAGATATCTGCGCTTGTCGCCCAACTTCTCCCTCTACACCCGCAGTATACATGTCCAACCTGCCGAGAACCTGTGAAGTCTCGGCCGACAGAAGCTTTTGCTTTGAAAGCGTTGGTTCGGACGGTTTTTGCGACAATGGGCGAAAGCAGCCCGAAAAAATCAAAACAATCCGGCAAGGCCCCTGACGAGAGCGTTTGGGATGGTTTCTTCCCCGCAAGAGGGCATAAGCACGATTGAGAGTTCTACTGTAGATTGTACCGCAAACTACTATTAATTAGTGTATTGCATGGCCAAATAATTTACATACAGAATCAACATATTTGACATGTCAGGAATAGACAAATCATTTTTTTGCCCTTGTTGCAGCAGCTTTGTTGGCCTTTTGTTTTTTTAAGGTAGAACTTGTTGCACCGGGTACGACTTGGACGGGTCCTTCTATAAGTTCTATCTCTTCATCACTCATGGCTGCGGCTGCCTTGCGTTTGCCTGATGGTCCTGACTTGAAGGTTATCCCTTCTTCATTGTCCACATCGATAACTCTGAGGCCAGTCACGTCAGACTGTCGAATCTGCGCGGGGCTTTGATGAGGTTTTTGATTTGAAGTAGATAAACGAGAGACGACGGATGATGCAGGTGAGTCTCCTCGGAGGGCCTTGTCTACGCCTTCAGCTGCAAGAACGTCTGTATTCATCTCGGACTTCACTCGCGCGAGCATATCAGGCGAAAGTTCTTCCTCCCATTCCAACCGTGTCTCTCGCCAATCGCGCATAAAGACACTTTCAGATAGCCCATCCTCAAATCCACGCGTGTAACTCTCCATTTCCGCATAATTCCCTGAGGTCATGTCAACCTTGACGGTGTCGCCTGTATGTCTCGCGCCAAAGCGTTCGAGGGATATCGAACTGGTGTTCTTCGCCAAGTGAGAAACGCGATCTCGAATCCTCTCCTCTCTTTCGCGTTGCTCTCCGGTCGGATCCGACGAGGGCTCACCTAGATTTTCGATCCATTCCCAGGGTTGATTTATGACGGGTTGGTCGAAGATTGTGCTTCCGGCCGAGTCGCGATAGCTGTTGACGAGATTTGTGACAACGGAATCTGCAGGAGGTTCTTTCAGAAGTGTCGATATTTGTTTTCTGTATTCCGCAGGTGCATCACTGGGAATATCGGCCAAGGACGCGTCGGGATAGTATTTGTATGGGTCGAAAACGAGTTTTGAGTCGTGAGGGATTTCTAACAAAGCCTCGCGTGAGCAAGAGTTACAGTGTGTGCATAAGCCTTCTTACCATCTATTAGGACTAAGAGGGTATCGAGCAATACTGGATATACATTTAGATTGAGGTCGTCTTCGCCTGCACAATGCTGCAAAATACATAAGAATGACGTGGATATGAGAAGACCACCTGACTGACCAGTAGAAGATCAAAAATGACATTGCATAGATCTTTCGAAACTTCCTTTGACGCTGGTGACCACGTGCACTTGAAGTTCAGGACAAAGTGGATGAGCCGAGCCAGGATGAGGTTGTCTTTCCAATTGGCACAACCGTCCTCGTCTAGATTTTGACTTGCCAGAAGATTGAATTTTTCCAAAATGGTTTTCAGGAATGTTTCCTGCACCAAGGGTTCGATTGTGGGTATCAAGCCGGGTACATCTCCAAATGGCTCTGAAACGTGAACGAGAACACGCAACAACTCCCCAACTCGTCGCAAACAATCAAGGTCCGCGGATTCAAGGTATTGCCATAAGATTTCGGACATGCACTGCAAACCGTTGTTGATGAACTTGGAATATGTGTAAGTCAGTTTGGGTTAGGGATGCTTAAGGTGAAGATTAACCTTTGAGGCAACAGTGATATCGGCACCCCGAGCCATCTCGCCCACATAATAAGCTTCGTCAGTCGTCTTCACATGGTGAAAAAGGATCGAAGACAATTTATTGAGGTTTGCGGATGCGGCCTCTGCTGTGGACTCTTCGTTGAGTGCGTGACCCAGTTGTTTAACGTGCAATTGCATCTGTATGGTCGTTGCTGCAATTTTCCACGGACTCAGAAGTGACTTAACTTCAGGCCAATCGTATAGATTAGTATCTGCTCGCAACCATCAACTAGTGTTATGGAGTCAATTATTCGGACGACTCACCGTCACTTGAATCATAGAGAATCATCTTCAAACCAGCTATCTCTCGTCTACAAAGATCCTCCGAATGCGTGCCACGGTCTGACAAAAAAGGGGAATTCTCGAAGGCATCTCTAATGACATTGAGATCACGGTATGCACCTTGACGAAAAGCAGGATCTTGACAGAGCCGACAGCGGAGAGCAGTAGATTCCAGTCGAAGATGTTCCAGGATCTCTGAGTTATTCTCCAAAGAAATTAAGGCAGGAATGCTTGCAGCAAGCTGTGAAAAATGTGGTTCTTCAAAAACAGCTTGCCGCCTTGTTCGAATGCACTGCAATTCAAACAAGTCAGTTGGCGGCAATACCCTTCCGCCACCGTCGTTCCTTAACAGAAGGTCAAAGCAAAGATTATTGGCGGCTGCCAGATAATGTGGTGGCACGCTGGTTGTGCTGCCCAGTTGCCACGCAGGATATACGAGGCCTTCCAAGATAGTTGTCGTCTTTACCCCGCCGTTGACGGTGAGATGAAGAAACACAGCTGTTAGCACTTCCCAGGTATCTGCACCAAGTGCACCAAGTGCAACAAGTTCAAGGTTTCCCGCACCACGTAGCCAGTGAAGAATGTCACCATCAAGCCCATCAGGTAAATGCTGATCCACTTTCCAAAGAAAAGACGCATACCGCAGTGCACATGCGTACCGCGCACTGGTGTCTTCAGTCATGTTCGGGACCTGTCGAAGGCTGGCAACAGTATTGTCCCAAACTTTTATTCCCCAGTCGACCGATGTGCGATATTTCATCCAAAGGCCATTTGCTAAAATTGATGCAGAGTTTGGGTCTGGGTCTCCAGCCAATAGTAAAATCTCAGGTAAAACGTCTGGAACAACAGAAGGGTTGGATGTATCTGGTCGCAGGGCCTACAGATTGGATTCAGAATACGAACGTCGAAGGAAATGTTAGAGTTTTACCTGTGTGAACGCCTCGATATCTGCAACAAGCCGCCCTCGTGATGTTTCGCTGAGATACCGGCAATTGTCAAACTTTAAGAGAAGAGTTAACAAAGAATGGGATGGCACGCCACGCGACTTCCACCCATGATGGGCGATATCAAGAGCCTTCACTATAGTCGGCATGACGTCCATACAAGTCCAAATTGTGGCATAGCGGTAAAATGTGCCGATTAGTCCATTCATAGAGTCGACGTCGCTGGATTGCTCCAACATACACAGTATAAGCTATATGACACGAATTATCAACCAAAACCAATGCCGTATGGGGTGCACTCACATCAAGCAGAGAATCGAAGCATTTCGTATAAGTCATTAACTCCACAACAGCAAGAAATGTCTTGAACAAAATGCCATAGTCAATTTTTTTTCTGCAAGGAAAAGCCTTCAATAAAGAAAAAGCGTAAGAAGGAAAAAAAATAAGAACTTCGCTACACAATTTCTGAAATGAGGGATCAGCCAATGTCGAAAAGTTCTGACTTGTCCGAAGCGTGTTGCCTCTGTCAAGGTTTTACACGCGTCTAGCAAGCCACTCGTTGACGCCCAGCTGGTATGCGAAGGCACTGTTATATAAGATGAAGTCAAAAAATATACAAACTGAGGTTAAGCCGGACCTTCAAATAATTCGGGTAGTACTAAGCGTATTTCACTCCGAATACATCTCTCAATTGATTCCTCGGGAATCTGTCGTGCTCGTGCACCATAAAGGATAGCTTTTCTCTGGTTAACCAGTGATGAATCGACGTTGTAAAGTGGTATCCAGGAAAGGAACAACCGATGACGAGAGCCAACATCCTGGAATTCAGGTCAAATAAATTCTGCTAGGTAACAAAGAGGGAAGACGCACGTCCGTAAACGATAAACCTGCTTCTGCCCGTGCGATGAGTCGTTGTATATAACCTGAATAAGAGAAGACATCATGTTCAACGAGTTTTCCAAATAGGAGTGCGACATTTCCGATATTACTGGGTTCTCCAGCAACCTCAGACGAATCAAGCCAATCAAAGAGTTGGTCCTGTAAAAACTCGGTGGGAGTAGCAGTGTCGCGTCTACTGGCACGATCACAAGCCCTATTTCTCCATAGTCGGATAAGTGTTACAGCAGCGAATGGCCGATGATCTCCATATTGTAAAGGAGTAACACTCCAAGTCAAAAGGATATTCAGTTTGTCTCTGAAGTCGGATAGCGCCTTCGAGTCTGCATCAAAATATGCAAGAGAGCTCATTATTGTACTGCTCGAAATTGAATTTAACAGCTGGCGACATTTTAAGACGAAAGGTGAACGAAAGATTGAGGGGTATTTTACACTAACCTTAACGCATGAAACTGCAGTATCGAGTTGGAACGAACTTTCAGCAGTCAGACCCCGAAACAACATGGCCTCGTTTCTCCTTTTTATATCCAAAAAATTTTCTAACACAGCATGCTTCAATTCTCGAATATTTTGTTCGATGTATCGGTCTCCACTTTTCTTCATTGTACTTTCCGAGATCACTTCTTCCAATAACAACACATACGTGCTCCATAATTTGGGGCTCACCAGGGAGTCCGGAAGTGCAAGACATATACGCTGGAGAAAGCTTTCAGAAATCAGAAGACTACCAGAACGAATGTAACATACTTGAAGTGTGACCTTAAGCAGCGACTCTGTATCCCTTAAAAAATCATTTGCACAATAGGTACGAATCTGATCACTGAGTAAGTCTAAGGTTCCGACGAAGCAGATGATGCGATTCACACCTCGAACAGTTTAGTCAAGCATGCCTCTGCAAGAGGTCTAGTCAAAGCTCTGCTGTTCAAGACGTCCTCGAGATATTCGTCAGCCAGACGAATAACAAAGCCAACCTGAGCGAGATTGCAAGTCATCATCTGGTGAATAAGCCACGTCAAGAAAGTCCGGTGATCAACAAGATCTTCCGTGTAGAACGTTTGCAACAGCTGAAGACTGCAAAACATTAGAATCATCATTCAGAAAGACGAAAATGATAAAGACCAGTAAGAAAAACGTGACATCCATCGTTCGCGACTGTCAAAGTCTGACAAAACGCCCCTGAAAGTTTGCTTGATATTGACACCTGGACGCGGGGCACTGGGTAGTGTGATTTCTGCGATTTGCTTCCGCAAGTATGTCGTCATTAGGACGGCCATGTCGACACTGTATTGGGTTGGGACATAATTTGACTTGTTCCTTAAACCGGCCTGCAGATGAAATCTGGTTAATTAGCCCGCTACATATCAAATGAGTAAAATCGACGCACTGTCTCATTAGCGCCAAAGACTCGAAGAAGCCACACCGCTCGTGGAATAGCAACATTATTTGAATGTAGAAGATCTAACAAGTCGTGACCCTTTGCACCATGAGGAACACTCTTGCCTAGTTTGTGAAGAGGAACATCTGGGTTCGCCAGATCCGCAAACCAGGCTTGATGACGTTTAGGGTCGTTCAGAGTTACCCTTGTTGGAATCTTGAAGGCTAAGGGACTGAAATTTGGCCTCGGTCATAATTACTATCCATTAGTTGTGTCCTACGCACGGAATGGGTGGTAATCGATCGGATCGGCGCATAAAGATTTCATTCATGATTCCCTCTAGCATTGACATAGTGCTGGGGGTATTGATGAACTTTTCATTTATCATCTTGTTGTAACTGAAGTATTCCACCTGAATAAAAGCTTTAGGAACCCCACTAACATGTCGAGCGTGTAGCTCACAGAAACTGGCAGGTTATACTGCAAACCGTCTTTAACATTAGACGTCGTAAGAATATCCTCACCCTGGCGTGGGCGAGGAGGGTGAAAGCCAGGATACCCTAATCAGTGTAGTTAGTTCGAAAGTAGCTGACTATCGCTGAATAACAAACCAAGGTCACCGGAACCATGAGTTTCGGGCAGCCAGGAAGGTGGATGAGACTCATAAAATGGCAGGGCTGCTGCCTGCTTTTCATCCTTCTTCTCCCGCATTTTGGATGCTAATGGCAAAGCATTCATTCAAGCCGGTCCGCTTCCTCATTAAAATAGAACGCGATTGTGACAGGTCAGTGACGCACTATCACAACTTCAATGAGGGCCTCAGTTATTCAAGGGGGCTCTTCTGCGGCTACTTTATCCAAGCTGACCGAGAAGAAAAAGGAATACGATGCGGTATCAGCATTGGAGCGAGCAAGTGCTCTGTATCTTGAAAGACTGGAGGCTCTTGGAGACGACTGCGATATCATGGCAGACGCGGGGGAAGGTAAAGTACTACTTTCTCATTCAGTTCAGCAGCTAAATGATTTTCCAGTGCATGGTCAGGTTCTTGCCCAATGGCCAAAGATGTTCCAAATTCTGAGTCAATTCTGTACGCATTGGATTGTCTTGTCGTGGTGTTTTGCCAATCAAACGTCTTAGTGTTATCAAAGGATAATGGAGGGTACGAAACCAACGACCATGTACAACCTCTGCAAACCGAAGGTCAACGCCTGATACGAGTGCCCATTGAAACGTTACAAGAAGCAAATGCCGATAAGTCATGACAACTCTCCTCTTACATAAACCTTCTGTAGGTTGTCTGCTTGTCTCCTAGTGCAATCGCTGAAGTTCGTCAAAGAGGAGGCTTCAATATTGATATGTTTACCATGATTGTCTGCCTTGCTATGTAATGGGGTTCGTCCTATGCTGGTTGGAACGGACAGCATATTGGTTGGAATTTGTTTGGCATGCAGATTTCTGACAGTACGCACCGCAGGATACTGCTACAGTAAACAGTATCTCCCATAAGTAGAGATTACGAAAATAGGAAAAACAGATTGACAAGCAGAAGTGTGATCCCAGAATGAACAAAGTAGACTAGATGCTGCTTACACAAAAATCTGTAGATGCCAAATAAGTTAAAGGGATAATTAAGCGGTCGGGGAATATAATTGTGGCTTGCGGACAGTAACTCTATCCGATTCACGTCTTTGTTGCTGCTTTCTTCTGTTCTTTCAACATGGCAATGCGCTAGAGCAGAAAAAGTCAGTTTCCACTTTTCAGGTGCAAAAATACGTATTACTTGTTTGCGTTCCTCTTTTCGTCTGGCCATTTCAGCTGCCTTTGCCTCCTTTGTCATAGTAAGGGTGGAAGGTACTGGACTAGGAGAAGGTTTGATCTGAGATGCCGGGGTATCCCACTCATCAGTGGTATTCCAGTCGGAATCTTGTAGATGTGCTGGAGGGATTGGCGAGGATGATTGTGAAGAAGCAGATTGCGAGAGTGGTGATTGCGTTCTTTGTATAACTGGTATTCGTGGCTGCTGTGGCGCCAACGTTGCAGCAGATATCCGCATGGAAGGGGGTGTTATCGGTATAGCCGATATTGACTGTTTGCCTTCACCGACTGGTGCTGTCTCAAAAGCCCCTAGGAAAAAGAATTAGTATTATATTCGGAACATGAGACTGCAACCAACCCCAATCATCGTCGGCAGCGATGTCTATTAGGTCGTCCGTTCCCCAAGGATTCTCTCCTGCCGAGATCGGAGTTGCCTCAGCTTCCTCTGCCAATTGATCGGCGAGGTTCGGGGCACGTTTGTTACCACCAAGTTGTAATGCTTTTCCCTTCGATATTTGAGCAGTCGGAGTACCGTTCAAAGATTGCCCCGTTGCAGAAAAAGTAGGGCGGGTGATTTCTCCTATGTGATTGCCAAGCGATGATGAATCCGGTCCTCCGTTGAAACGATCGAGTTGCGACCCCGGAATTGGTGCTTGCATGTCAGATACCGCCAGCTGATTTATGAAATAAATATGATGGATTCGTGAGTTGACAAGGGAGAGTACCTTCTTGCTGATGCTTGAAATTGCCCACCCCGCCAAAGAGCCAGCTGCACCAGCAGCAGAGTTAACCAATGTTGGTACTGGGACAGACGTGTTTAATATAGTTTCTTGTTCTTTGTTGACCGCAGTCTCAGGCTGAAAATGGGACTCATGAGAAAAAAATCCCATAGTCAAGCAACGCGCGCACCATTTGGGCCGCATGTTCTTCTATCTTCTTGACGAAAATATACAAGGCTTTGAAAGCTTGATCACGAACCAATCTTGAGATGGATTTTGTGAGATATCAAACTCCAGTTAGAGCGATTGTATTACTTTTCTTCATCCACAAGAGCAAGGGCCATATTCGGGATTACCTTAGCAGCTAGATCGGGCACTTCAAAGCAATCAATTGTGGCCATAAAAGCCATGAGACCCGCGACTCTTGCGTGAACAAATGGGTCTTTGAGTGCCCGCGAAAATGCTGGAACAAGGACTTTGCGTTTTGTGTTATGACCTAAAGATGGAGCGAGACGTCCAAGAAGTATGCAAGTATTTGTGCGAATCGAGGGTTCCGAGTCTGTTTGTGTCTTCGCTAACAAGCGCAACAAGTCATTGTTGAGAATTCTATCGGTGAACTTCTCTTGCTATTCAATAAAAGGCCAAACCAATTGAATTGCAAACAAACCTTTGGCGCAAAAAGGGTTATAGATTTGACTGTGGCTTCTCGAATGAGAGCAACGGTGTCGGAAAAACCAAGTTGCTAAAGAAAAATAAGTCAAAGATTGGTCGACAGAACCTACTCACGAGATGAGGAAAGATTTTCTCGCTAACTGCCTTTTTGTCGAGTCTATCAACGTACTCAGGCAGGTGTTCCAACAAGGCGATTCGTGTTCCACGATCAGGACTGGCGTAGAGTTTGACGATCGGAACAACAATCACTTTAGGGAACTCTTCAGGAGAAACATTCGTCCCAAATTGTATTACCAGTGGGAGGATGCTTGCCGCAGATGCTCCACCAAATTCCAGAGCAGACAGCAAAGACGGGAGGACACGATAGGAGGCGAATTCGGGTGGGAAAGATGAGGCTGTTTCTTTCAACGTCCTTGCAGAAAGTCAGTCATGAGATTTAGGCAACAGAAAAGGAGTTACTTGAGGAAGGATGCTTTCTCAGATTCAC
>Ga0307514_10006087_pt1 | contig 10601 bp, 11 predicted proteins | sample 16_EM_MG_FD_203088 | JGI IMG/M metagenome (GOLD analysis project Ga0307514, IMG submission 203088) | Populus trichocarpa ectomycorrhiza microbial communities from riparian zone in the Pacific Northwest, United States - 16_EM | ecosystem: Host-associated > Plants > Roots > Unclassified | place... | reverse complement strand
CTCATCAGCCTCAAGCCTATACTCAATCGTCACATCCAAGTCCCTCTTATTCTGCTTCGTCGGCCTGCTAGTCAACGTTCCCACAATCTCCTCCCCATCCTTGATAGTCAGGACCTCCTTGAGGTAGAAGACCGTCTGCTTCCAATGGGTGTACTTTGCGTGCGGGCCAGTGCTGAACTTTACCGGCTTGTGGCAGGCAGTGAAGTCGATGTCGAACCAAGCAATGAGCGCGTGGACAAAGTCATCTCTGCGGGAACGAAGGCGGAATGGAACGGAGAAGGCGAGCTCAGGGGAGGTCACGGTGTAGAGATCGATAGGGAATACTGCTGCGGGATCAGTGACAACGGCTTTGAAGTCGACTGTGTCGACGAGGGGCTCGGAGAGTGCGGTGTGTTTGAGGGGTGAGAAGTCGAAGCCGTAGACGTTGTCCCAGACTACATATGTATTTGTTAGTAAACCCATATGATTGGGTGGGGCGGGGAGGAGGGGGGGGGGAACATACATCCTATCTTCTCCTCCTTATAATCACCATCCTCAATAGCAGCCATATGTATGGTAGCCTTATCTGGAAAAATCAACCCCCCAGGAGCAAGATACCTGTCTCTCGCATAGAGGACCGTATCCAACATGGATTCGTAAAGCAAAAAGTATCCCATCCACTCGGAGATGATTATGTCGACTTTCTCAACGGGGAGCTCGATTTCCTCCATTTTGCCCTGAATCAAGGTAATTTTATCCTCCATATTGTTGACTATGACGATCTCACGGGCTTTCTCGATTATCGTCGACATGTCGATGGCGTATACGTGCTTTGCGCCGGCTTGCACGGCGAACCTGTGGGGGCGGGTTTGTTAGCTGTGGGAGAGGGGGCGGGGTGAGAGGCGGGGGGAGGGGGGGAGCGAACATGCTGAGAATAGATGTCCCACATCCTACATCCAACACGATCTTGTCCTTGAACAAGTGCTTGTTTTGGTAGATTGCATTCTTGTACGAGTTTGTTCGGACTTCATCCTTCTACAAAATCGCAAACCACACAGCAAATCAGCCATCCATCCATCCATCCACCTCACCGGGACGAGAAAGTAGAGTAGATAGAGTACATACCAACATCTCTTCATGTATCCCATGGTGATTATAACTACCCCACCCCCACGCGCACGTAAATCAGCATTCCAATCATCCCTACCCTACCCTGTCACCCCTCCCCCGCCACCCCTCCCATGCCCGCCACAGCCGTCACTCACCTCTGAAAGTAATGGATCTCCGAATGCTCCTCCAACTTCCCAATTGCCGAGTTTGCGGCCATATTGGTTATCTGTTGTTCAAATAAATACAAAAGCCTTTATTGTATATGAAGGATGCAAATGGTGTTGCAGAGATGGGAGGATGAAGGTAGAAAGGTAGCTGGTTGAATGGATGGACCCTGTGTACCAGGGACGGGAAAGATTTTTTCCCTTAGCTTAAAGGAAAGCCCGTTCTATTGTTACTCTGCCCTGAGACTACAGTACTAGCTGAATCAGGTGTCCAATTTCTGAGTGTTGGGATGCTCGGCTGGAATGTATAGTATCATGTAGTCTGGCGGGCGCCGATCGTATCGTATCTATACAAGTGATAGCTTGTCGTCTGAAGTCGGTAACAATAGGCAATGGGCCAATATCTCAGAGACGCTGGTGGCCTATGGGCATTGCATGTCACCCCTCACACGTGGTGGGGCTCACAATCAGCCTCATCCACAAACACAAAGGCTACTATTGTCCAATCAGACTACCTCATTGTATTACCCTAACAAAACACGTCTACTGTACTCTTTATTGTCCATCTCCTCTCGAAACATTTTCAGCGTAATGATTTGAAAAGAACCAACCTTAACCAATCAACCATACACGTGACATGACAAGTAACTCATTGCTAGCTTGAATGGAGATGCAAGATAAAAGAGAAAAAAAAAGCTCAAAATAAAAGAAGCGACAGAAGCGACAAAAAAGACCAGAAACAATTACCCTCAATCTGTCAGCATATATACCGTCATGAACCTCTTCCCCCACCTAGACCTAGATGCATTACCCCACACTCTACTCTTAAACCATAAACCTCCTCTTAATATCTGACACCAGCCTCTCCACCACTTCTGCCTCCGGACCCAAATCAGCCCCACTCCTCAGATATGCCTCCAATATCTGTACGACCGCCTCTGGCTTAAACCCTGCCCCCATTGCAGTCCTCCCCCCAGCATAACTCCTCCCCTTTAAGCTCTCAGAGTACCATTTATCCGCCACCCACACCGCGTCGAAGATTAAGATCTTCCTAAAGTTCCCTTGAAAGGGTTCTTCATTTCGCCAGAACATGTCATCCAGGATACGAAGGAGTACGTCATGCGGGACACCAGCGTCGAGAAGGGAATCCATAATCCAGGTTCGGGGGCCAATGTTGCGCTGTTTTATGAGAGCGTAGGTTTCAAGGAGGGGGACAAGCTCAGCTTAGATATTTTAGTATGCACAGCGTAATACGTTTAACTATGACAGACAAACTTACTTGGTGGGAAGATATATTCCGACAGACTAAACCGGTGTCCTAATCGTCGGACTATCTCCGAGACAGCCTCCCATGGTAGTCGTCCCTGTTCGACCGCCCGTTCATGTGTTTGAGCGATCAGGGTTTCCCAACACTTCCTAATCTCCAGTGGGCCCCTATAGTCCGCGCTCTGGAAAATGGCTAGGCAAATATCCATGTACTCGTACTTCTCAGCATAGTTGTTGTAGAGCTATAGATCATTGTGTCAGCACTAGCCAATAATTTTAGCCACCAGAGAAATGAAACCTGCCTCAGTCAATCCTATCAACTGTCTGTTAATCCCCGCAATCAATGCCTCCTTCTTATTCTCACTGATTCTTGGGTCATCTCCAATTCTCTTCACCAACTCATCCTGGATAACAGCTACATCCAGCTCTTCCTGAATCGAGTGACTCAAGTCAGTCATCCTCTGCCTTGTCCCTGCAGGCGCCTGACTACTGCAGAATCCCCGCGCTCTACTCAAATACTCCAGCCTCTGCTCAAGGGTCAAGTCGAAATCACCGCGAACGAGCCTATACAAAACCTGCGCTGCACTAAAGTAATCTTCGCGCTTCGCATACCATTGCCACAACAATTCTGCATGGCCCAGGCTTTCCACAGCCTTCCTCTTGAGATAGTCAAGCACAAACGGAGAGTTGATTTCGAGAAGTTGGTGGCCTTGGCCACGAGAGCAAAGCCAGTCATATAGCTCATTCTGGAATTGTTCATCGTCGGAACGGTAGACCAGGTCCCAGGTTTGTGCTTGGGGGGAGGGCTGCCCATCCTGAGTTTCTGGCTCCCATCTTGCAGCATCATGAACGCGGTCGAGGGCCTCGAAGATGAGCTGGTAGCACGCTTTTTTCTTCCTATTTATCTCTGTTTGTGAAGCCTGAACTGGGTTAGCCTGACCACAATCAGTTTTTCACAGGGCCTTTTGTAAACTTACATTTTCCGGTACCCCCTCTTTGCGGTACATTGAGGGGTCAGTAGCCTTGTCAGTAGCCTTTGCTACAGTTAATGGTAATAGCACAGCCCCTTGATAGAATCGACAGTAAATGAACTCCGATACTGTCTCCTTCAAGTTATCCATCGACAAACTCGACGCCGTCTCCTCGAAAAGCCTCAAACTTTCTTTCAACAACCTGTATCTAAGTTCTGGGTCCGTTTCATCTCTCGCTTTCTTCATGTGCTCAATCGCCTTAAAGACAATGACATCGTCTGCACTGCAAAAGCTGCCACACCTCCGTCTGAGAGCAGTAGTAATACTATCGACGTCTCCCCCCGAGGCAATGCTCTTGTTGACAATTCCCTGCACAAGCTCCTTCGCGAGTTCCATGCCGGTAGGAGAGGTGAACAACTCCTCGAAGGTTATCTTCTTGACATGAGCCCTGTGTTCCTCGGTAAGGCTTATAATGATCTCATCAACGGGATGTTCGAATAGAGCCAAAACAAACGAGATTCCTTCAGTTATCGCAGCTGTGAGCTGCTGAAGGGCATGCATGCCCTTATGTTCAGCCACCAGTGCCAGTTCCTCCATTCGATTCTGCACCACACTAATACTTGTAGGGGCCGACAAGCCCTCAATGAAACTCTTATTATCAAGCAAGAACTTCGCCAGTCGCTGGAGTTGTTCCTGGACGATCTCAAGCGTTGCTGTGGGGATGGTGCTCTTATGGGTAGTAACGCCTCCTGGGGTCCTATTCTCTTTTATAATGGGTTCCCTCCATATTGACCGCACAACTCTGCTGACGTAAAGTGCAAGGCCTTCATGCCTGCCAGAGAGCTTAACGTTGTCCAAAGTTGACAGGTTTGCGCCATCGTAGGATGTTTCTGCTCTAGGCTTGCCACCAAAATCGATGTAAAATTTCCGTGCCAAGTCGCACACTTCTTGGTCTGTAATCCTTCCCCCACGATTCTCCGGTGCCTCTGCATCAACTCCACAGGCAACCGCTAGAGCAGTAAAACATCCTTCTGCTCGACCATAGGTGTCAAAGAACTTTCGTATTTCCGCGTCAGGACCATGTGCACCATATCGGATCGCGGCGGAAAAGATTTCTGCCAATCTCCTCCTCTTGATGATTTGGACACCAGTGTTTGTAAGCACAGCAAACTCAGCTGGGGGTGTGTCAAACTGCACACTGGCCTCGTTCCCAATAAGAGGTGGTGCACAAACGATTTCAATAGCTTCCGCCCTACTCTCCAAGTTAAGGAAGGTGCTGTTCTCACAAAGTTGCAGTCTGCTATGCCCTTGATCGGCCAAAATTGCTAGTTTCGAAGTATCTGGTGCCGAAATGAAGAGTGAATCACCTTCCCTATCCTGGGACTCCACGATACAGAAGAAATACCCAGGTGCGATGATCCTTGCCCTCCGGGTCGGGGTCAATGCAGGCGACTGGTTTATTGGAATCTCCCGTATGTTCTGCGCGCTAGTGGGTAATGGTGGGAAGCGAATATGGACAACTTGCATGCTATTGGCAGACTCATATACGTAATCAGATGATGCTGCACTCATAAACAGCCTGCAGCCAGTGGAAGTGGTCGCAATAAGATGTGTTCTTCTTGCAACCTCAACTGGCACTGAGCTTATTGTGACAATGTTTGTGTTGGGCTGTATCAGTCTGCTCTCACCCACCAAGACACCAACACTAGAGCGGATCTGAGGCCAGCTATATGTAATCCGGGGAATTAACACATTATCCTGTGTCATGTGGAATGCTCGGATATTAGATTTTGAGGAAAGTGTGTATAGGAGAGATCTAGAATCATCAACCACCATGCTGACGACGTACTCCGCTGTACCCAAGGTTAGCCAGTAACCAGCACAGAGAGCATATAAAAACCTACTATCTTTAGCCCCTGCGAGAAATGATAATGCTATCTTTGGTGTAAAGGAGGTAATGCCCTGGCTAGTATGGCAAATCTTTCCACACCTGCCAGAAAACCACCCTTCTTGACCCTTGTAGGTAAACTCGTAAACCTCATTATCACTTCTCCCTCCAAAAAAAATTCTACCGTTCTTGGAACCCTCAATGACGCCAATGTCAAGTCCCTTGGTGTTGATGGACATTTTTGCATCATATATGACAATATCATGTGCATTTCTGCTGTTTGGGGTAGCGGAGATACCAAGCAATATCACCTCGACACTCGTACCAATTATGAGAACATAATTAATCTTCTCGTTAAAGACGTCTGTAGCCGAGTCAGTAGGACGTTCAATTCAGCATTCCAGTAGAAGGGCCCAACGAACCTGGTCGTGGTTTCAAAAGCCTGGCCGCAGTGATGGTGTTCGGCTGAGCTTCATACCCCTGGAATCCGTTCCCAGTTGCATACTCCCACACGTACAATCGATTGTCCACAGTCATCCAAGCATACCCAATTTCTGTGAATAGACCCATCATCGTATGGCATTGCGCCTGGTTATACTGTTCAAAGATAGCATCGGGGATATGGTGAGTATTGACTTTTTTGAACGGCGCCCAAGCTGCTCCTTGTGTAAGGTCGTAGTCTGACGATTGGCCCTCTGTCTCAACGCAATAGTGTCAGTAACATAACCCCGACTCCCAATATATCCAGCCAAGGTGGGACTCACGGGACACAATAGTGTCTAAATCAGGATACCGCTTCTCCGCCATCAAATTCTCATTCACAGTCCTCGCAGCCCTAGGGATTGGCCCTAAATTTTCCATCGACTGAGCAATCTGCTGCGTATCTCCTGCTCCCCCAGCCACCCCCCCAGCCGGCCGTCCCATCATCGCACTCCCACGAGACCCTGATCCTCTCGCAACCTGACTCCGGCCCTGATACTGCCCATGAGCAGCCGCACTACTAGCCCCCGCCGCACCAGGAGCGGTCTGATTCTGAAAACCCGACTGGGCATACTGCTCTTGTTGCCTCGCCTGGCCAAATCCACCCCCTCCGAACCCAGCGTTTGCCGCCTGACGTAGCTCCGGAGGTAGTTCATAGCCCATGTTTATTTGTTCGCTTGGATCACGCCCACCCAGCTGCTGGCTTGGCGTGAAGGGACTGGTGCCAAATCTATTTCTTCCTGCGGCCCGAGGAGGAGTCTCGTATCCGTACTGTGAGGACGTCATTGTGTGTGTAGTTGTATGTTGGGCGGCAGACGTATCCTCCCCGTTTATCTTCTGCGTCCTTGCCAGTAGCCTTACCCCCCTTCCGTCTGTCGCTTTGATTGAACCCGTATAACGTGTCGTATAATCTTGCTTCAGCCCCAAATTCTGTCTTCAAGGTTTCGAAGGGGTATCGCAGGCGGGAATGGGCAGCCTTCTGCGCGTGTTGACGTGGGAATTAATGAGTGTGTGCACGAATCTGACTCGCAGAAAGACGTGAGGTCCAATGGCCGCGAAGGAAGGGTGAGTGGCGTAACAATGGGTGCTGTTTCAAGCAAGGCAACAGGTGTGACGATGGTGTTGATGGTGTTGAAGTTGTTGAACGTTGCAGGGCGCAGGGCAGGGATGCACCCCAAAAAAGTTTCGCGGAATTTGCGGGTTCTTAAATGATTAATCAATTTGATCGGTTATTCCAGAGCGACTGTAAGGTACAGGAGTTATGTACAGTAGGTACCGTACCAGTGCTCGGCAGCTTGCGTTTTCGAGACAGCTGGCTGGTCTGCTGGATGCCAGTGCATTTTACTTGTATTAAAAGACGCAGCCCATCAAATTCCCCTAATTTCAGATGGTGTATCTCGTGAAAAAAAACAAAGAGGCATCACGAAGCATTCGCAAACATCACGTAATCTATTTTACTACAGGCTAGAAAGTACTCCGCCCACACAAATCCCCCGACAAGACAACACCGTCCCAACCGAAACACACACTGTCAAGTCCTAGAACTCTGCATCTACTGAGACCTCCTCTCCCTCTCCCTCTTCCTCAAAGCCCTGACCCTAATATCCTCGTGCATCTTCCTATTCTGCTTCAGCGCAAAGGCACTCCCCACTCCGACCGTCTTCTCAATCCCCCACTGCACCAATGCATGAGCCCAGTATGGGGTCGTAGTCGCCGCGAACGACCCCACTCCACCCAGCCCAATCTTCCCCAGAACCGACTTGACAAACACTTTTGGAGTCGGTGCAATCAACGACGCCTTTCTAAGCTTGCTCATATTCGAGACAACCATATGGCTCAAGATAAACTGCACATCAACACCCTTTCCACGGAGTTCCTCGTGCAAAGCCGTGCTCCAGTGTTGCAAGAACGCCTTTGACCCAGAGTAAACCGACAGGAGCGGGGTCGGTAAAAGTCCAGCAAAGCTTCCCATGGTCAAGATGAGGCCTTTCCTCCTGCTAACCATCCCTGGGGCGACGATTTGCGTAACGCGAAGAGTACCAGTGACATTGATCGTGACGATATCATCGTGGACCTTCTTCTCCGTCAACAAGAACGGCGTAGGCATCTCGTAGCTCTGTCCAACATTATTGACCAGAATCGCAATGTCAAGCCTGTCAACGGTCTCCTTCAGCTTTGCATAGTCCGAATCCAAGTTCTTTGCAAAATCCATGGTGAGGTACTTTGCCTTGACTCCCTGTCCGGCATACTTGCTCTCAATCTCAGCTCTGAGGACTTGAAGTTTCGACTCGGTTCGGCTGACGAGGAGGATATTGAAGCCCTTGGATGCAAGCTGGAGAGCGAATTCCTTGCCAATGCCATCTGAGGCACCAGTCACGAGTGCCCAGGAGCCTTTGGGTCCATAAGAGCGGAGCTGATTGATACAATTAGCAACAAGAACGGGAGAAGCAAACAATTGAGCTCTATTACTGATTTTCCACCCAAAACAAACGTTTTGAAGAGCGTAGACACCACACAGAGAATGTGGGTGGTGAGATATCCCAAGCCGACTAATGCCAACACACTAGCGATTGGAGATTGGAAGTTTGAGACTATGTCTGGTAGGATAGATGGCATTTTTTTTTATTTTAGAGGGGAGAAGGAGGAGGTGGAGGTGGAGGTGGAGGTGGAGGTGGAGGTGGTGGTGGTAGTGGGATCTCCGGACACGGCTCAAATGTATATTGTTGCTGGGCCAAGCTCTTCGAATCCACGTGTTGGTAGTCAACAACGGAGGAACGGAGGTTGAATGTGTAGGGTATATACGGACGGATACCCCACTCTGTATATAGCCGATATATACTGCACATATATTCATACATTACACTTACTTGTACGCTGAGACTGAGGTGTATTTTTATGCTGTCCTCCCAAGATTAATTGTTGGGACTTGATCTTCACAGCGGGCCGGGATAGGGCACGATAAGAATATGTACATACGAGTACAAATACCTACAACCTACATACATACAGTACAGTACGGTATGTATTTATGTACAATATGCAAATACCTACTGACTTATGTACTTAAGGACTCTACTTTTTACACACGGAATCGTTTGGTCGGGTTGAGGTGGTCGTAGATCAAACACCAGCAGTATTCACTTAACTTAACATTATTAAATTAACCATTTGCAATACACTGATATAAGAAAAGAAAAAGGAAAAAAAAGGTCCACGACTGCAATTCCTGTCACGAGGTCATATATCATTTCATTGGACCGGGCCTGTGTGGACTATTCATCGTTTTCGCCGGCCCGACGACCTTAACCAGCCTCGCCAGGCCTCCAAGGCTATAGGGTGCAGTTAACTCCTCAACCTTCTCAACTATACACCTCCCCCCCCCCAACTCCAAGGCCATGTCGACCCCCGTCCGTCCCCGTGTCTACCTCGACGTTACCATTGGCACTCAGCCTGCCGGCCCACGGATTGTTATCGAGCTCTTCACCGATCAAGTCCCCAAAACCTGCGAGAAGTACTCCCCCCCACCCCGGCTCTCCCCCCCAGCATACTAACTCCCTCCTCCCCTCTCCAGTTTCCGCGCCCTCTGCACTGGCTCAGCCTGCACCACCCCCACTGACACTCCCCTCCACTACTCCTCGACCCTCTTCCACCGAATAATCTCCGAGTACCTCCTGCAAGGCGGCGACATCACCCACGGTAATGGTACTGGGGGCCACTCCATTTACGGCCCACACTTCCCCGACGAAAACCTCGGATGGCGCTCAATCGACTGCCCAGGGCTCGTCTGCATGGCCAACCGTGGCCCAGATACCAATAACAGCCAATTCTTCATTACCTTAGACGCGGCGACGCATCTGGACATGAAGAATGTGTGCTTTGGACAGGTTGTGAGTGGGATGGAGACTGTGCGGAGGATGGAGGAGGTGACCGTCGATGAGAAGGATCGGCCAGTGGAGGGGCAGGAGGTGAGGATTGTGAGGTGTGGTGAGTTGGAGTTTCGTAGAGCGCAGAGGATCCCGGAGAAGATATCAAAACAAAGACCTAAAGCTCGACGACGAAGCCCGGATGAGATGGATATCAGCTCGCGGAGTCGAAGCCGAAGCCGAACTCGCTCACCCTCCGCAGTCAGACGCTCCCCTACCCCCCCAATCCGCGGCCGCAATGCCCACTCCCGCTCCCTCACCCCCAACCCCACCACCTCCTCCCCCACCTCCATACGCCGCCACATTCTCCCCTCTGGCACCCGTCGCGGCCGCTCCCCACCACCGCCATCCTCAAACCCAGTCCGTACCCACATCACAAATACTACCAACACCACCAACACCACTACCACAACCACCACCACCGCCTCCGTCTCCCCCGCACGATCGCGCTCCCCAGCCGTAGACCGACGATCACGATCTCCCCAAAAAGAAAATCGAAGGGGCCCGACACACATACACCGGCGACGGTCGCGGTCAAGGTCTCGATCACACCACCATCGTAGACACCACCATAATCACCGCCACCAACGGAAATCATCTACTGATCGGTCTCGATCACGATCTCGATCACGATCTCGCCATCGGCACCGTGACCGCCAGCGCAGGCACAAGGATAGAGACCGATCCAGAGAACAAAGCCACCGCTATGACCGCTACCGTCAACGGTCCTCTGACGAGGAAGCGCGGATACGGAAAGAAGAGGAACTAAGGGAGCGGGGGAGGCTGGACGATTTATCGATGACGAGGGATGGAGGGGGGG
>Ga0307514_10006086_pt1 | contig 10602 bp, 17 predicted proteins | sample 16_EM_MG_FD_203088 | JGI IMG/M metagenome (GOLD analysis project Ga0307514, IMG submission 203088) | Populus trichocarpa ectomycorrhiza microbial communities from riparian zone in the Pacific Northwest, United States - 16_EM | ecosystem: Host-associated > Plants > Roots > Unclassified | place... | reverse complement strand
GCAAAGGCTATTAGAGATGAAGGATGATCGAAAGCAAAAGCTACAGGCACAGGTGTCAGCAGAAGAAGCCCAACGGCATCGCCAAACTCAGCAGACCCACGATGCGGCCGCAATACAACATCAACAACAGATGTTCTATCGACTACAAAGCCAGGGGATTAACCTTGCGAATCTTACTCCACAACAGCGCCATTTCATACAACAGCAACAGGCTGTTTTGCGGCAACAACAGCAACAGCAACAGCAACAGCAACAGCAACAACAGCAACAGCAACAGCAACAGCAACAGCAACAACAGCAACAGCAGCAGCAACAGCAGCAGCAGCAGCAGCAGCAACAGCAACAGCAACAGCAACAGCAGCAGCAGCAGCAGCAGCAGCAGCAGCAGCAGCAGCAACAGCAACAGCAACAGCAACAACAGCAGCAACAGCAACAGCAGCAGCAGCAGCAGCAACAGCAACAACAACAGCAACAGCAACAACAGCAACAACAGCAGCAACAGCAACAGCAGCAACACCAACACCACCACCAGCAGCAGCAGCAGAAACAGCAGCAGCTACTACAACAGCAGGCACCACAGCAACCGCACGCAAAACCATCACAGCAGCCCAATCCATTGCCACAGCAACTGCTAATTGGAGGCAAAATTATTAATGTTTCCGTGGTCGTACAATTTCTCACAGAGCGTCTCTATAAGGGCACAGACCCGGCTATGATAAATCAGCTTCGTCAGAATCAGCTACAGTCTGGTGATGCAAGTACTCTCCATGGACAGGACCCTGTTGTCATGGCAATGCGGCAAAGAGTGATATCATTTTGGCAGAGCTTGACGCCGCAGGCACAGCTAAAGCAAGCGTCGATGATCCCTAATGGGATTGTCAATGGTTCTGTTCAACCTCAGTCTGGCCCAATATCCGTGACCCCGGGGAATCTAGGCATGGCTAGTGACTTGAATAGCTTCCTGACTGATGCTGGAAAGCTTGCTGCAGTAACCCAATTGAATCAAATGGGAATGCGGGGCGGCGCAATGGTTCAGGTTAGACGGATTTCTGACTTCGATTGATGATGTTGGTTGAGCTAACAAACCTTTATGCATATTAGACCGGAGGCGTGAATTCTATGGCAACCCAGCCACAACATTTGCAATTGCAGCAGTACAAGGCTCAGGCTCAGGCTCAGGCTCAGGCCCGCGGATTACAGGCGCAACAGGTACAACAAGCACAAAAGATGCAGCAAGCCCAAGGGGCAAATGCCGCATCTTCGATAGGAAAGTCCATTGCGCCCACTGCTAATATGTCTGTACCTCAGCAAGCAACGCCAAAACCACCACACGCTATGCCGATAGGCGCTCCTATGCCACCACAATTTGCAGGTACCCCGCAACAAATTCAAGCACAGATTATGATGCAACAGCAGCAAGCTCGACAACACGCTCATCACCAACATATCCAACAGCAAGCTCAAAAACAGGCCCAGCAGAAAACCCAACAACCACAGCAACCACAGCAACCACAACAACCACAACAACCACAACAACCACAACAACCACAACAATCACAACAACCACAACAACAACAACCACAGCAACCACAACAACCACATCAACCACAGCAACCACAGCAACCACAACAGCCACAACAGCCACAACAGCCACAGCAACCACAGCAACTACAGCAACCACAGCAACAACCACAGCAGCCACAGCAGCCACAGCAACCGCAACAGCAACCGCAACAGCAACAGCAACCACAACAGCAGCAGCAGCCGCAACAGCCGCAACAACCACAGCAGAACCAGGCTGCCCAAGCGCAGATGACGCACCAGCAGCAGTTGCACCAGCAGCAGTTACTGGCACAAAAGGCGCCGAGTGTTGGGAAGGTCCCGGAGGTCGTTGGGCAGCCTGGGCAACAACAGCAAACAGCGGTAAGATCAGTTTTCCGTGCCGAGATGCACGCTAAACTGGACACGATGAACTTCAATTCCAAAACATTTCTAAGCTTAGTGCCGCCCAATGTCCATGGTATATTCCAGAATATACCAGAGACGAAAAAAACATATGGGGCGGTGAAAGAGTGGCTCAGGGAACAAAACTTGTCAAAGGAGTATGAAGAGTTGGTATGTTCCATAGTTGTCTCTGATGGTTATGTCAAATTTAACTGTGTATAGCTCTTGTCCACCCAGGCCCGGATTCTTCGAGATCATCAACACAGACAAAGAATACAGCAACAGGCTGGGCAATTCAAGCAGAACCAGCAGAACCAGCAGAGTCAGCAGAACCAGCAGAGTCAGCAGAACCAGCAGAGTCAGCAGAACCAGCAGAGTCAGCAGAACCAGCAGAGCCAGCAGAACCAGCAGAACCAGCAGAACCAGCAGAACCAGCAGAACCAACAGAACCAGCAGAACCAGCAGAACCAGCAGAACCAGCAGAACCAGCAGAACCAGCAGAACCAGCAGCAGAACCAGCAGCTTCAGCAAGCCTATCCACAGCAACTACGGGTACAAGCAGCAGCTCAGGCCCAGGTCCTAGAAGCGCAGGCACAAGTCCAGGTCCAGGCACAGGCCCACCAGCAGCTACTAGGTCAGCAGCGTCCCCAATACCCTCCAGGATATCTGCCGAATGCGGATACCTTCCTAGAACATTTCTTCCAGGGTCAACAAGCATCTTTACAGCAATCAGCAAAGGCAGCTAATATCCCATGGGAGCAGTTCAAGGTCCAGCTTATGAAGGCTACTTATCAGCAACGCCAACAGCAGCAACACCAAAATCAGCAGCAGCAGGCCCAAAAGCAGGCGTCCCAAGCTCAGCAGGCAGTGACACAAGGCCAGGCTCAAGTGCAGCAACAGCAGAAGCAGCACACTGAACAACGGCAGATCATACAAAGCCTACAGCAGCTACAACAAGCGCAAGCGCCGCCGCCGCAGCAGCAGCAGCAGCAGGCACAGCAACAGCGTATTACCGCTGCCCAAACACCTGTTTCAAATCCTGGTAGCACTCCAAAACTTGCTCCCCAAGCTTCTCCAGCTAGAAAGTCCTACAAGAGGACTCTCCCCGAGGAACATGGGGAACAAGCCACTCAGGTACAGCAGGCACAGCGTCCCCCACAAGTGGGACAGAACAATCCAGCTCCCCCACCCACTGGCCTCGCACAACAAGCAACTATACGTCAAAAGCTGGTTGAATGGTCTCATTTAGAGAAGCAAGCAGCTCAGAAAAGACCGATTGTACAACTTTCTCTCGAGGACCGAGGCAAATTGGGAATGATATTAAAGCAGATGGTCGAATTCATGGCAAAATGGGTTCAAATATGTTCTGTGCTGCTGCAGGCTGGTACAGATGAGAAAGCTGTGAAGGAATTAATTCATTTTGTAAGTTACTCACTCTCGCGCCTAAGCACTGATGGGGAATGATACTAACTACCAAATAAGAACGTTCTCTTTGAACAGCAATTTGATCCGTATCCACACAAACTGATTTCTGATTTCACTATTGGGTTTGCCGAGGTGGAGCAATGGAAAAGGTCGTTCAGTATCGCATATAAATGGGCTCAAACATGGTACAGCAAGCAAAAGGCCCAGGCCGCAGCCCAACCGGATGCGCAAGCGCAGGCAAAAGGCGAGATCGCTTTAGCACAGCAGGTCACAGCACTCACACCCGCAAACCTTAAGAAGCAGGAGCAGGTAGCTGGCGCTGCACGGCAGCAGAGTCTCCAAGCACAGAGGAGGGCTGATGCTGTTACCCAACAGACTGCTCCTTTTGCTGCTCCTTTGGCTCCGGTTGCTGCAGCAGCAGCAGCAGCTCCGGCAGCTCTGCCTGCCCCGGCTGCTACACTCACGGGATCTCCTGATGGCGCGGCCGTCTGGGTTCCTAAGTCAGGTCTAAAGCAAGAAAACCTTATCTGGCCACCTCCAAAACGCAGAAAGCCTAATACTCCAATAACTTCCCCACATCAGAAAACAAGTTCCCAGAGCCCTCCAAACATAGCCGCCACGCTGAGTGTCACACCGAAACCTCAATATGCGGTCCCTGCACCAGGTAAGGACCAGGTCTCAGAGTCCCCAAAGCCAATGGAGATTTTCAAGTGCCTGGATCCTAGGGGCTTCCCCCAAAAAGACATGCTTGCGAAACATATGGAGGATCACAGAAGAGATAATGTTGCCACCCAAGATCCTCTGGGTCATTTGCTCGGGATGGTGAGGAGTGGATTGGGTTTGAATAGGGGGAAAAAGGAGGAAGAGTTGGCAGAGATCAAGTCTGTGGAAGTAGAGCAGCAGGGTGACCATAACGGAGCAAGTACAACACCAGTACTTGCAGGAGTGACGCCGGCGAGATTGGGACTAACCCCCGGCAAGCCAATGAGCCCGACTGGGGAGGCTCAAACACCCATTCCTGTCCCAGTTGGGAAGCCTTTGCCTCCTACTGCAGGAAAGACCGCAAGGAAGGAGGACACTCCTATGGGAGGAATGGACAAAGTTCTTCCTTTCAATGACCAACTCCCAACCCCTCCAAGCAATAGTGTTTGGGAGGGCTCAATCAGCCCAAATACTATTCGACAGTGTTTTGCTGGCCTGGAGCAATTCTCTGGATTTGCTGCTCCGAATAACTCCGAAGCAACAGTCATGGACCTCACGGGTGCCGATTTTGGTGACAAGCTCACACCCATGTATACACCTGGAGAAAGTCCGAGTGGTGATGATGTAGACTCATCAAGTGGCCCTGGCAGTGATGCAGAGTCGGTCGGTGCAGGGTTGTTGGAGGACTGGAATCCGTTCGGGGAGAAGGTTGGAGGATTTACTGCAGGCCTGCTGGAGGATGTGGATTGGGACAGAGAGGCACAGAGGCATATGGGTATGGAAGGAGAAATGGGAAGTATGTGGGACGTTACGTTGTTCGAGCTGAGATGCTGAGAAGCGCGAATATCCTTCATAGCACATTGTTGCATGTGTGCATGCAAATTTGGGTTTATCTCTTCCTGCTTTTATGGGCCATCTATTTCTATTGTTTTGCATTGATAATCGGCTTGGTGCTGTGCTTGAAGGAAGAAAGATCATACCGGTTTTGGGGGAGTCATCTGGGGGAGTCAGTTTTAAAAGTCAGTTATTTTTTTGTTTTCCTCCGGTCAACATTTATAAGTTTTGTTTGCCTGTTTTATGTTTGAGTACTATATTACTACCGTGTGGGCTTTGTTGGGTCTGGGATTTCTCTTTTATCTTGTTCTACTTTAACCTTCGATCTCATATCATCCTTGTAGTGACTACCTCTTTTAGTATTGTCCTCTCCACCTTTTATATTTGGAAATCTTACCTCCTGCAATTACCCTTCCATGTACATATTATTCTTGTTTTCCCCTTGGCTTTTGGACCATTTACTGCATATTTTTACTGGGATGGGATTTTGGTGTCATTTATTTGTATGTTTTACTGTTTGGGTTTGGGCAGCTGATGGCTTTTGTTAGTGGCAACACCTGAAGTTTATGGAGTGTACATGCAACCAAACTAGGTTTAACTACCGATACTGTATCTCATGTGAGGCCAATGCAAATTAATATATGGACCGGGTTTGTGGGTGTAATGCCATTGTACAGTGAGTGTTCAGGGTAACGGTGCTCTGAATGCTATCAGCCTCACTTCACTTCACACATGGTAATGCCTATTATTTGGTGCATACTATCTCGTTTTCACATACATGAATTAAGTATCTGGCTGAGGCCGTGAAGGGTATTTACTCTAAATCGAGCTGCGACTATGAATTGCGTAAATGGCCGACAAAATCCACTTCAGCATCCACCTATATCCGCAACAACAGTTACCCTCAAATCCACTGCACCCCACCTCTTACATCAATTGTATTCACCATCTCCAGTAGCACTTCCCAAAACCTCGGTACATCCACCCTCACCGCAATTCTCAGCACGGTTTCCCCCTGTTTTGGAGCATACTTCAATGTCCTCCCAACCTCCACGCCATGGGTATCAACTAAAACCTTTGCATACTCCCATTCCCAGGTAATTCCCCCTTGGGTAGTCATTGGCTCTTGTTCAGTAGGGTTTGAGGGGGGTAGGATTGCAGCTATGGCGAGGGGGTCGTGCAGTGGTGGGCCTTCAGTAATATTGAATACTTTTGCGTATGTGCTGGCGAAGAAGCATAGGAGGTCATGGAGCATTTTTCGGAGAGCGGTAGTGCCGTCACGGAGGATGGTGCCCTCGGGGTGGATGTGGTTTTTAGGGTTGAGGAGGGACCCTAGGATGATGGGGGTGGCGAGGACTTGGTGGGTTAGGTCTAGGGGAATGAGGGTTATGCGGCCAGAGAGGGAGTGGTTGGAGAAGATGGAGTTGGAGGATTCGGGGTCCGCCTATAGGGGAGGGTGTGGTTTAGCTTTGGTATTGGGAAGGGTTGGGGAGGGGTAGTTACATATATATTGAATTCTGCATGCTTTGTGATGTTACCCTCCATGAAGGAACCCCCCATGATGCTCACTTCTTTGACGTGGTCAGCAACTTCGGGGAATGCAGCAAGAAGCAGAGCTACATTTGTTAACGCCCCAGTTGCCACAAGCTATGTGAGCTCCATCATCAGTTTTGTGTCCTTCACAACCATGGAGGCTCAGCGGAAGCATACTGCACAGGTTTGGTAGGGTGTAGCCATGATTGCTTTGTACATCGCCCGGATAGCATTCCCAGCTTGAAAAGTCACCGCAGGCTTAGGTAAGAGATTCGTCCCGTCGATACCAGATTCACCTATCTTCTTGTCAGCTAAGTTTAAGCCATATGTGCACTGAAGCTGGCCGACACTGACCGTGAATGTCGGGAGCATGGACACTAGGCCTCATATATGGTTTTCGAACGCCGGGGTAGACGGGGATATCAGTTCGCCCAATGGCTGTAAGGACTCGGATGGCATTTTCTGTGACCCGGTCGAGGGAAGCGTTTCCATGGATTGTAGATATCTGTTGCAGAGGTTAGTAATGCCATTCCGGAGGTGATTAGAGCTCTGGGGCGTTGGACTCACGCCAAGCAGGTTCAATTGAGGGTGCTCTGCAGCTAGTATTATAGCAAATGCGTCCTGGGGAAGCCCGGGGGTGATCAGTGACTACGGTTTCCCTATGTAGCAAGGGAGCTGGAGAGAGTCTTACGTCGTGCCCTATACTCCAGTCAGATGTAGCAATGAATTGTGGGGCATGGTGGAGACATGGGCCGCCAATGCAAAGAATCAGGTAACCTACCTGGGTCACAATCCAGCCATACTGGTGTTCGCTCAACAGTTGGCATCTTGTATGCCAAAGCCAGCAGCTGCAGGTTTCAACGTGCGATGCCTCCACTGAACGAAAGTTGGGTATTTGGAACAAAGAGACTGTGGAGTGATATAGGAGGCTTCCCAGCTCTCGTTATTCTGGACACAGGAAGACGCTCAAACGCAAGATGTCAAGTCACAATGCACACTTTTTCGACCGTTTGCTTCCACAACTAAATACTTGAGTGGTACGTACGTATTGAGGGTCTCAGGTACATCCAGAGCTTCCCTACATGCATACATGCTTAGTCCCGGCTGAAGATCCAGACACTGTTGCCCCTTGCTGGATTACGAGGACTTCGCATGACCCAACTGCTTTAATAGCTCAGCTTCCGTTTGTTTGCTATTACTATGGTAGCTACCACAGAGGCAACATCAGGTTGGTTGTTCACTTTACCAGCGCAACATATGCACGGAGAATATTTCCCTCAGAGTAAAAACATTGGGTAAATTGCCCGACCGCTGGAACTAATATCGACAAAAATCTCTGGGTGTGATACTGTGGAGGGATTCGGGATTCATAAGCTTATGTTTGGCGGCTCTCCTCCTGGGAGTAATATATGAGTGGAATAGATGTATATTATATTGCAAGCTTCTAGTAGGCAGAAGCAGGAGTCCTTGTACTAGATATACATAAGATATATTAAGATATACATATAGTGTACAAACTCTACACTTTATGGGATTCCCTAGGTAGTAGAAGTTTTTACGATATATATGATATGCCTGTCTGCTGCGGCTCTGTGCAACCCTGCAAAGTTGTCACCATGTGCGGTGTACTTTATATTTAAAGATCATTTTGTCAGCTCTGGACGCAAGGAAACGTGATGGGCTGGTACATCAAAGACCTCTCCGACAACGGGAAGCAGGCGCGGCGAGATAGCTTGGACGCAACCGGCCTCATATCCTGCCTGGCCCCAATTTTCGTTTTGCTTGGGTTAGCAGGAATCCGTGCGTACCAGAGGTCTCATAAGCAAGACACCTTTCCACCAACCATCAGTCGATTTGAATGGAGGTTCTTCTATGCACCTGCGCTGTCTACGTCCCCGGAGCTGGGTACGGTGGGGATGTGGATTGGTGCGGCGGCGTATGTGATATGGCAGCTGTGTCTGGGAATCAGTGGGACAAATGAAGGTGAAACGGTCCTTGAGGTACCTCTTGTTGGTCAATATATTCTTACAGAATCTACTAGGAAAACAGACTACATTCACCTTACGAAAGTATTCGGGACTCTCGCTGCGTCGAATTTACCGCTTCATTTCTTCCTTGCTGGCAAGTCACGGTCGTTCCTGCACAGGCACCTCATCCACTACCCCTATAGCCGAGTCAATATCGTCCACCGATGGCTTGGGAGGCTGATATTCACCTTCATATGTTTCCATGCAATTCTCTATCTTAACTATTTCTGGGTTACTGACCGGCTCTTTCATATTTTGGATTGGGATATCATGTTTGGTGTCGCTGGGTTTATTATGTTGGTGAGTCTGAGTCTCAATGGACCTCTCCATCACTGGAGAGATAGCTTAGGCTGACTCGCTCCTCAAAGGCCACCATATACGTTACATCCCTTTCTCTTATCCGCCATGCCCCTTCTCAATACTTTACTCTCTTTTACTTCACCCACATTGTTCTCGCGATCGCCCTTATCCCCACAATCTGGAACCACTCTGCCCATCCCCACCCATACCTCCTTGCCACAGCGTCCTTCTGGTTATGGGACTACACCTTACGATGGTTCTCAACCAGGTGGGGCCATGTGGAAGTCAAGGTACTCAGTGGCGGCCGCATGCTCGAGGCAGATGTGCTCATCAATCGCCCAGAGAGGGTTGAAATCTCTCCTGGGGCCCATATTTTCCTCACAATTCCCCGCCTCCACCGACTACGTGGCGGTATGCGTACCAACCCGTTCGTAGTAGCCGCATTCAGTGAGGGCGAACAATGTTTGAAACTCGTCATGCGAGTGCGGGATGGATTTACCAAATCTCTCGTCGAGCTCACCCAGTGTGAGGAGGCGTCGTCCCTTTCTACAACTAGCCCGGGCGAGGAGCAAGCTTTGCAAATCCCGGCATCCATTTTCTTACCCTCTCAAGCTCCTTTCCCAAATCTTTTGCAGTATACCCGCGTTTTATTCATTGGTGGTGGTGTAGGAGGGAGCTTCTGCGTCCCATGGGTGAAATATCTCCATGCCCAACCGCCCACAGGCACCACTGTCCGTTTTGTGTGGTCGGTTTCCGACCCTCTGGAAACACACTGGGCGTTTTCGGAGCTGAAGGATGCAGCCTTGAGGAATTTTACATCATCACTGGAGCTACATGTTACTAGTACCCGGGGTGCGCGTGAAAGAGGAGAGGCGGAGTTGGAATTACTACCGCGGGCAAAGAATGAGATTCCTAGCTCTATACTGGCGGGGAATGTGCGGTATAGTAGACCGATATTGTCGCTGGTGCTGGAGCAGGAACTGCATGCATGTATGGAAGGGGATGATATGGCCGTGCTGGTGTGCGGGCCAGAGGGGATGACGGCGGATGTTAGGGAAGCTGTGGGGAGAACAATTGATAACAGGAAGGGGGTGGGTGTGTGGTACTGGGAAGAGAGTTTTGGGTATTAATATTGTACTAGATTCAGTGTTCTTCCATCATGAATTTTGAAGCGAGGTTTCTAACGTTTCGCGCTTGCAGCTCGCAGGATACCAATAGTTACTTTTCACAGGCAATTTTCTGGCACAGGTGGTCACCACTTGTATTTTTGTGCCTCGAACTCTTATTTCAGTTTCAGATCCCGTGACGATCGCCAAGACTTTGGCATCACATTGCATACCAAGCAAGTACACGCCACCAAACAACTCTCCTTGCCAATGCAACATGGCCCTCGTCGACTATGGCTCTGACTCTGACTCTGACTCTGCACCAACACCAGCCCCACCTCTCCCCTCAAAACCAGCAACGTCGAACTCACTATCTTCATCCCTCGGTGCACTGTTACCGAAACCGAAACATGGAGTAGGACCAGTGACAATTGTATCATCGAGTGGCGCGAGGAAGATTATTGTCAGTTTACCAAAGGCGGAGGGGCGTGATCCAGGCGTGGGCGATGACGAGCCACCGAATAAGCGCGCGAGGATAGGTGTGGGGAGCGGTTTAGGAGGGGGGTTGGCGAGTATGTTGCCTGCGCCAAAGAAGAGGGTACAGAATGGTGCTGGTAGGGAAAGTGAAACTGAGAGTGGGACTGGGGCTGAGACTGAGAATGAGACTGGGGGTGGGGGTGACAGTGGGAGTGGAGAAGTGGCTGTTGGGGCTGTAGGGTTGGGTGCTGCGA
>Ga0307514_10006085_pt1 | contig 10602 bp, 10 predicted proteins | sample 16_EM_MG_FD_203088 | JGI IMG/M metagenome (GOLD analysis project Ga0307514, IMG submission 203088) | Populus trichocarpa ectomycorrhiza microbial communities from riparian zone in the Pacific Northwest, United States - 16_EM | ecosystem: Host-associated > Plants > Roots > Unclassified | place... | reverse complement strand
ATATCTACGCTCGCCTGCTGCACACTCCGCTGGTTCAACGCTATCCCACTAATACTGACGTTCACATTTACGTTAGTATACACGCTGTATTCACACACACATATCCTACTACAATATAGACTTGAGTGGTGAAGTTGGCAGTGAAGGGTGCGCAGTGAGTGAAGGGTGAAGGGTGCCGGATGTAGTGCCGAGTGCAGTGAAGGGTGCCGAGGGTGAAGGGTGCCGGTAGGCTGGGTATGCTGGGTATGCGCGTGTATACTCTACAACTATTCTCCAACTATGGGGCTGGTGGAGCCTGGCACGCAGTGCCAGTGCGGAACGGTAAACTGAATAACTAAGTTATTCTCGTGCCCAGACTCTAAACCAAGGTGCCAATGTGCATCTCGACCAGACCGTAGATGGAGTCACCCTACTAATGTTTGTAGCTCGGTCACACCTCATGAACAGTACGGTTGCTATCCAACATCAAATGAAAGCATTTCAAAAGTTCCTCATCACTGTTTACATGTTTTCAGATCTGAGGTCTACCCGAATTGCCCCAAAGACAATGTGCATTTCTCGGTTGCTCAGGGACCACCAATTGATCGAATGTTTTGGAGGAGCCACTCTCCGTCAGGAGCTACAGGGACACCAATTTCACCGAGCAGCATGTGCAAATTGGTGCCAGCCTTACAGGGAATGCAGTCCAGTCACCTCAGGGGTGGGGTTTTCGAGGGCAGGAGCTTGTGCCGAGTGGCTCCCAGAAGGACTACTTATAAAGAGGATAGACCTCGAGGCTCAAATTCCCCCATGGATAAGTACCAAAACTATAATACGCACTATACGAGCAAAGGGGATAAATTGGTTGATGACAGAACAGGGCTTGGTTCCTGGAAGCATTGTGCATCCAACAGTTTTCTACCATATCGAGTCTACAGCTGTTTTGATCCGGATAGGAAAGAAGCAGACCCTCTCAAAGCCCTGCCGTTCTGCAAGGAGATCTGTTTCAAGAGGGCCGAAAGGATCAACAAGGATTGTGCACCGGTTGTCAGAATATTTCTCCGGATTTTTCCAAGGTATGTGGACTTGAGCATTCTTAGTTAGTCTCAGTGCCTACGTCATGTACCGGAAACGGTGTTTTAGGGCTTTAAGTTATAATCTTAAACACTTTTTTTCAGAGCCGAGATTAGTGTGCAAGCACAATTAATACCTTCAAGTACCTAACGTTCTCTAGGCAATCCCATCGAACGTCACCACCATGAACCTTTCAAACCTAACCCATACTACTATTGCGGCACTCCTGAACGATACAGCTGCAGAATGTGTGGTAGAAGGCCGCTTGAGCCGCATGGCGAATGATAGGTATATGTTAAGAGATGGGTATAGCCAGATTCAGTGTGTTGGCATTGATGCTCTACTGGGTGAAGAATTCCAAGTTAGTAAGGGGTGGTATTTTATTTATGGCCACATACAGTCGAACCTCTATATTAGCCTAGCGTCGGGACCAGAAGATCCGATGCTATTAGAGAGGTTATGCGTTTATAGAGGTTTTGTCTAGCCATAGTCCCAAATTCGAGCTGGCATGCTCCATGCTAATAGGGAGGTTATGCATATATAGAGTATGCTAATATAGAGGTTCGACTGTAGACCGTCCACCTGCTGGAGGGGGGGGTTGGTGCATCATTCATTGTGACAGAATTATGGCTTGGCCTGTGCCGGAGATTGTTGGCGCTCCGAAGCTTCCGTGGGATGATAATCTGGATGTGTGTGAAAACTGTGGATCTGGGGATCATGATGGTGACGACTGCACGCTTGATACGAACCCCTCCAGTCTTTACTGTGATGAGTGTGTCAAATGTGAGTTTGAACCATCGACTATATGGCCACCGAGTACTGACTCCTGAAATTCTAGATGATCATGATACTAGTACTTGTCCCTTGAGAATCAGTCCTCATGGGGTGAGTGAGATGAGAATTTACATTTTTGAACTCCGATCGGATGGATACTAATGTAGTATCTAGACAAGGCCGAGATATAATATCCCACAGATTGACTCATTAGAGGAGTTGGAAGAGTGTGACTCCATTGCAAAAGAGTTGGCAGCAATAACGGAGGCTAATTAGGGTAGGTACAGTTATCAATCACCTGGCATATCTACATCTGATAGCTAGGGACTGATATAACTTTTGTTTTCTTTTGAGGTACCCCCCTTTTCTAATGCCTTTCTCTGAGGCAGCTTGTGAAGCCCTATTCGTCTCATCTTATCACAAACAAAAGAAAGTTGCTGGTTTCATCCAATAGAAAGGGGGAAAAATACAGTAAATACAAAAAGCCCCTCCCCATCTTTATGTCCATCAAATGGAAAACAGTGTGCATATTATTCCTACTAGTCTCAGACCCACTACGTTGTGTAGTATACGATAAAATATGCTGTTCGCAGCATATATTACGCGAGATTGTTGTAGTGTTCGCAGTATGATAATCTGAAGGTGATATTTCGTGGTGAAGGAGAGAGTTAATTCAAAGACTAAAGACTGGAGAATAGGAAAAAACATAACATAGTCAGAAAACAGCTCGGTATATAAACCCCTTCTTTTTCACAGAGCCTCGGTCCCCCCCCCACTCCGCATATCACACCCCACGTCCCATGAAATACCCCACGTCCTATATTTCCGTCGCGGAGTGATATGCCGCCCTAATTCCCCCACGCTCACATGATTAGCCGTCTCAACACACCCCTAATCCTGCCCGTGGTCAAAATGTCTCCAACCCATCCATTCTTCGATGACTGCTGCCTGGACCATGCTCGGCATCCAGTACACTGCTCCGAAGGTTTTTTCCCTGCATTCCTGCTCATATATTTCCCCTCGCATTATGTTCGCAATGTCCTCCCATTCGTCTTCCATCATGAATGCCCGTTCTTCTGCATCGATGCCATCATTTCCAATGCTGTCATACCCGCAATTTCTTTCAATGTCGTCAGTCTCACTCCTGTCACAGGTTTTGTTAGCATGTCCGCAGGATTTTCTTCCCCCGGTACCCAGTGCACCGTGATGTCCCACTCTTCTGCGCATTCCCTCACAAAGTGCTATCTTCGTCATATGTGTTTTGTGCGTTTGTGGAAGTCAGGATTGTATGAGAGGGTGGACGCTCCACGATTGTCCGTCCATACCCTTGGTGTTGTGCAGATGTTCGAGAAGGTCAGGATTTTTCCGAACCACATCACGTCCTGTACACCTACTCTGAGCGTAATGTATTCTGCTTCGGTGGATGACAGTGTTGTGACATCCTGCTTCCACATGGTCCATGACAGCGCGCTAGTTCCTGTCGTGACTAGCACTCCGCTTGTTGCCTTTTCTTCCTACTTTTCTTCCAGTTCCTCTTCCCCGGCGTCAGTGAACACATCTATGCTATCTTGCCATGCTTACAGGCGAATCCCTCCTGCACAGTCCCCAACAGATACCTGATTATTCGGTACCCTCACTTAACATCTGTAGTTGTTGGCTTTGATGTTTTTGTGCACAGATTATTCACTGCGTATCTCACATCTGGTCCACATTCGTATGATGAACAGTAGTCGTCCTACTATCGCTTGAAATTACTTGATGTCCGCTCGAGTGTCCTCTTCTTCCGTAGTGAGGTATGGTGTGGCGCAGGCTTTAACAATACTCCAGTCTGCTGTCATCGCTTTTATTGCTCCTTCCCAAATCATTACTCCAGCATTCTTGCTCCAGTTTGCATCTTGGCCTTCCTCAATCTTCCAGAGGGTGATGTTGTCGTATTTCTTTTTCCATTCTGGCCGAATGTTGTGCGTCCGGAAGGCGTACAACAGATCATCGACATGTGGATTTTGTGCTTGCTAAATCAGCCAATATTTACTTGTTCCGTGATAACATTGTAGGTGAGTTTCAAACCATGGTTCTATGATGCCCAAATACCTCTTTCACAGGCAGAATATGATAAATCCACGGTAATTTTCTAAGGCACAATATGGATTATAGGTTCTCCACCGAAGTGCCTGCTTATTAAAGTTGTAGCCCCTGGACTAATGCCATTGTTTCCAACCTCCTTTCCATCGGTGTTCGTACCCTGAGGCTCTTGCATCAGTGACAGGCGAAGGCTTTTTATGTGCCACTGGCAAATCTCTTACCGTACTGCGTTTGCGATTACAGATTACAGGTCGGAAGATAGAACCTTCTGCAATGTCATAGATCTCAAGACCCTAAATCCTATGGGTAACATCAATGTCCATATATTTAGGCAAATATCAGCCGCAGTATATCATGACCGATGATTCTGCCATTGAGCAGCGTGCAATTCGCCTGGCATTTCCAGGACTCAATACAGGCGAGCAGGAGGTAACTCGGCTTCTTTGCTCTGTCCATTCCAACCGAACCCTGCTTCGTCACTCGGAAATCACCAAGCTCAGGGTCGGAGACTACACATCCCTACGACTAGACCTCCACCCCATCGCTGCAGTCAAAACGGACAAGACCGGACCACAAAAGCTACCCCCCTACAAGGTACTAGAGGTCAAGTCGTCAAGTCCAATGGGAGGGCATTACGCCTAGATCTCCCCCCGGAGCTACAAATACACCCAGTGGCCTCGATTCAGCATGTGGAAAGAGTTCTCCCCGACGAATTCAACCGAGCTACCCTGTCGTTACCCCTCATTGTAAAATTCCCAGAGTCCAGTTTCGATAAGCAGGTGCTACGCGGAGGTCGAACGAGATACAAGGTTAAGTTTGACAGATACGATATCACACAGGCTGAGTGGATGGACAAGGTAGACCTCCCAAAGGAGCTGGTGGCAGAATTTGAGCGAATGACTATTGAAAGGAGGAAGCACCCCGTCGTAATGAAGGCGGACGTAAGGGCCAAAGAAATAGGTGACTCTGAAACAAAAGTCCCCACGGACGGTGCCAAAAAACACCCCCTACTACGGAAATTCCCCACGATCAGTCCAAAGAAAGGGTTCTACGTTGATTTATAAGGCTATTGATGAGGGCTATTGGAGGCTAGCGACTAGAATGACTGGACAATCATGATGACGAGCTGGCTCCGAGACCATCTCATGGCTCATGCCTGCAATCCCAGCTCCCCAACTTTCCTGGCTCTCCCAGCGCTCCCAACTCTCCCAGATCGCAGAACTCGCACAAGCTCTCCCAGCTCGTGTCCGTCATGCCCCCCTAACTCGTATTTTTCCCAGCTCATGTTCCCCCAGCCTATTGAGGTTCGAGCGGGGAGAGCGGGGAGCGCTGGGAATTTTGCACACATGTTGCTGACCCTTTTCCACAGCCCTTTCCGCAGCCTATTTACCCATATTTCCGACAATATTTCACATACAATTCAGCATTATCGCATATTCGTTGCCGAATGATATCTCGCATTCATCATTGCACTGCTTTGCTATAGTATTTTCTAATACATGCAAACCTCTCCTATGGATAACCAATTGCATGGATATACTGCATATGTTTTTCTAGATTCTGCTATTATTATGAAAATATTGTCCACTTCCGAGATTGATACACAAGTATATACATTTTAGATTGGGCCTTATAATGCAAAGGATTGGCTAGAATCTGGTATAGGAAAACCAGTAAAGAAAGTGTGGCAGCGATGGGGGGGACGTTAAATTCGTTAACGCGACCAGTGACACCCATTCGGCTACATTTCAAACGTTTTGCACATCGATATCCAATCACAACGGCGCAACTCTCGTTCAGGCAGCTGAATAATTTATCTCTGTACCGAGTACCAGAGATATCTAGCTCGATCTAGCTCGATGATATTGATACCGTATTTTTTGGTTTTTAACGAACCGCGGCCGGCTCTACTAGGGTTGACAACGAGCGACTTACCTATGTATATTCAACAACGAGCATCCCTTTTTACCTACAGGTTTACAGATTTACGGTAGGTAGAATCTCAGTTCTTCAGGTTTTGTCAAGTGCTTCGAGTTCATCATGCTTTCTGTAAATAGGCCGGGCAAGACGTCGAAAAATACGGTTCTACTCCCATGGTTCACAGGAGTGCGAAAGCTCCAGTCTGGTCCAACCCAGAGAGTGAGACGCTCTTATATGTACACGCGAAACTTAGATGTTGCTGTCAATAAAATATTCAAGGCAGTAATACTATGAGAAGTAGTAGATGAAGAGATGGGTTGAGAGCCAGAGAAGTGGTTGAACAATCAGTTCTCAGTTGGAGATAGGAGATAGATGCATTTGCATGATCAAGTGTGTTGCAGAAGCATAGCCTGATTATTCAATCTAGCTTCCGCAGCGTAGGCCTTTCTTTACCTATCGATGGAAGTTGTGACCATGAGCTGTCAGTCAAAAATATGCCTTCCGACGATTGGACACTTGGACACAGGACTTATGTAGATACTACGATAGATGTTGGCGCTGAGAGAATGTTGAGTTCATAGCTCATAGCTAACTAAATGTACCGTACTTACATAAGTCGCCCGTTGTCAACCCTTGTTGCTGCAGTAGTGCCGGGTCGTTAAAACCCGGTAATCCTGTCAGTCGTATACCGGTACTCGTTACCGTGATGAATTGGTGCACGCTGCAAGCAGCATGCACGATATCAAACTAGCTCTTGGCATCAAAAGTTACTATATTCAGGCATCGATATTCAGGACACTCATGATCAATATCCCTCTAGGTACCAGCATCATCATCAACAGCAGCAGCGGCAGTCGGCAAGGGCATAACGCTGTAATCCCCCACCCACATGAGTATGTTTTCACTATATATGCCGCTGCGCATGCACGCACGCTGGTGATTCGGATCACTCGGACTGAAGAGAAATATCAACCAAAACCTCCTGTTTCGCACTTTCGTGCTTACTGAGATCCAGGTGCAATACATGGGTATACTTCGAAAAACTCTCTATTAATCTGTTACGTCACATTCCCCTACTTTTTGCATGACAGTTTGCAATAGTTCCAACTCTTACCACCGCAATGACGATAGGATTTTTTGCAACTACGTCTGCAAATCGACGCCCGCTTTATCCTGTAGTTAGCCCGCGATAGCTGCCCTCGCACTATTGTGATGGGCATATACATGGTTGCGGCGGAGGTAAGTTTCATATCCCCGACGTCTGACGTCGTATACGTACGCGTGCGCTCTCCAATTGGGCCTTCATTTCAGAAGCAACCATTACTCCTATGGGAGAGCAACAGTGCACAAAGACTTCTCCGCGCCCGACACTCCTTAAATATCTCATGTTCCCGCGGACGGTTCCTCTCGAACTGAAACCTAAGTCTTGTCTAATACCCAAAAGCCAACATCTACAAACTACAAATACTCTCCTCCGCCGTACTCAACACAATCAGCAACAAATTTACACGCCGTCATGTTAGTGCCCTACCATTGAACTCATTTCTCCTCATTGATCCTTTTGCGGAACTGACGCTGGGATTTGCAGCACTATGAAGCTGTCTATGTATTCTGGGGCCGCCTTGGTTTTCGTATTGAGTCTCATCCAGCCTACTGCGGGGTTAGATTGTGATAGCGGTTGTGCAGCTTGCTGGAGAGATGGCCACCCAGGGGTAGATATCAAATTCCAATGCTATCCGAAAGCGGACAATCAAGGGGGTTGTGGTTCGGCTTGCCCAGACGGTTTCTCTAACATGCACTGTGCAGATCATAAGCGTTGCCAGTAAGTAGACCTTTCATCTTCTGATATCATATATCTTCATTCTCAGTTATACACCTTTTCTACTATATACCGAACAACTCTAACCCAGCGTATCAATTAGATGTGAGGCCGGTAAAAATTGCCCTGAATTTGGTCCGTGTTGGTGCGGAACCGATCTTGCTGGAGGCGTCAACTACTGCAAGTTTTGGCCAAAGAACGCTATTTGCGGATCTACTTAATTTAGCTGCATGTTCTCGTGTGTATTGGTTGGGCCTACAATCCTGCAAGTTAGTGGTTTGTACAGCATGACCCTCCAAAGCTTGTCACTGTGTGTTAGTTTGTATTTCATGTTTTTCATATCACTATTGCTCTGTGTTCAATGCTGCAGGTCTACTCCGAAGCAAGCAAGTGGAGGCTATGATACTTTCATTGGGGTACTTTGTGTAGTGCTTAGGAGGGAAATTTGTGTATTGCTACATAAAATATCCATCACATGGGATAATTGAGGTGGTCCTTGCACACGGGTCCACAAGCATCTACTTGCCCTCTATAACGTGCTACTATATATAATGCCTTGGTCTCTGGGTGTAATAAAAAAATCTTCCCCGTTTCTCACATACTGAATTTAGGGAAGGCTCAGCTGTGAGTCTCCTGGCCTTGCTGATATAGTATGGATTCATGGGTACTGTCAAAGGCGTGGATGCTTGCTTATACGGGGGTTTCTATGGTATATTAGTTCTTATAAATAATACCAAGTACAAATACACACAACATGAATAATGGGAAAAACATTACATGGGTGGAGGTAAATTTCCAGCATAGAAGTAATAGATAGAATTTGTTTTAAAAAAGGGAAGAATGAAAATAATATAGCCCCTGACTCGATCTATCGCTGCCATCAGCTAATATTTTCCTCATTACCATCGGGTGCATAATTTTGGTTCAGTGGTGTACATAGACTTATAGTTACCGTAGTTTAATAAATTACAATCAGCCAAGCAACCCATACACTGGTATTTGGTCAACTACTGCAAGGTTTGGCCAAAGAATGCTATATGCGGATCTACTTAATTTAGCTGCATGTTCTCGTGTGTATTGGTTGGGCCTACAATCCTGCAAGTTAATGGCTTGTACAGCATGACCCTCCAAATCTTGTCACTGTGTGTTAGTCTGTATTTCATGTTTTTCATATCACTATTGCTCTGTGTTCAATGTGGCAGGCCCGCCCCGAAGCAAGGAAGTGAACATATACCGAGGCTATGATACTTCTATTGGGGTACTTTGTGTGTTACTTGTGACCTACGTCAACACTCTGTATCAAGTTCAGGAAATAGGAACATTGTGGATTCACAACTATAGTGTCCCAGCCCTTTAGATTGTGAGCTCTATCGAACGCTCGAGATAGCTAAGTATATAAGTTTACGCACGAGGGTTGAGTTGATACACTCGGCCTGAATCGGTGACGGGGAGGGCTTTTATATATATATATATATATATTTAACTCATCATTAATCGCATTTAACTTATCTGTGACGGGGAGGGCGCGATGCGAAGTGGTCCTCCATCGCCATAGTCTAGATAGGCTGAATGCGATTAATGACTCTTAAATAAAAAAAGTTGGTCCTCCTCCCCGGGTGGGAAGCAGTGTAAAGGGGTAACTCGAACATTGAGGAGGGGAGAAAAGAAGTACCGCATCCACTGGTGAACAACGGTCCGTGTCCCTTTTCAAGACATAGGCCGAGCTCACGCAGGAAATTCTATATGCAAGGCCAAAAACAAGTGGCTTTAACGTGAGCTCACCCTATGACTTGGAAACTGACATGGACCATTGTTCACCAGTGTTTTTTTTAAGTAATCATTGATCGCATTCAGCCTATCTAGACTTTGGCGATGGACTGCGGCTCCCGGGTGTCCCTAGGTAGCTTCTCTCTATCCCCACCGGGCCAGTCTTTTTTTTTATTTTTCAAAAAGAATCATTAATCGCCACAGACAAAGGACCTGCAAAAATGGCAGGAAGATAGTCTTGCAGGAGAGCGGAGTAGTCACTCGGCGGGGTGATACACCGTAGCATTGACATGCTGCATAGGGTGGCAAAAGCGCTGAAGGCGACAGGAAGCAATAGTGCTCCGGGCCCGACGGCATCAGTTGGAAGCTGTTCAAGATGCTGCGTGATACGAGACTAGGGAAGGCGATATTGGAGGACATGGCACAGGTTGGAAGTACCGGGGAACACGTGAGGATTCAAGAGGAGTGCTGGGGGATGAAAATGGTGATGATCCCGAAGCCTGGGAAAGATCATACGGTAGTAAAAGGGTAGAGGCCGATAGCCCTGGCGAACACAGTGGGAATGCTGGTGGAGAAGATAGTGGCACAGGAACTGCAGGTACATGAATAGCTTTGGCACGGCGGCCTTCGGGGGACGGAAGGGAAGGGGAGCCATAGACAGCGTTATGCTAATGGCTATGATTGCGGAGAAGCACCCTGAAGGGGAGATTATAGGGAGGGGCGCCCAATCGGCTTCAACACAGTGCGAAGGGAACACGTACGAGTGGTACTCCAGAACCATGCGTGGCTCCGGGAGTGGATAGACGACTGGTTGGCACCGAGAAGCTTCGCCGTGGAATTTGACAATCACACACTGGGACAGGTCACTATGACCGAGGGGATGTTGTGTTCCATTCAGCAATCTGGACGATTGGTCAATGGATCGATCCATTGGCCAATGGGGCGCTATTTACAGTTGGTACGATCCATTCAGCAATCACGCACAGACCCACGTTAGCGCGTACCATTCAGCAATCATTGATGAATGGATCGACCCATTCACCAATCGGTGCATTGTTTGTTACATATATGCACTGTTAAATACGGAAAAATTTATGCCGTATTAACTACGTAAACGAGCCGGATATGCGCAGTGGCTAGAAAAAACCTGTGAATCGCACGATATATAGAGGCCTTTCCTGTTAATT
>Ga0307514_10006084_pt1 | contig 10602 bp, 4 predicted proteins | sample 16_EM_MG_FD_203088 | JGI IMG/M metagenome (GOLD analysis project Ga0307514, IMG submission 203088) | Populus trichocarpa ectomycorrhiza microbial communities from riparian zone in the Pacific Northwest, United States - 16_EM | ecosystem: Host-associated > Plants > Roots > Unclassified | place... | reverse complement strand
CCCTGGCCCGTCCAGCCCTTTTTTTTTTAAAAAAAAATATAATAATAATAATAATATAAAAATAGAATTTTTTAAAGACCATTTTTAAAATTATTTTTGGGACCATCACGTGTTTTTTCCTAATAATTTTGTCTAATATCGGGCTATAGACTTATACCATAAGATACGGATCCTATATAAAAAATATCTTATTTTCCTCAAACATTCAAAAAAATATCCAAAAATTTAAAAATAAACTTTATTTTCAAAGAACAAAAAATATTTTGTTTTCATACACATGACCGAATCCTAAAGGTTTTTCATGCATATTTTCTAAAAAGATAAAATCATATTTTTATCATGTTTTAAGAAATGCAAAAATAGATATCTTAACCAAATTATGATTATCCATTAGAAGTTGACCAAAATACAAAAAATCCCATAACAATTAGTTTGTTATTCGGAACGTTAGGAATTAGCTATATCCAAGAAATAGATATGATGATAAATTTAAGCCTAAGAATGGTTAGGATTAAACCCAATAAGGTAGAGACTTTCTCAGAAAAGGAGATATGCCTTGAATCTTAGATGAGACTAACAGATAGAAATATGACCTAAAAAAATAATCAATCAACAATTCAACTTATCTTATGTACGGTGTACTGGGGGTGATGTGTCTTTCCCTTGCAAAACTAGTCCCCTTACCTAGATTGTCGCATACCATTAGATTTCTTAGTGACCATAATACTAAGTGACGACTATATAACCCTATAATCATAACTTTATGATTAAACTCAAAACCCCCTTTCAATTCCAAGAGATTACTCTATCATTCGATGTCGTGCACGTCATGACAACACCAACACATTTTTAAGCCTAACACCACACCAAAGCACTATCATCACTCAAAACCCCCCTTATCTCTATATAAAATGTAACTACCACTACCAAGAATCATTCTCGTGCTAGCCTCATATAAAAAACAACATTAAACCTTGTTGACTATCCTTCTCATCAAGCACAACAACATATCCTCCCTTTACCAATGACTATATCCACAACAACACCAACTAACAATCAATAGCAACACAAAAATATCACCATCCTTATCGAATAATGGTAGCACTAGCAATAAACACAATAAAAAATTATAATTGCATTAAGGTGAAAAAAAATAGGACACTTATGACTTTTCCAAGATTATATATCTTTGCTCAAGTGATGGTGGGCTACACAACTGATAAGAAAAGGATGAGGGAGTTGAGTCACTTTAGATGTACACAACAATGCATGATCCCACATGCCAACAATGGTGACGACGTATGATCCGGCATGTCGATCACTATGACAACATAATCTAATTCATCATTCTCATATCTTATGTTATTTTAATTTGCTTTATTTTTGTATTTTTATATATTTATTATTTTTAAAGTGTATTTATTATGTTGGTTCATGACATTTCAGGGATCAAAGATCATAAACAAGTGTTCAAACCTTTAGGATAAAGCTAGAAGGATGAGATGTGTTGCCTATTGGATTAAACCGGTGTGTAACTGTTTTGTCCTTGTTCATTTTGAAATTTGTTTTCCTACTCATTCAGTTTTTATGCTGGCATGCATGTTTATATATTAATTTGTTGCTTTTTTATATGTTTTTTCACCATTGTCAAATAAAATTTGGCTATTGTTTTTATTGATATCATTTGAAAACTATATTGGTGGGGTTTTGATGTCAAAATACTATTTTGATCTCTTTTTCAAGTTCTTAAACCTACCATTTTGTTTACAAATTATTTTTAGTCAATGTTAGCATTAAAAGTCTTGATTTCAACATTTATGTCTATTTTTCACAACTAGTACTGGTTTACTTCAAAATATGTTCAAGAATGTGTAAGCCTGAGAATCTTATTTTTAATACTTGTTTATAATTTTGTTGTTATCAATTGTTTTTGAATGATTTTTAATCAAGATGAATGTTAAAATTTTGTTTTAAATATTTTTTTTCTAGTTTTTGCAGCAACTAGTTTCTTTAAAAACATTTTGAGTCGGATTTAACATTTAAATCCTTTTTTTTAATTCTTGTTTTGATTCCAACAATCACTAGGTATGCTTTCTCTACTACGGCATGTCTTATTTGCTACAAAAGTTTTAATAATAATCACATGATTGCTCATTTGCATCCTTGTTTGTTAGGGATTTATAATTCTATATTTGCAACTAAATCACTTTTATTTTTATTTGATGACTAACCTATGCTAATTGTTAATTGGATCTAAATCCAAGTAGATGAGACTCATAATTTAAAGGTAAACTACTTGATGTGATTTCAAGAATAATTATATAAAGTTTAAGCCTTTTCCTTTTAAGCAATATGGTGGCATTTGTGTAAAAGAATCTAATTGAGTGAATTATATTTTTTTTTATTTTAGGGATCTAATATTTACTCAATGAGATTCCTTATAATTATTATACATATTTTTCTCTTTAATATTATGAAGTTTTTTAATAATTTGTTTACTTCTTTTATTATTCCAACACTTGTGTGATTAACTAGATAGTAAATGTTTGATTGAGAAAATTTCTCTCATTAGGTTGGTGTTAAAACTCAAAAAGGCCTCATAAAAAGACTAGACCCAAAAAATAAATGAAACAAACTTTTAAAGTTCAATCTTTTCACATTTCCAATTTAGGATTCTAAGACCCTAAAACAATAAATATGATGAATTAATTTTCTTAAATTAATTCCGAATTTACAATAAACTCATAACTTAGAAAATAATCATACAAATAATAATTTGTAAGAAATGAACCTAGGGGTATAAACATATAGGGTAATTGTTCTTAGAAAAAAAGATTTTTTTTTTATGATTTTTATTTTGACTTAAACATAACCAACTTTTTATATGTTTCTTTGAAACTAGTGTGATTAGTCTTTTTTAAAAACTATGCAACCACTTGTCTTATAACTTTATTTTGTTTTTAAGTCCCTAGATAATCAACCAATACAAACATTAAAAATTTTCAAGTCCTAAAAAGTTTGAAAATGTTAAGTAATTGCCTATATTAAAATAAGCATCCATGTATCAACTATATAAAAATATAATTATTCACTATCAAACAAGAAAAAGAAAGGCTAAAAGTAGTTATTAACAATGAAATCAACAAAGTCCAATAAGAGTCTAAATTGATGAGGGAAGATAAAAAAAAAATAATTGCCCGCAACAACACAAGTTTGTTTAATCAATTAGAAGATTCAGTTCTATTTAGAGTAAAAATCCTCAATAAAAAAAATTAATATTTGCAAAATAACTTACGATTCATGTAATTACTAGAAAAAATAATATATAATAAATTAAAATTTAATATGTATCATGATTCATCATGTAATTTTTTTATTTAACATAAATAATATGTGTAAAAATTAATTTAAGTGTTTACATGAAACATTGTACCAATATAAATAGGCATTGAGTTACTAGGAAAGATGGTCAACCCCATATATATAATTTCCTTATAGCTTTCTTGCAATTTATTTATTATTATTATTTTTATTTTATTGCTTTATTTACTAGCTTTTCTTTACATTCTAGTTTATTTAGTTTCTTTTTTTCATTTACTTATTTTTTATTTGGCATCGCCTAAAACAATATACTTTTCTTAAATATCATAATATTGGATACATATATTTTATTTGATTTGTGAGGCAGTTATGTACCTCCGGTTGAAATTAAGTTTTTAATTGTGGTTTTTCTTTATTGGAAGGAAGAAAAAAAGAATATATAACATAATACATTATAAAAATTATCTATTATTCAACATGAATAAAAATATCAATAATATCAACGGATCGTGTCGAATTCCTTAAATAAATCCTAGCCGTTCAAAATAGGGCAAGTGTATCCCTTAGTCTCCCTCCATACTATTAAACCTGCTCTGAGCCACACTTCGATCTCTCCGCCTTAAAAAGCAGTAGCATCGACAGCAACCATATCAGCAGTTTCCTGACCGCTGCTTGCCTGGTAAGTCTCAGAAACTAAAATGGATTTTCTGTAAATTCCTTTTCATCAATGCCAAGCAGATTGAACCAGCTATATAATTGCTTGTTGTGATTCTTTTAGCTTCTAATATCGAATGGGCTGTTCTATTTTTCTTGTTTGTCAACTGGGTTCTCTTAGAAGCTTGAATCTTGTCGTCTGTTTTCTAATGATAGTGTATCTTGTCTCCAAAGCAAATGGGTTTTTATTGGTTCACGTTGCACTCCTTTGAAAGATCGAGGCAGCTGTTTTGTGTGCTGTACAGTTCAGCAACTGTATAATAGATATGCATTTATCTTGTTTCCGTTTGTCAATTCTTACAATTGATGTTTTTATGATTCAATCTGATTGGTTTGTTAGTAAATGGAACAAAGACGATACAGCGGAGAATTGAAAACGGATTTTTTTAGTGTTAAGATTATGGAAAAGGAAATATTTTTAGTGGAAAAGGACTTGTGTGGATTGATTTTAGGTGTTGAATTGTTGTATTTTAAGGCATAATTATTTGCTAGGCCGCCTGTAGTTGTTTAAATTTTGTGATAGAAACACCTATAACATTATTTCTGCTGCATCATGTGGGTTAACGTAGATTATTTTAATTTCTCCTTTGGTAGTTACCATTTGTTTTTTTAAGCGTGATGACATATAAACCAACATTGGTTGCAGTAATAGGCTAATGCAGTATGTATTAAGGTCTGAAGTTTGGTCTGCCTTTTGACATTAGACTACCTGTTGGTATTCATTATCCATGAATGTTTTGTTCTCTAACTCTTAGTTTATTTCTGAACAAGTAGAGAAAGAGTCAACGGAAATTAGGTGTTCATTAGGATGACAACTCATAATGGATGTCCAGCTATTCATTCTGATGAAATTAGATTGATAATTACAGCTCAGTCATTGAATCTAGTCTCGTGCTGTTGCTAACCAGATCTGTGAAGATGTTCACCACAAAGAAGAAGATCCAGAAAGACAAGGATGCAGAACCCACTGAGTTTGAGGAGACTGTTGCCCAAGTTAGTTCTTTACTATTCAATCTGGTTTCTTTGGATTCATGGTTTTAACGAATTAAATATGTTGAAATCTAAATGCTTTCTTCTCTGCAGGCATTATTTGATTTGGAAAATACCAGCTCGGAACTGAAAACTGATCTAAAGGATCTCTTCATAAATTCTGCAGTGTATGTACATAATTTTATGTGTGTTCTACAAGAAACTTTTCCATTCTCTTCTCTCAATTTTCTGCTTTTCCTCTGGTGCCAGGTCTATTTGCTAAATTTAAACTTTGCAAATTTTGCAGTCAAATAGATGTTGCTGGTAATCGCAAAGCTATTGTCATTTATGTTCCTTATAGACTAAGGAAGGCTTATCGCAAGATTCATCTTCGTCTTGTTAGAGAGCTGGAGAAAAAGTTTAGTGGGAAGGTAATGTTATTTCAGATTCTTAGTTTTCTACATGTGTAATAGAGGAGGGGGAATATGAAGCTTAGAGCTTGCAACCTCAAGGCTGAAGGTTCAAGTCCATAGAAGGAGGTGCTTAGCATTTGTAGTTCCTAGTCGTGGTTAATATACTATGTCAATCCCAGCTTCAATTCAATACTTGTTTGAATCTGAATTCTGATTCATGTTTCAATTCCTCTGATATTTTGGCAGGATGTTGTTCTGCTTGCTACCCGAAGGATTGTGCGTCCACCCAAGAAAGGCTCTGCTGTTCAGCGCCCCCGCTCCCGCACCCTAACTGCTGTGCATGAAGCCATGCTTGAGGATTTAGTTTATCCTGCTGAGATTGTTGGAAAGCGCACCAGATACAGGATTGATGGATCCAAAATTAGCAAGGTAGCTTTCACACTTTAAGACAAAGGAACAGAAGATTATAGTTGGAATTGTATTCTCTATCACCATAATCTTTGCCCTTCTCAGTAAATCTCTATTTTTTTGTTTGTTTGTCAGATCTTCTTGGATCCCAAGGAGCGCAATAACACCGAGTACAAGCTGGAGTCATTTGCTGGAGTTTACAGGAAGCTTACAGGGAAAGATGTGGTTTTTGATTTCCCCATCACAGAGGCCTGAAGAGCTGTTGATGAGTTTTGTTTTGTTATTTTTCAAGACTCAAGAGTTTTACAAGTGCAGCACATAGGATAATACTTAAAATTTTGACTCATGAATTTGGTTGAATGTCTTTTTGAATAGGAAATAACTTTCGTCAATGTTTCTTCTGCTATGTACTTAAAGTTCCTCTGGATTTTTCTTATGAAAACTCTCGTGGATTGATGGCTGTATAGCGTGCCACCTTCATTGAAGTAATTTGGTTTTACCATATCTGCTGCTGGTGAAAATTTGTGAGGGTGATTTCATGTGACATGTCTTTTAGATGCATCTTGGTTTTGTAGAACTAGTATTGGGGATTTAGTGGATTTGTGAATGCATGCTGATTCCATATTGAGTCACTGGCTGCCTATGATTCAAATTTGATGATGACGATGTAACATTAAACTTGAAGTTACCCGTGGACAGGTTACATGCGATGTTCGAAGACAACTTTCGATATAATAATATTAACAAAGGTATCAGAACACTGCAACAAGACTCAAAACTAGGGTCCCGGGGTTATTCAATTTTTTAATGTTTTGCCCGCACACTAAAATGATTATTATTTTTAAAAGCCAAAAAAATAAAAAAGATATCTAGGGATTTTTTTATAATTTTATCATGGCTTTTTAGTTATAAATAATGTGAATACGACGCTCTTCGAGTGGCGCTTATGATATCTCTCAAATGCCACCTTCTTTGATGGCGTTCAAATTCGTGATATTTTCTTCAAGATGATTAGGAGCTTTTGCATGGTGGAGGTTTTTGTTTTTTATTTTTGTTTTTGTTTTTTTTCTCTTTTTGCCCAATTTTTTTAAAAATTAAATGTATCCAGCAGTTTATATTTGCATTAATTTTGGTCTTTATTTTTTAATTATTTTTGTTTTACTTCCAATATTTTTTTTAAGTTGGTTTTTTTTTTTTCAATTTTGTTCTTACGTATTTTATTTCATTTAATTTTTGTATCTAATTTCATAATCATTTTTTTATAGCTATTTTTTAAAATTATTTTCTTGATTATTTTCTTAATTTTATCCCTCGATATTTTATTTCATTTAATTTTTATATCTAATTTGGTTCTCATTCTTTTGATTGTTGTTTTTTTATCCTTTTCTTGATTTATTTTATTTTCAATTTAGTCCCTAATTATTTTCTTTCATTTAGTTTTTGTACTAAATTTGGTTCTTATTATTTTGATTGATATATTTTTTTTAATTGTTGATGATTATGAATTTTGCTTTGTGATTTTTTCTTATTTACCGAGTAATCTTTATTTTATGATCTAAGGTTATTAATTTTGAAGAGTAGCTTGATTTAACTTATGTCTCTCTTTTTTAAATTGATTTTTTTTTAATTTTATCATTTAATATTAGGTTATTGGGCCTTAAGTTTTATGATTGTTTTTTGTTTGTCTTTCTATGAGGATATCCTGATCTCATATCCCAAGTCATGAGTTAGTCATTCAATATTAGGTTATTGGGCCTTAAGTTTCATGATTGTTTTTTGTTTGCCTTTCTATGGGGATATCCTGATCTCATATCCCAAGTCATGAGTTAGTCGAGTTAACCTTGGTTGACTTGGTTTTTTTTAATATTTTTTTTTAATTTTATCATTCGACAGAAAGTTATTGATCCTTGAGTTTTGTGGTTTTTCCACTTTATTTTCTGTTGAATTATCTTGATCTTAAGTTCTTGTGGCCTCAAGAGTTTTATCCACCAAAGCTCCTCTATTATCAGCATCTAAAGTAAGAAATATTATGCATGAGGGTTGTTGATTCAAATAAGAGGCGACAAGCACTTTCAAAGGTCAATTTCAAACATGACTTCCTTTCCTTCTAGATCAAAATCCCTAGCAAAAAGGGAATCAAAAGCTAGATCATTTTCTCCAGGATTTCTTCAAGCTTCCCTCCTTAACTTGTGCAAGGTTCTCTCTATTTTTAGATCACACAACAAATCTCCTTAATTAAAAGATTGAGTTACAATCATAAACAATCAAGGAAACTTTAATAAACCATGAAAAACAAATCAAGAAAAAAATCTAGAGTGATGAAAATAAATAAAAATTCTATGCAAAAACACAAAAATGCCTAAAAACCCTAGAAAACAATGGAATTTGGCCTCGAGAAGGTGGGGCTAATGGCCTAATGGCAACTAATCTTGCTTGGAATGTCGTTTACCATTAAAACACTATAAAATCAAGGCCTAGTTCCAAAAAAATTAGAATTATGTCGAAACCATAACTATAAAAAACTAATGATTGTTTTTAAAAGATTTGGTGTGTTGTTGTAGGCATTCAAATATAAAACCTAAACTCTTAAAAATACATGTAGTGGTATAAGTAAGGATCGTTCTCACGAAGAATATCTAGTCTAGTGTTGCTAAGTGAACAAGGATGAAGGGCGTTACGAGTATAACAAAAATAATTATAAGAAAAACAACTAGAGAACAATTCTAATTAAAAGATCGAAATTAACCAGAAGAACAAACTTTGGTCTAAGTTTGTAACTACCCCAATTATATAAACTCAAATTATATGAAATATATTCGTAGTTACCAATATCTCACACACACACACACACACACACACACACACACACACACACACACACACATATATATATATATATATATATATTATTAAAATTTTAGCAGAGTTTTCTTTATATTCTTTTGATATCAAGTTATCAACTCAATATTTCTCAACTTATAAACATTAATCATAATTTTTGTCCTATCATTTGGACTTTTAAAACTCAACCATAATATCATTATCTCATTTCTATTTTCTATAGAACAATTATTTAAAACTAATTAATTCATAACATATATCGATTTCTCTTGAAGGTAATTGTGCTTAAAATATGTATATAACCAACCATAATTCAATTTAATAATAGCAACATCATAAATTACATCATACATAAATAATTAAGTTAAACATTACAATTCTTAAACACAATAGTATATTACAACAAAATAATAGTTCTTCCACTTACATCAATTTCTTAACAAAATTATCTATCCACGCATCTACTTTCCGGTCTGAAGGTGTGATGTGCTTAAATATACACGAATAGTTAAACATGATTAAAATTGCATATTTTGATAAATAATTGATTAAGGACTAACTATTCGTGTATATTAAAGTAATTCTCGTGTCATTAAATGAATTATCTTATCTTTAGTAATTTAATAATTTCATAAATTCTTAATACGACTTTCAGATAAAAATAAATTCATGAAAATATGAAGAGTGTATCTAACAACCCACATATTTTACAATTTATCTATTATGCCAAGTATTTATCCCATTAACCTAGAAATTAATTCTTTTAACTTGCTCATTTGTTCATTAGTCCTTTCATCCAAGAAATAATCTTCTCAACTTGCCCATTCAATAGGATATTATTTTCAATAACCAGGAAATAATTTTCTGAACTCGCCCATTCAATAGGACATTAAATTCTCTCTCTCTCTCTCTCTCTTAAAAAAACTTATACTAAATTATAATCTACAAAAAAATCCTTCTACAATCATTAAAAAAAGAAGCTATTTAGTTAATTTAAGGTGTCAAACACTTATCTCGTGTCTATGCGCGCAAAGAGATTCCTTGTTGCTGATTAGGTCCTGCGGTCTTCTCTGAACCAACACAATTTACTATGTCATTGTTCATTCATTTGAACCAGTACAATTCTAATACCAATTACATATTTCTTAATTAAACCCAACACCTGTAATTAAGTTTGATTAAATTTTTAATTCGAGGAGGATAAAATCCTATTTTTAATTATTTTTACAAAAATCATTATTCAATTAACCTATCAACATCAATTATTTATAATTTGGCAAGATTTCTTAATAATTTTATCAAAACTCAATTTTCCTAATTTTCTTCTTCTTCTAGCCAAAATTCACCTAAAGAAGAAAGTTATGATTTTTCTTTTCTCTTTGAAAATTCTTACTCATTTCATATAATAACACTTACAAACCTATATTTTCCTACATTCTCCAAATAATTGCATTAAAACCTTAAATCGCCTTTTTTTTTCTTTGGCTGACAATTCTAATAAAAAAGGGGAAAGGAATTTTGTTTCTTTTATTCAAAATTAAACACATACTCAATTATAATTCATGCTTTCTAACATGGTTCAATCATAATTTGCATTATTCCCATAATTTATATCATAAACTCATATTTTCACATAATCACAATTCTATATAATCCTTCATTGAACATAAAATTAAAAGAATTAATCACTTGGAGCATGTTATTTAGCTTACTTTGATAATGATTCAAGGAAAGAATGCAAGAAAAAATCAAGTTTTCTTCTCCTACCTCTTCAAACCCTAGCTTGAATTTCTTCTTCCAAAACACTCACCACATTAAAATCACCCTTCTTGATGTTTAACTAAGTTAATCACTCTGATTACACACTTTTATTAGTGAAATCAACAAGAATTTAAGTACAAAAGAATCACACAAATCCTCCCCTTCCTTTTGTTTC
>Ga0307514_10006083_pt1 | contig 10603 bp, 16 predicted proteins | sample 16_EM_MG_FD_203088 | JGI IMG/M metagenome (GOLD analysis project Ga0307514, IMG submission 203088) | Populus trichocarpa ectomycorrhiza microbial communities from riparian zone in the Pacific Northwest, United States - 16_EM | ecosystem: Host-associated > Plants > Roots > Unclassified | place... | reverse complement strand
TTAGTGCTTTTTTTTAATTTTTTTAAAAGAATCATTAATCGCATTCACCGGCCTATACTTAGTGTTTGCATGCTCTGGAGAGTAATGCAGGATATCACAGCATCGGCTTGAGATATATGATAGGGATAGTCAAAGGTAAATCTGAACGGTACAAGTGACAACGGGTGTTGCGCGGTTTGAAGTTTGAATATATACCGCTTTCGCAAAACAGGGGTTTTCATCAGTCTTGCACACCAACCATATGTGGGTTTTCATATTTGGTAACTAGCTAGCTGGCTAGGGAGTGTGGCTGGTGGCTGGTGAGGTAAGCACTTTAGGTGAGGCTCAGCCTCTCAGTACGGTACCTATAAACTGACAACCCCTATTCTGATGAACAACGGTCCATGTCGCTTTTCAAGGCATACCGGTAGGCCGAGCTCACGCAGGAAATTCGATATCATACGTACAGTAGATAGCCAATGGTATGGTTACGTCAGCGTACCGAGTTTCAGGGCTTGGCATAAGACTAATTTTCCCTAAAAGTAACAACTGCCTTTTTCAGCTCTGAATTCCACCACGCATCACACAGGAAGTAATTCTACAACAACCTCATAAAATACAAGATACGCCCTTCACCCACCATGCCAAGAACTGAGCTGCCAAGAACGTCTGGTGTGAGACTGCCCTTCACCCCTGGATTTCGGTTCCTTTTTTTCCCACCATTATTACACAATTTTTTGTTTCCCCGAAATATATCAACCAGATCCACACCTCCTGACCTGGTAGTGGCCTCTCCATCTCCGCCCCACGATATCCCTATTCATCATGGCTTCTCCTCTCTTTCAACACAATCGGATCCTCGCTTCCCTCCATTACCGCCAAAAATACTTTTAGCAACCAGGCACGCTCTGGGTCACAACCCTCTGTAATGAACGAATCAGTTTCGTTCCTCAGAGTGACTCCAAACCTCAATACCCCAGAGATCAAACATACCACTTTGGATAATCTCCTGGACAACCTTGGCACCCTCCTCCTGACTCTTCTCCAACGCTCGACTTAGCCTAATTGCCTCCTCACCGCTGGCGATAACGACGTCCTCGAATCTCACTTTACTCTGTGGTTAGATGCAGTGTAGAGGAGGGGAGTGCAACATACCTTCCGGAACTGGGACTTCTGGATCTTCGTGTGGATTACCGCAGGAGGACGTCCTCCTGTGCTGATGTTCTGTTGGTCCGGGGAAAGTCTCAATCGGGGCTGTAGCGTCCATTTGGAAATTCAAAACTCCAAAGTACAAAATTGATCCTGTCGTTGGGGAGAGTTGGGTTGTGCACAATCGTTTCTGTGAGCGGGGACAAAATCGATGGATGTTGACATCATACAAAGACTAGACACTCTATGACGACAGCAAATAACTATAGCTCCCCAGTAGTACGTTATAGAAATGTGTGGCTGAAAAATCAGGGAGCAAAGCAGATGCCACCTGCCATACATCACATCACCTTCATAGCTCAGCCATCCATGGGCCAAATAGGCTCAAAATTTGGGGAAGCCTTATATAGTATTTGCTTGAGATAAGTAGCGAAGGTGTCTAGGCAAACCTAGCACCTGTTCTCGTTCCCAGACACTCTAGCCTGATCTTGGCATTCGCTGCGATTTAAACGGGAGAGAGGGTAGATACATAAGAGACTGGGACCGAGATCACCTGGCACCCAGGGATCACGTTTTGTCCTAGCGGTAACACCAACAGAAGGGCCCATCTTAAGTTGATGTTTGAACTAACCAAAAAAATCATATATTGCGGAAATATTGGTTTTCCCCTTGTTTGGTTGATTGCCGCTGGGCCCAGAAGGCTGTACCTTTGACGATTGACCAGCCGTTCCAGTGGTGGTGGGATCTGATAGCTACGTGTTCACGCCTACTGTAACATAAAACCCTCCAGCTGCCTGTTGTAGGGCGCGCACGCGACGACTGAAGGTCTTAGGGGTGCCCGAGGCAGTGTGGGCAACGGGCTAGTCCGCCGCGGAATAGATGGACCAGGCGGTCCCACCACACGTCGGTCCTAGTCCATGGAACTTACGGTGGAACTTACGATCTAGTCGGTCTATGTCAGGACTGCGGAGTCCACCTGCTCCGACTGTAATCCGCCGCCTGGGCGCATGGCAAAATTAAGTTTGAGGTGGCACGGCCTGCAGCACGTGACGCATCGGAAGAGCATTTCAACTAGTCTCTAGTCATGGTGTTCTAGTGCCCAGAGTCATGGCTGCTCGTAGTAGACTGCCTGTATACTCGTAGAGCCATTTCAAAACCAGACCACCATTTCAATTACAGGTTCGTTTCCAGCCCAAGTCCAAGTCCGTTTCAAGTCCCCATATCAGGGTGAATCCCCCACCACATGCACATCGAGCTCTGGTAATGTCCGCAGGATCTTCCGTCACCTCCGCCTCTTTCTCAACCGCACCGTCTTCAGAGGTGCTCCCATCCATTGATGAGTTCCGAGCTTGGTGCCCAAAACAAGTGGTCGAGTTCTTGGAACCGGATAATCACGACGTTCTCAAAGGAAAAGCGCGACACATTCCTGGGCGGTCAATAGGATGGGGAGACTTTGGAAACCATGACCCATCACGATCTCGCCAAAGATGGACAGCCAAAGGGACCAAGTCGCAAGATTACAATGGTGGTGAATAAAATACGCAACATTACAAACACAAATTTGAAACGTAAGTCAGCCTCTTGTGAACCTGATATGGGGAATACTGACAAGATACAGTTCAAGCTACCGTGCAACAGGGCCCACCGCCACCAAAGCGACACCAGAGGGAGGAAGATGTGTTTGGCAGGGCGATTGAGGAAGTGAACATGGATGGACAGCGTACACGCCCCTCATCATCATCATTCTATATAGTACAAAAAAATCACGGCTAACACGATGTTAGTGATTCACGATAATTACAAAGGATTGATTAGGGGTAAGTGCCGTCACCTGGTGGTATTTTTTTCGCCGACCCCTAATGTTCAAGTTAGTGGCCGATGAGCTTGCTGCGGATATCAGAACAGTCCGTTACGATTTTGAAGAATATTATAAATTCGGCGATAAGATTCGAAAACCGAGTGGTTCCGATATTTCGGACGACAGGCCTTCAAGCTGATATACGACGACGTTATGTCGCTGTGGCTTCCAGGATATTTTTCAATGTACTATATCCATGGGACTCTCGCTTATGGGAAGAGCTATATCTTAGCAGCCTTAGCCATTCGTCTCATGCAGCAAGGAAAGTCGTTTATCTACCAGATTGCCGGCGACTTGTCCGATCATTTTTGACATATCTTAAGAGTGCAACATATTCTGGGATCCTGTCAGTCCAAGTTTCTCAAGTGTGCGACTGGACAGGCACTAGTCAATTGGTGCATCATACAAGCGACATCGATGCAGGAAGAATTGTACCTCCTCATCGACCAGATAAATAGATTCTCTCAATTCGGTGTCTCTGGAAGAATGACGACAATGTGCGAAGCTCATTTCAGGTTTGGAGGGCTGCCACTACCTGGTATATTCCTCCACTAGCAATTACAAGCACAGCTTGCAGGAGCAGAATGGAGCAGGTGCCCTACGGAAGTCATTCTGTGGCGGAGAGGGCAGGGGCTGGCCAGTTGGGGAGGAGAGAGGCCACCCGAGCTTGCTCGGGAGCTGCAGTCCATCGCCATAGTCTAAGTAGGCTGCGATTATTGATTATTTAAAATAAAAAAAATTCTGTGGGGGACTGTCAGAGGTAGAGCTGATATCTTAAAGTTTCAGACGACATACACGGTTGGAGATGCAACAATGGTGGGCAGTGGTTGGACCCACAATGGGCACTCAAATTGCGAACCACCAACGAAGAGCGGTTGAAAGCATAACTGGAAGGATTCCAATTTTCCTGCAAGCCCTGGCAGGAGTCAAAGTCCAGGAGCCACAGCTTGACGACGATGATTGGTGGGAGCAATTGAGGAAGTGTTTCTTGACACGGAACCCAATGCATCGCTACAATGCGGTGAAACATCGAGGAATTTTATTTTCCAGGCCAGAATGCGACTCGAGTCCACACACAATGGCACCTGGAGGCTGTAAGTATTCGTTGACGGGCTGCAGTGGCGATGGGAATTCATTGGCCATCGTAGTTATCTTCAGATGTGCCATGCGTGCACCTTTGGAAGGCCGATGTCTTTGACGAATACGTGTCGGTCTCCCTTGATTGGAGAATTTATTCCATGAGAAGAGTGTTGCGGACTCTTCATGTCTGTTCACTCGACAATACCTCTGCCATTGCATGCGAATTGTGAGTATGACAAATTTTCAAACGGAAGGATGGCGCAATGCAATGGCCACAGCAGGCCTGGACAATCCTTCCGTTCTTGGGATTTTTACCGAGCAGGTGCTGTTGGGTGAAATTGCTAGATGCGGCATCTCAGCCCTGGGAAGAGGATGGGAAGAGAAGATATCGTTCGACCAGGCTTTGAGCGATAGCATACCAAGTCTTCCCAGGGAGGCGAAAAAATGTGCAGTTATGTACGTCCTGAAAAAGCCCACTTCGGGCAGGGACTGGCCCGTGAGGTTGAGAGAGGCCACCTGGGGTGACCCAGAAGCTGCAGTCCATCGCCATAGTCTCGATAGGCTGAATGCGATTAATGATTCCTTTAAAAAAAAAACCCCCCAACTTCGAAGGAATTGATGCACTTTTCATTCCGTTGGTTAGCGAGCCAGGGAAATGGGGAAAGTTCAAAGCAATTATTGTGTCAACGCAGATTACAATTGCGGAAACACATTCCGGTTCAGAAGCGCCCTTTTTTTCCAATATGGGCTCAGTACGAGGTCTCGCTGGGAAGTCTGGGTTTTATCTCCTCGGTCGAGGTCATTTTCTTTTGGGTTGTTGAGCAGGTGCCAGCCGGACACCAGCCCTCTCAGATACGGGGACCCGATTTCCATTATGTCACCACACAGTCTATAGACCGAGAGTCATACAACAGGATGGGTTATGTTCTACCTCAGGTGATTTTCCGTATTCACAACCCCAATTAGGTAATCAACTATGCAATTTCCAGACCAGTTATATCCAGCCCAATCCCCAAACCATAATACCCTTAGATCCTAAACCAATCCCAGCAACACAAGTTTACAATGTACCTCACCCTCAGAAGGCTTCACTAAAAACCCAACACTTGGAATATGGGCTACGAACAGTTGCCAACTCTCGGGCCCCAGTAACATGACCACAATATTACAGCCAACAGGCAGGTCAACAGTTTAACCTCCACGGGTGGGGGACGGCAAGGGAAGAACATGGGAGATGCTGTGGGGGGATGAGAAGTGGTGCGAGGCAGTTGCGGAGTTTATCATGTAATTTGTAGATAGGGGAGGGCAGGGATTGGCCCGCGGGAAAGAGAGAGGCCACCCGGCATGCCGGGAGCTGCAGTCCATCGCCATATTCTATATAGGATGAATGCGATTAATGATTTTTTTAAAAAAATTTTTAAAAAAATAGTTTAACCTCCAGTTTCAATCAGCCTAGCCGATTGCCTCGCACACGAGAAGCGTACCGAGCAAATGCGTACCAAGCGAACGCATACCGAGCAAACACATACCGAGCAAACGCATACCGAGCAAACGCATACCGAGCAAACGCATACCGAGCAAACGCATACTGAGCAAATACGTAGCGAGAACATACCCATCGTGGAGCAGATGAGGGGACGCCCAAAGACGTCGATGTGGGTGAAAGGACATCAGGGGGTGGAGGGAAACGAGGAAGCTCGCCATATTCTAGATAGAATAAATGCGATTAATGATTCTTTAAAAAAGAAACGAGGAAGCGGATAGGAGAGCGGGAATGGAGGTCGAGATGGGGTGGAGGTTGCAGAAAACAGGGATGGCCACACCGGCGGGTATTAAGCAAGTATTCCCGATATACCCCAAGGCGTCGGCAAATCTGAAGTGGTCATCAAAAGCAGTGAAAGGGCTGGTCTACATGGTGACGGATAAGGCCCGCAACAGCAGTGGCTGTGGGAGACCTGGAAATCAGCGGAACCTTGGTGTGTGTGCGATGGCTGGACGCCCAGAACGCGGCGTATCTGTTAGGGTGCCCCTGGGTAGGGGATGGCAGAGGGCGTACGAGTGAGCAGGTATGGGAGGATATACGAGAGGCAGATATATGTCCCGGTCGAGAAGAAGATCACGCTCAAGATCCCGCAGCCGTCGTTATAGGTCCAGATCAAGATCAAGGAATGGACGTAACCGTAGGCCTATCTTGACATACCCTAGAGGGGTTGCTGTGGCCCGGCCTCGGAGCCTATCCCATGCAGTTGAGCTTGAAGCAAGACCAGTGTTCACGATCTTTGACGATGATATTGATTCATCCGCTCCTCTGATACTTGCACCAGTTACTACACGGACTGTACAAGAGAACGCGCTACTTATGCCTCTAGTTGCTACATCCGACAATACTCCTATCATGGAAAATCCTGCATCTATACCTTTGGTTGCTGCAATTGATCATACAGGTCATGCCTGGTCACCTCCTCCTAGTGTTCCACTGGATTTTTCCCCAATCGTTATAACAGCCTCCATCTGCAATGATACATCTTATGATTGTACGATGTGAATGGAGTGCGGGTTGGTGGGGAGAGAGAGCTAGACGAAGCGCTGGAAGCAGCAGCTAGAACGGCGGGAGTGAAGTGGGATCACGGAAAAGACTGGAAAGGCAATAAGGGCAAGCTTAAGCACCTGGGGGTCATTATGCAAGATCAGCGGAGACACCAGAAATATAGATGTCAGAAGGCAAAGGCAGCCTGGGAAGTAGTACGACGCCTGAGTAGGCTACCAGCGAGAGGGAAAAGGAGTGTTCTAACACAGCAGCTGCTCCCCATTCTGACCTATGGATGCGAGCTATACCCAGAACCCAGCGAACAACAACGCCGACTAGCATATGAGATGTATAGGTGGACAGTGGGAGCATACCCCGGAAGCAGGATGGATAAGGTGCAAGAACTGGTCGGGCTGAATGACATAGGGGTGATAATGCGGAACAAAAGAATTCGGTGGGCGGCATCGGTGTACGCCAGACACATGCCGGAGTTGAGAAAGATAGCGGAACCGATTCTACGGGAAGACCTAGAGGAAGACACCGAATTGAGATGGATGCAGGGATCAGTCTCGCACGAGGACATCAGAGTAGAAGCACGAGAGCTGGCGGAGGAAGAAGTGGAGGAGTGGACCGACGGAAGCAGGATGGATGGGAGGGCTGCGGGAGCCACGAGAAAGAGGGGATGGTATTTGGGAGAGTGGGCCACAGTGGCAGACGCGGAGAAGATAGGAGTACTCCTGGGGTGGGAAGATAATGACGTGGTGGCTCTAGACAGTCAGGGAGTGATACAGCGGATATGCAACCTGCGCTATGCACGACCCCGGTCATGGATAGAAGAAAGACTGGTTGCAAAAATGAGGGAGCGCCCAGGAACGCTGATGTGGGTCAAGGGACACAGCGGAGTACAAGGGAACGAAGAAGCAGACAAGATGGCAGACAGTACGGTGGTAAGGGGACAGTGGAAGCAGGAAACAGAGGTAGCCACGCCGGCGGGTAAAAAAAAGAATTCCCAATATACCCAAAGGCACCGGCGCATTTACACTGGTCCCCGAGGGCAGTGAAGGGATTGGTGTACATGATCACAGACAAGGGACCACAGGGGCAGTGGCTCTGGGAGATTGGGAAGTGTGAAGAGCAGTGGTGCGTTTGTGATGGCTGGACACCACAGAATGCCGCGCATTTGATGAGTTGTCCGTGGGTGGGAGATGGGAAAGGCAGACAGTGGGAGATGATATGGGAAGATGAGCAGTGGTGCGAGGCGGTAGCAGATTTCCTTTTGTAAAATGTACATAGTCAGGGGGTGGGGCAGGGACTGGCCCGTGTGGGAGAGAGAGGCCACCCGGGCTTCCGGGAGCTGCAGTCCATCGCCATATTCTTGATAGGATGAATGCGATTAATGATTTAGAAAAAAAAAATTTCTTATGATTGTGCTGAAGAGATATTCCCACCCAAACGGGTACCAACTCCAACACTATCAATGATAGTTGATAGGTTTATGAATTTAATAAAGCTTACGAGAACAGCCTATTGTCAGATGAAGCATACATCAGAAAAGGGTAAACATCCAATCTGGAAACAAGTCATTGATTGTGGAGTTCAGACCACAGAGGATTTCAATGAGCTTGACGTCCTGTCAAGTCATGCCTGGTCCACTCGTCGATCGCAGCATGCAAACTTCAGAATTAGCAATGTGTAATAGGTGTTGGCAGAAGATCCACCCTGGTGGTATAACGTTTAGTGATGCTCCTGCACTTGAGAAACATAAAGGTACGCTATTTACAACCCCATAAATTGGTGCTGAATGCCTAACAATATTTCGCTAGTTTCAACTATTGCCCCAGGCATAAATCTACTGTCTGGACCTCTACTGAGCGATGTCACACGATGTTTACTCGCTGGCTCTACTAGCTGTCTCACCACCAGACCCGCGCAATATATGCCTACTCCTCAAAGTGATTCTGGTGCTCCCAGCCCTGTTCAACACATACCTGTTCCTCAGTCTAGTTCTCGATTCCAGAGTCTCACCCCCCTGCAACACCATGATAATTCTACGACTCCTTCCGTGTTGGGTGGTGGGCGAATTGTGGCTGCGAGTGGAGGGGCCCAGGATTCAACTTATCCTTTTACCCAGCTCGAGACATTCCAGGATGAGAGTGATCTCGAGCCTCCACTACTATCATCCCAACCATTACCATTTGGTGAAGTAGAAGTCTCAGAGCTTGAATATGTATACATAGAGCCAAGATCCCGCGGCCTCTCATACCAGACGGTCAAAAAGAATTCGGATACGGACTGCGGATAGAGGGAGTGTAGTGACCCAGGCTGGGGGGGCCTATGCCAGTTGGAAGAAGCGGTCAATGATTACAAGAGAAAGGAATAAGCGTAGGCAAGAGATAATTAGGCATATCTTGAATGATGAAGACTATACCCCAAGGTATGTTTAATCTAGATTACATACACGCACATTGTCTACTACTAACGTCTGATATGAATACAGCTAATAATAGTCAACCTGGTAGATATGAGTGTTCAGCCTCGGTTCTTTCCACAATTTTTGTTCGCTTGCCAGCTTAAGATCCGCTCCTCTCTTTGCATATTCATATAACATTGCTGTATTTATTTGCTAATAATATATCATACTACATCATGAGACTGAGACTACGGGATCATTCCACCCATGGGATTCATAATAGAATTGTAATAACCTTATAATAACCTTATAATATATCTGTTGCTCTACTTGCATATACAGGATGCTATCCCGCATCTATCACGTAGATTGAAAAGAATCCTAAATGTCCTCCATGCAAGTGGAATACCAATCCACATTGATACGGAAAACTATCCTGCATAGCCACGGAATGATATCATACTACATATCCGGATGTACTTGTTCATGCGTGCCGGACTGTTTCATCATGAACATCATTTCATTCAATAACTGCAAATTTTTCCATATTACAATGGGAGCCTGCCTTTTCGCTAGACTTGTCTCTGACTTTATGCTGAATTAGAATAGAATGAAGATGCAACAATCCCGAGCTTGAACTATCTCTTTACCCACAATCTGGGCCTCAGATTGGGTGTTCATTTGTCCTGAAACCGGATATGCTCCCATTGAAATGGACACCTTTGTTGAGTCTTCCATTTAGATGAATTATTACCATATGGAATCACATTATTTAAACATGGATACAATCCATCTTTCATGCCGGATCGCTTTCGGCATGGAAAGAAAATTTACTATCTACCCGGATGCATATCGATACAATTGGGCCATTGCACCGGCATTAGTCCCGCAAGGACTCTCAGGTTGAGTTTAACAACTTTTTGCCCTTGCCGGCATTCCCTCAGCATTGGGGCCGGCCCCATGTCCGTGTGGGCTGGATCCGGGTTCCATTCATTTGGCAACTTTAGATCCATGTACTAAATGCAAAATACTCCACCTTGGCACTGACAATTTGTACTCTACAATAGCAAAAAACCCACGTTGGCAGCTGATTCACTCCCATACCAAGGTAGGCCACAATCCCGTACAAGGGATTCCATAAGGGATGAAGATAAAACTCCGTGAGGGATAGTCCGATGGATCCGGTATGGTCTACATCCCGCCCCGCATAACGGCAATTTCTCGGTGTCTACACAGGCAACTATGTGGAACGAAATCCATACTGGGATTCTGACTAAATCCCTAGCTGCCATTCACATACCCACCATGTATAAAATCCCACTCTGCCATTTTATAGGGCCACCAGTAGGTGAAGGCAGTTCTGAGTTATGCGAAGTGCGCATGCTAGAAGTTTTTCATCAGGATAATGTAGAGACACTTAAAGTTATTTCCGTATAATTTACTTTGGCTTTTCTATATACTTATTTAATCAAGTTAACCAAATCTAATACCGAAACAACCTGTTACCTGATTCCCCCATATTTTATTATTATTATTTCTTCTGTAATCGCATGCTGATTCTCTTGTTCCGATACGTTTTTGCCATACTCGCGGGGGGCCC
>Ga0307514_10006081_pt1 | contig 10606 bp, 6 predicted proteins | sample 16_EM_MG_FD_203088 | JGI IMG/M metagenome (GOLD analysis project Ga0307514, IMG submission 203088) | Populus trichocarpa ectomycorrhiza microbial communities from riparian zone in the Pacific Northwest, United States - 16_EM | ecosystem: Host-associated > Plants > Roots > Unclassified | place... | reverse complement strand
TTAATTTATAATTTTCAGCTTATTAATATAATTGTAAATAAATTATTATTTTTATTTAAAATTAATTATTTATACACAGAACAAATTCTATTGGGACAGTGAGCATAACATTGTTGCGAGGAGGGTGTGGGAAAATCACGCGGCAACTAGGTAACATCGAAAACAATACAAGATGTTTTTTAGATAAAAATTTATGTTTCGAAATGTAATTTTTGGTTGCGTGAAGTAGGCTACGTGATTTTTGGTATGAAGCACAAAAAAAGGCAAAACAAACCGCGAGAGATAGGGGTTTCCAAGGCTGGAACGATGTTGTGGTTTAGAGGGATTTCAAACCGATATACATCCCGGAAGATATATGGCCACACTATCTTGAGCACGTGATGTTTGAGCGGTTCACACGACGCTCACAGTCCGGTGCTGGCAACCGGAATCGGCCAATTCATGGCTCGGTGACAACGCACACTAGCGGCTCCGTTCCGTTTGTTGTACATGCGAAACGGATGGTAAGATTAATTTAAATGAAATATATCGTTAAATTAAGTTGTTGTTAATAAATCTTTTTTCATTATAAGCTACGTCTCTTGGACGTGAGCCGAGCCCGATGGAGCTGTTTGTGGAGACACACGTGCGGAGTCAAGACCGCCAAAAGGGGGCGCAACAGTTTGTTGATAATCGTGCTCAACATTTCATGGTATGTTTGTTCAACCATTTTATTTTGTAAGTTATTACGTTTATTGAATTGAATATGATGATTACTTTTTTTATTTTCGGGAGACCTATAATAATCGGTTGAGGGAGAGATACAGGGATGATATTTTGACCCATCCGGAATTCGATTCGGATTTGTGGATGGAGGTTGGATCGTCAGATGGACCCGATAAAAATCGGGTTTATGGGCTCTCCCACACTACGGCCGACAACTTACGAACGGCCCGTAGTGTTTCAACCGTTGGGAGCTCCCAATCAATATCGAGCTCCCAATCTAAGGAGTTCGTGGCCTTGCAGCAACGCACGGCTCAGCTCACTGAAAAATACGACCACCTATCAGCGGAGTACGCACAACTCAAAGCGTCTCATGCACAATAAAAAGCGGAGTCTGCACAACAAAAAGCGGCTTATGAACAGCTTCGCGAAGTGGTCAGGAGCATGGCAACACAGAGTGGAACATGTGCGCCTAATCCTTTTTGCCCGTATAACCACCAGCTTCACTTTTATATTAATTTGTAATAAACATTATTTACCTTTAAAATTTCATTTAATATTTTTTTAAAACACATTCAGTTTGTAATGAATATTATTTAACTTTGATTTTTTTATTTTGTCGTTTAATATAAATTTTATTTGCATAATTGGTTTTTATTACCATTAATTTATATAATTTTATATTATATATTCTAAATAACTTTTTAAAAACAAATTTAAAACAACTATTACAAAGGGTTTTACCGACGTAATGAATCCGTCGGTATTTGACAGTAGGAGTCACCGACGCATTTCCAGACGGATATATTCGATCGGTATTTCAAACACTCATCCACCGCTTTACCGACGGACTTAATCCGTCGGCATTTGACAGTAGCTGCCACACTTACCGATGAATTTACAGACGGATATATTCGATCGGTATCTCAAACACTCATCGACAAATTTACCGACGGTAAGTATCCGTCGGTAACTCACGATATCACCGACAGAATAAAAATCCGTCGGTATATTTCAAGCAGGAAACTTTTTTTTGGCGCACAAATTCCGTCTGTAAAACCATCAGCAAATGATTTTTTTGTTTTTCCGACCGATATAGGGACGAAATGGGGAATCACCGACGAAAGGAAAGCCGACAAACGTAATCCGTCGGTAAATAAATCACCGACGAACTGCTAATCACCCACTGACGGAATATTTTCGTCGGTAAAACTGTGAAATCTTGTAGTGAAAAGAGTTTTTAGCGAGTTGTGTCAAAAATACTATCACGTCTAATTTCTAAAATAGAGGAACATAATTTTATTATTATTATTTTTTGAATGGATTAATAATATTTATTTTAAAAATTTAAATACTACTACAACTATATTTTAACAGTTATATTTTTACGATTATATTCTTGAAAGCTATATTGTCAATTTTCACCTATAAAATGAGTGTGTTTATATATATATATATATATATATATATATATATATATATATATATATATATTATTTTTTGTTGATTCAATCTTTATTTCTTCAAACAATTTCTAACTTCAAATATTTTTTTCACCATGATTACTTAATTTTCATGCAAAAAAGAATGAGATTAAAAATATTTATTTTTCTGACATGCTTATAATTTTAATGATATATAAGAAGATATATTTTAACACTAATGACCTTTATCATTATATTTCTAGTTTTTGTGTTTCTTTATTATATAATTTGAAGGACATCATTCTTAATGAAATTCCTCATAGATTGTCATCTATTAGGGCAATTGAGCACCAAATGGATCTTGTACCTGGAGTATCTATACTTAATCAGCCAACCTATAGAAGTAATTCCAATGAGATAAAGAAACTTTAAAAAAAATGAAAGAATTGATGACAAAGGAGTTCACAAGAGAAAATGTGAGTTCATGTGTAGTTCTAATATTATTAGTACCAAAAAAGAATGAAACTTGAAGGATGTGTGTTGATTGTTGTGCCATCAATAATATTACAATTAATTATAGATATTCAATTCCTAGACTTGATGATGTGCTAAATGAATTGCATTAGTCTTATATGTTTTTTAAGATTGATTTGAAAAGTGAATATCATCAAATAATAATAGAAGAGGGAGACGAATGGAAAACTGCTTTCAAAACTAAATATGTTTTGTATAATTGGTTAATTATATCTTTTGGACTTACTAATACACCTAATACTTTCATGAAATTAATTAACCATGTTTTGTGCAATTTTACAAGTAAGTTTGTTATGGATTATGTTGAACATTTAAGGAATGTATTGGTTGTTTTATGAAAACAATATTTATATGTTAATCTGAAAAAAGTTTGACTTTTGTAAGGAAAAGATTATAGTTCTTGGATACATTATTAGTGAAAAAGGTATTAAGATGGATGAGAAAAAAGGTTAAGGCTATCCAAGAATGCTCTACATCTAAGTCAATCATTAAGGTAATAAGTTTTCATAGTTTTCATAGTTTGTTTATATGAGATTTGTTAAGGATTTCAATACTGTAGCCGCACCTTTTAACTAAGATAGTTACCAAAATTGTGGGTATTAAATGTGGCAAAGAACAAGCATGTTTTTAATTTATTAAAGGATAAATTAATTTTGGCTTTATTGATATCATTGCTAATTTTACAAAATCTTTTAAGATTGAATGTGATGCCTCATAGATAGATATTAGAGCAGTTTTAATACAAGATAAAAAGACCCAGAACTTATTTGAGTGGTAAGCTCAATGGTGCAACATTGAATTACTGTACTTATGATAATGAGCTTCATGTTTTGGTAGAAACTTTAGAAACTTTGTAACATTACTTATGGTCTAATGAGTTCATGATTCATACCGATCATAAGTAATTAAAAAAATCTTAGAGGTCAAGGAAAGTTGAACCATTTGCATGTCAAATGAGTAGAGTTCATTGAAACATTCTCATACATGATTAAGTACAAGTTAGGTAAGGAAAACATAGTGTTTGATACATTATCATGAGAGTATGTACTTCTTTCAATTCTAAATACTAAATTAATAGAATTTAAGTATGTGAAAAATTTATATATTGAGGATGTTGATTTCGACCAAGTATGTATTGCATATTAACATTCAGCCTTTGATAAATTTTATAGGGTTGATGAATATTTATTTAAATAAAAAAGATTGTATGTGCCTAATTGTTTTATACATGAATTGCTAGTTCATAAAGCTCATAAAGGTGGATTAATTAGATATTTTAGGGTTGCTAAAACTTTAAATAGTTTGTATGAGCATTTTTGTTAGCCTAATATAAAAAAAAATGTGCAAAGAATTTGTGATAGATGCATAGCATAACATAAGATAAGCTAAGTCTAAAGTTTTATCTCATGGTTTATAAACTCTTTTACCAATGCCCTAGGAACCTTGGGTTGATATGAATTTTATGCTAGGTTTTTCTAGATAAAAAGGGGTAGGGATTTTATTTTTGTAGTTAAGGATAGGTTTTTTTTTTTAGATCACATTTTATATCTTGTAATAAAATTGATGATGCAACTAACATAACAGATTTATTCTTTAAGGAGATAGTTCGACTACATGGGGTACATAAGAGTATTGTGTTTGACTGTAATGTTGAATTTTTTTGCTATTTTTGAAAGGTTTTATGGGGATATTAGAAATAAAATTGTTATTTTCTACTACTTATCATCCATAAAAAAATGATCAAACAGAAGTAGTTAATAAAATTTAATTATATTGTTAAGATCTATCATTCAATATATTGTCTGTCATTTATTGAATTTGATTATAATAGAAGTATGTATTCTACTATTGATTATTTTGCTTTTAAAGTTGTCTATGACTTTAATCTTTCGACTCTTTTGATTTGTTTCCTTTACCTATTTATGAAAAGGTTAATCTTGATGGCAATAGAAAAACATATATAGTAAAGGTTCTCCATGAGAATGTGAGGTGAAAAATATTTAAAAAAATGAGCAATATGCATTCAAAGGTAATAAAGGGTGAAAAGGGTTAATTTTTAACTAGGTAATTGGGTTTGAGTGCAAATACAGAAAAATAATAATTCAGGATTAAAAATATCTAAGTTGATCTCAAGAGGAGATAGACTATTCTAAATCCTTAAAAGAATTAATGATAATGCCTATAAAGTGTGTCGCACGACACCCGCGCGACGTCCGTTGGTGATTTTCGTTTCGTTTGCTTGATTGTTGGGAGTCGCCACCTAGTATTTCATTGAGGGTTACTAGGAAACCCGGATGTACTGGTCTTGTCAAAGATTCACGAGTAAGGGATTGGTTGTGGCTGGGGAAGGTATTAGCACTCCTAACGCACCCTACTTGAGATATGTTGCTTCGCGATTTGATGTAATTTAAAAGGTTTTGAAAATTTTCTTACCAATAATTTCTTAAAAAAAGAAAAAAAGTTCTCCTCAGTAAGAAGATCCTTATTTTATCAAGTAAAAAAAACCCTAATTGCTCTAACATCAATAAAAAACAAGACAATTTTTTTTTATTTAATATCAAGAATACATATTACATATAAGATTATAATCCCAGATACCAAAAGAAAAATATTTTTTAATATTTTTGAAATATGAACCAAATTCAATGCAAACTAAAACATTTTTATTTTTTTTGTCTTTTTAATTTTATCATAAAAAAAAACATACATAAAAAATATACAAACACACATATCACTTTTTTACTATATTTTACCCACACCAGGACTACAGATTACAAAATACTCAACATTCAAATTAATCTAAACAACATGTTAAACGATTTAAATTTACAAAAAGAGGCCCCAAAATAGAATCAGGAACAACGCAGCACGGAAACAGTGGCGGCGTGTCTTCTCCACGCACCACCGTCACTAGCGGCGCGTGGGTTCACGCGCCGTCGCAAACAATTCAGGCAGCAGGGGAGATCCGAAACGACTTCCTCCTTTCTTCCTCGCCGGTGGTGACCTGCACAAACAGCAAAATTCCAACAAACAGTTGATTTTAATTTTTCTTTTGTGCAGATCCGTTCTCGGATCTGTTGCTCTGTTCTGGTCTTATTGTTCTTTCCTTCTTCTTCAAGCGGCAGATATGGCAGCTGAGGAAGGAGTGCTGGAGGCCGGATTTGCAGGTGCAGCTATTGGTTCTCGGTTGGAAATAGGGCTACTTCTGTGGACACCGCTGCGAGATGAAGAAGGCAGGTATGTGGGCGCCTGGAGGTTGGTGTCATAGGTAAAAATATTGCTAAGTTTTCAAACTTGGTCCCTCAACTTCTTTCTTTTTTATAAATTTGATTTTTCTTGTTTTTTGGATTTTTCTTATCAACATCAACTCAAATGAGAAAAACCGGTGATTTTAAAAATAAAGCGTTAAAAGTCGAACGCGTTCTAAAAACCTTTGAAAATTTAACTTCTTTTGAGACGATGCTGAAAATGCTAAAAATAATGCAAATACATTAAAAAAAAACATATTTTTTGGATTCTTGTTATTTTTTGCAAATTTTGGATTTTTTTTGAAAAATTTATCAAAACATGGGCCAAAAATTGGGTAGCAACAAAGTGGATCCATCATATGAGTATGATGTTAGTGTTGCTTTCAATATTCCTAATCTCTTTTTGTTTGATATAGAGGATGATACGATCAAGACCACCAAAAAATCCATTGTAAGTTCCAATTGATTTAATTATAAGATCAAGGGTAAAGAAGCTCGAAGATACATTTAATGAACTTATTTAGAAGATGCATTTAATGAGTTTATTTAGAATATTTGGGCCAAAATGGATTTCAAAAAGGTAACATCAACAAGCAATTATCATACCTTAGTCAATCTAATCTATGTGCAAGAAGGGCTTGCTCCATCTACAACATGGACTTAATTATTTCACAATAGTGAGCTAATTAATTCCAACATTAGAGGTGGTAATGAACTTATTCTTTCTAAAGCATAATTTTACTATAACAAGCATAATGTTTTATCCAATTGTTGGATCGGTCTGAAATCTTACCAGAAATTTTCAAACGTCATGTTCTATAAGCTTAAAAAAAAACAAATTACAAGGCAATTGAATATTGGTAACGCCTTATGATAAGATTTAGAAGCTATAATGTGAAAATTGTATTAGTTTTCTAGTTGATTTAAAATTATTTTTTCTATTTTATTTAAAAATATTTTATTATTTTCCAACAGTGTTTAGAATGTTTTTATCTATTATAAATATGGTTATTTAGATTGTATTTAGGTTTTTTCTTGGGGGGGACATAGTTTGATTTTAATAATTATTATTGTGTGTAAGAGGTTTAGCTTAGTTTTTTGTTCTTTATTGAAGTACTCTGACATATTAAATAATTAATCAAGTTTTATGGAGTTTTCTACACTTCTTGTTTGTGTTTCTTTAAAAGTGTTGGGTGAGAGGTCGGTTACTTGTAGTCATGATATCTCTATATAAATTATTATTATATCAAACTCAATTAAAACTTTCATCATTTTGATTTTAATATATAACAAGACACCAAATTTTCTTAAGGGATCTTTTTACATTAACAAAGCAATTTTGTGGTGAAGCCTTAATAGTAATGCTAGTGGTATAAAAAAAATGGCAGGGGCTTATTAGCTTTGTGTCAAGGAATCATTAAATTAGTAAATATTCTTTGTAAAGATTTTTTTTTTTTGTTAAATAACCACTTTAATCTAAAGGTAAGTTATTAGATGAAATTTCAAGAATAATTTCAAGATTAATAAATATTTTAAATGAAAACAATTTAGACTTGAAATCTGTATATATTCATTACCATTTTATATTTAATTTTATTAATTAAAAAAGATAGTGAAATTCAAAGTCTCGAGAACTTAATCATTAAAATTTTAATATAATATTAAAGAACGATTTCGAGCTAAAATTTTAAATTATTAGATAAAATATAAAAATTAATTTTATATTAATATATAATATATTCAACTATTCATGTCAAACCCAATAAGAGAACTAAACAATTGCATTAGAGAAAAAGAAGCCATGATCAAGAAGAAAAGGAGATGGCTTTTATCTCATTCCATCGTCCCCCTAAACATCTTATAATTAAGAGCTGTTTTTAATGGTATCCAATATATTTAATTTATTATATATAGTGGAAATCAAATCACTTAGGTGTTATCAGATTCGGTATCAATTTTCTTTTATAATTTCATAAATTAAAATCAACATATAAAGTGATGACCGAATTCTTCAACAGTTTTTAGTTTTAAGTTTAAACCTGAAAGAATGAATTTCACAGGATAAGTATTTCAATTACATGATGTTTGCAGGTTAGTATTTCATCTATCAGTTGATTCTGAACTTTAAATGAACATTTCGTCAGGTTAATTTCACTCTCACATTTCAATATTCATAGCCAACTTTTCCCTTTTATTTCTTTCCAATTCATCATTGCAAATTATTTTGGCACAATTTATGGATTGAAATTGGTTTTGATTTGCATGCTTGGGCATTCGAAATATCATAGAATATTTCAATGTTAAATTAAAAATCATTTTCACAAAATAAAATGTTAGATTATTGTTAAAAACAAAGTTTGGAAAGTTGAAGGATGAAAATTAACATAAAAAATAGAGCCTTTCTTGTGTACACTATTCACAAGGCAAGGAAAATTTCAATTTGCCCCTCAAGTTCTGATTTTTACATGTTCTAACCCTATATATTCTTTTAGATTTTCATGATTTGGTCATAAATTTTAATTTTATCATGTTTTAATCTTTAGATGTTGAGAACGAAGTTAGCAACCTTTTTGGGGGGAAAAAAACTAGCCTTTATATCAATGTATTGGTTTCAGAGAAGATAGTTTAATGAATGTAGTTTTAACTTTTAAACATGTAAAAAAAAAAGATCATTGTGATTCATGAATTTTATTTTGAATGAGTTTAATTTACTTTTAAACTTATTAAAAGGTAATTTAGGGTTGAAAATGGCTTTATAGTGATTTTTATGATGTTTTTGAAGTGTTTTCAAGTTAAAATAAGTTAAAAATTGAGTTTTGAAGATTTTAAAAGCAAAACCCTAACTTTTAGGCTAGAAAATGACACCAAGTTTACCTAATCAAACAATATTTTAGACCTATATGCATGGACTTTTAATTTAGGCTAGGCGCACCAGACCATCTTTCCAGATCGAAGGACGCCCGACCTTCTTCTTAAATAACCATTAACTTTTATATTCTTACATTTTTTTTAATTTTAGTAAGTTTATTAAAATTATATATAAGAAATTATCCAATTATGTCATAGTTTTCAAGAATATTAAAGCTTTTTAATGGTAACATTAACAATTAATTTATGAATAATTACATATTAACTTAATATGCAAAATGTTTTTTAAAATTTTATCATTAATATTTAATGAAAATAAAATATTTATTTAGTTATTTTTTATTTGTATTTTTTTTATATAATTTTTTATACAAGTGCGTAGAAATGATCTATTCATAATTTTTATTTTATTTTATCAAATTTTTATTTTATGATTATAATAAGTTATCATTTAAACAAAACAAAGTTTACGATAAAAAAATATTTTCATCAAAACAGAAAAAAAATACACGAGTGAGGGAACAGAGTTTCAATTAAGAAGATACTTTTTTCCTCTTTAATTCAAATTGTCAGAGAATAATATAAATCATATCCTTGAACCTCACCTAACGGCTTAAGCTATTGGGTTGAGATGGTTCTTTGACACAAATCATTACGTTTTTTAAAATATTTTGTAATTGTCACTAGTTTTTATTCAAAAAAATATTTTTTTAATATTTAAAAAAAACAATATATGGTTGAGATCAAACAAATTTGACTAGAAAAATGCATTTTTCTTCAAGAATCTTAATCATTGTGCTTCTCACAAATATATATAATTAAATAAAATAGATTTCAAAATATATCCAATGGCAAGGAGAATATTATAAATAGCTGTATGGAACCCAGACGCTTTGTAATAACTATTTGAAAAATTCACTTCTTAAAAAACGAACTTTTGAAGAGGAAATAGTTCATGTAAACATAACAACATACGATCTTAATGTTATAATATTGTCATCAAGCTAGTAATTTAACTTATAATATTTTCAAGTGGTAGAGAGTCAACCGTTAAAGAAGATATTTTTTATTTGAATCATATATCGAGTTGACAAGTTTTTTTTCAAGATTTAATTCTTGAAAATAATTTTCAAATCTGTTTAAAAATGTAATTATAGTTGTTTTTTAAAATATTTTTTATTAAAAATATATTAAAATAATATATTTTTTTATTTTTTAAAAATTATTTTTACATCAGCACATCAAAATGATCTAAAAAATCTAAAAAATATTAATTTCAAGAAAAATATTAAAAAAAATAAAATTCTTTTTAAAATATTTTTCAAACAAAAAAATAAACAATAAACAGGATCTTAAAAAATGAGTCAAGTCCTGAAGTGTGTTCACTATATAGAAAAAGAAAAAAAAAATGCATGCTATGATTAAGAATTCTTGAACTGTAACCAAAAAAAATGCATGCTATGATTAAGAATTCTTGAACTGTAACAAAAAAAAATGCATGCTATGATTAAGAATTCTTGAACTGTAACCAAAAGCAGTCATCTGTTAAACCATTTTTCTTGCCTGCAAGGACCATAAGTCTTGCTACAAACAAGATAATAGATGAAGTTAACCAAGCTCAAAATTGTAAGAATCCAGTAATAGTAATCATAATGCCCTTTGTTGATGTTGCTTGAAACCCAACTCTCCTGAGCTTCTCCTTTCGTGAAATCTCGAACAGCACTGACTATAAAACTGGATACCAAGCTTGCGGCTGACAATCCTAACCCTTGAAGCGTGGAGGCTACACTGGACATGCTTTTAGGCAACTCAGTGTAAAAGAATTCGTTC